>Ga0247843_1008101_pt1 | contig 12460 bp, 12 predicted proteins | sample LaCruzMarch2017__FD_192420 | JGI IMG/M metagenome (GOLD analysis project Ga0247843, IMG submission 192420) | Freshwater microbial communities from meromictic Lake La Cruz, Castile-La Mancha, Spain - LaCruzMarch2017_8m | ecosystem: Environmental > Aquatic > Freshwater > Lake | place: Spain...
GTATAATCTTTTGCCAAAAACAATCCTATCTGTTCCCTTTCTTCAATCGTTAATCTACCTTTATAATTCATACTTCAATTTAGTGCTTTTTAACAGTTTATTTTTTGCGTTAGCACTTTGAAGTCAAGTATTGTTTTTGTCATCGATGTTATTTAAACATTATTATCAATCCAATCATCATTTGGGTTCGAGTATTTTAACCTATTTCGTAAATTTTTGCGTAGGGATATTTTTTGCGTATTATTATTTATTGAAGGGTAAAGAAGTCTTCAATAATAAGAATTATATTTTTGATTTATTGGGATTTATGAGTATAATTGGTTTGTTTCATTTTTATAAACCACAACATCATTTTGATAACATCTTATTTTTTAACATATCAATATTTTTATTTTTTACGGCTGTATTTAAAGGTAAATTATTTAATTTCTTCTTTACTCGTAAAATCATTTATACTATTGGCGGGATGTGTTATTCTATATATTTGTTACATTACGCATTTTTCCATCTTTTAATCGGCTATACCGCAAGAATTAATTTTGACATTTCATATAAAAGTAATTTGTTGATACAAATGTTAATGGGTATTCCAATTGTATTGTTGATTTCAAGCGTGTTTTTTATATTAATAGAAAGACCTTGTATGGATAAAAATTGGCCAAATCAGCTTTCATCTTGGGTAAAAAAAATAAAATTAAAACAACTAAAGTAAAATGAATAGAACATTCGCAGTAATTGGTTTTGGACACATTGGTAAAAGGCACACCACCATCGTTAATGGATATGCTAATTGTAAAGTAATTGCCATAGTTGACCCAAATAAAGATATAGTGAACCATGAATTATATCCTAAAGAAACTCCTTATTTTTCTTCAATTGAAGAAATGTACGATTCTGGTTTAAAGCCTGAAATTGTAAACATCGCCACGCCCAATGGATTACATTGTCAGCTTGCGGTTAAAGCCCTGAAACATGGATCTCATGTTGTAATTGAGAAGCCTATGGGTTTATCGAAAGCAGAATGTGAAGAAGTGGTATTTACATCCTTACAAATGTCGAAACAAGTATTTGTTGTTAAACAAAATAGATACAGTCCCCCATCAAAATGGCTGAAAGAAGTGGTAGGCGGAAAAGTTATTGGCGATACTCTTATGGTTCAAGTAAATTGTTATTGGAACAGAGACAATCGTTACTATAAAAAAGGCGGTTGGAAAGGCTCGAAAGACTTAGATGGCGGCAGTTTGTATACTCAGTTTAGTCATTTCGTAGATATTATGTATTGGGTATTTGGAGACATCAAAAATATTCAGTCTAACTTCAAGAGTTTTACCCACGAGAATATGACCGAGTTTGAAGACTCTGGATTGGTGCAATTTGAATTTGTGAATGGTGGATTGGGTTGTATCAATTTTTCAACCTCTGTTTGGGATACCAATATGGAGAGTTCAATTACCGTTGTAGGTACCAAAGGAAGCATTAAAGTGGGCGGACAGTACATGAATGAAATCGAATATTGTCATATTGAAAATTACACAATGCCAGAACTTCCACCAACAAATCCACCCAATGATTATGGGCCGTTTAAAGGATCCGCAGCAAATCATCATTATGTAATTGAAAATGTAGTAAATACATTAAATGGGACAGATACCATTACGGCAAACGCCCTAGAGGGAATGAAAGTAGTAGATATAATTGAAAGAATTTATGGAGCAACAAAATAAATCAGAAGAATATTTTGCACACGAATCGGCTTACGTAGACCATGGTTGTGAAATAGGAAAAGGGGTAAAAATTTGGCACTTTACTCATATTATGTCTGATTGTAAAATCGGTGAGAACTGCAACATTGGTCAGAATGTAGTAATTTCTCCAAATGTTGTATTAGGAAAGAATGTAAAAATTCAAAATAATGTTTCCATTTATACCGGCGTTGAGTGCGAAGACGATGTATTTTTAGGGCCTTCTATGGTTTTTACCAATGTAATTAATCCAAGAAGTGCAGTAAATAGAAGAGGTCAATATTCGAAAACGGTGGTTAAAAAAGGAGCCAGCATTGGAGCGAATGCAACCATTGTGTGTGGTCATGACATCGGACAGTTTGCATTTATTGGTGCAGGAGCTGTAGTTACGAAAACAATTCCAGATTATGCATTGGTAGTTGGAAATCCAGCGAGACAATTGGGTTGGGTAAGTGAATATGGACACCGTTTGAATTTTAACGAACAGGGCATTGCAGTTTGTCCGGAAACTGAGCAACAATATAAATTAGAAGACAATCAAGTAAGGAGGATACAGTAATGAATATACAAATGGTTGATTTAAAAAGCCAGTACCTTAAAATCAAATCCGAGGTAGATGCTGGAATACAATCTGTAATAGACGAAACTGCTTTCATTAAAGGAGGAATCATAAAAGAGTTTGAACAAGAATTACAGTCATATTTAGATGTGAAACATGTAATTGCTTGTGCAAATGGGACCGATGCACTTCAAATATCGATGATGGCCCTTGATTTAAAGCCTGGGGATGAAATAATTCTACCTGTTTTTACTTATGTGGCCACGGCTGAAGTCATTGCATTATTGGGCTTGGTTCCTGTTATGGTGGATGTTAATTCTGATGATTTTACCATTGACATTTCCTTAATCCAAGAAAAAATATCCCCCAAAACAAAAGCAATTGTTCCCGTACATTTATTCGGACAATGTGCCAATATGGAAGCAATTTTACAAATTGCACGAGAACATAATTTATATTTAATTGAAGATACGGCTCAAGCCTTAGGTTCAAAGTATACGTTTTCGGATGGAATGGTTCAACGTGCTGGCACAATTGGTGACATTGGAACTACCAGTTTTTTTCCATCTAAAAATTTAGGTTGTTATGGTGACGGTGGAGCTTTAATGACCAACAATGATGAATTGGCAGAGAAGTTAAGAATGATTTGTAACCACGGTCAAAAAGTTCAATATATACATGATTTAATTGGTGTTAACTCAAGATTAGATACAATTCAAGCCGCGATTTTAAGAGCTAAGCTTAAACAGTTGAATGAATATGAAAGAGCTAGACAATGGGCTGCGGCTAAGTATGATGAATTATTAAAGGATATAATTCAAATTAAAACGCCTAAGCGAATAGAAAATTCAACACATGTATTTCACCAATACACATTGATCATTGAAGGTTTAGATAGAGATACTTTAAGAGCCAAGCTAAAAGAATTGGGTGTGCCAAGTATGGTATACTATCCAATACCCTTACATGTTCAAAAAGCCTTTCAGCCAAATCCATATTCGGTAGGTAGTTTTCCGGTATCTGAGAAATTATGTACTACCGTGCTTTCATTGCCCATTCATACAGAAATGAATGAAACAATGATTGCTTTTATTGTTGATGCTTTGAAAAATAGTTTGAATTGAGATTTTTAATTACAGGTTCTTCAGGTTTTTTAGGGACAAATATTTTATCTCAAATTAGAGATAATAATGAAGTAATTACCATTGGAAGAAATTCGAGCAATGACATACGTTGTGAACTTTCACTAGATGGTCCAAATTTGAGTATCCACAAAGGTGAGTCATTTGATTTTGTTTTACATATTGCCGGTAAAGCACATATCGTTCCCAAGAATGAGGAAGAAAAGGAAGAGTTCTACAAAGTCAATGCAATAGGAACGGAGCTTTTATTGGACGCAATTGACAAGTATGAACTAAAAATAAACACCTTGGTTTTTATAAGTACCGTTGCTGTTTATGGCTTAGAGGAAGGTGATTTAATAGATGAGAGTTACCCCTTGTTAGGTAATTCAGCCTATGCAAAAAGTAAAATAGAAGCCGAACGAATCGTAAATGAATGGTCTGAAAAATCAAAAGTAAATGTTGTAATATTAAGACTACCTTTAATTTACGGTGAAAACGCGCCTGGAAATTTAGGTGCAATGGAAAAAGCCATTAGAAAAGGATACTATTTCCGTTTGGGAACGGGTAGTGCAAAAAGAAGTATAGTGGATGTAAAAAAATTAGCCCAGTTTTTTCCATCATTATTAGGGAAAAATGGTGTGTACAATATTACAGAAAACACACATCCAAGTTACGCTGAAATAGATGAGTTATTGGCAAAGAAGTATAATAAGCGAATCAGAAAAATTTCACCCACTATGGCAAGAATTTTCGCAAAAATTGGTGATAAGATTCCTAAATTTCCATTAAATACATATCGATTGTCGAAATTGGAACAGAGTTTAACCTTTTCAAATGAAAAAGCAAGAAAGGATTTAGGATGGATATAATTCGGGATTTAGGAATTAAAGAAATTGTATTGCCATTGGGATTGGCTTATTTAATTATCATGTTGTACTTTAGAATTGCAAAAAAGTATAATATTATAGACAAACCAAATGAAAGAAGTTCTCATTTAGAACCTACAATTAGGGGAGCGGGCATTATTTTCCCAATAATGTATATTCTAGTAGGTCTAAGAGAATTGACATTTTTAAGTGATTCTTTTGTATTAATTGGTGTATTTATAGTGGCGGCTGTGAGTTTTATTGATGATATAAAACCATTGCCAAACAGAGTACGGATCGTTGCACATTTGGTAAGTGTCTTGTTGGTTTTGTGGCAACAAAATTTGTTTGATTACAATGTTGGTATTTTAGTTCTAGTACTTATTCTTTTCATCGGAATATTGAATGCATATAATTTTATGGATGGAATCAATGGAATAACTGGCGTTTATTCATTGGTTTTAGCTTCAACTTTATTTTACATTACCGAAGATGTGAAAATGGTTTGGTTGATATGTGGGTTACTGGTTTTCAGTTATTTTAATTTCAGGAAAAGGGCTTTGTGTTTTAGTGGGGATGTGGGAGCAGTTGCTTTGGCCTTTATTTTTTGCGCGACAATTTTGGGTTTGATTTTATCGGATGAACATTGGGAGTGGATTTTCTTGTTGGGCATTTATGGTATAGATTCTGTTGTAACCATTTTGGTTCGATTATATAAAAAGGAAAATATTTTTAAGGCACACCGATCTCATTTGTATCAACTGCTATCAAACGAATTGAAAATACCACAGCTGCGAGTTTCGGCTTTCTATGGTGTAATCCAATTGGCATTAAATGTGGTATTAATTAATTTTATGGATGATGCTCCTGAAATAATTTATGCAAGTTTTGGTGTGATATTATTGGTGTATGTAATTGTAAGAAGAAGAATTAAAGTTTAAAACATTAATGATTCCAAGTTTAAAATGCCTCATAATTTATGGGGCATTTTTCTTTTACTTCGATTGTAAAATACTAACCCAGATAGGTAATAAACTGGGTATAAAGATCTCGAAAATCAATGGTTTCCTGGAGTAGGTTGTATTTTTGGAAAAGAATGTTTTCAGGTAGTTTGCTATAATTTTGACTTGAAGGTAAGGATTCTTTAAGGTTTCCGCCCAACAACATACAAAAACTGGCGCTTCCGTGATCGGTACCAATATTTTGGTTTTCATCAATGGTTCTTCCAAACTCGGAGTACACAAAAACAACGGTATTATTCCAAAAGCCGTCTTTCGATAAGTTATTTCTTAGATTAAACAATGAACGATCCAATTCAGTATATAATTTGGGTAACCTATCTAGTTCTGCTATATGTGTGTCGTAACCACTTTGTTGACAATGTATAATTTGAAATGGTTTCTCTTTGAGGATAATTTCTGTGGCTTTTTGGAGTTGAGCATTTAAGCTTTGGTTTTCATTTTCTTGAATTTGGATATCGTTTAACCATTGCATGAGCATTTTTTGTTTGTTCACTTTTTCGACAATTTCTGGAGATTCTGCATTTAATAAAAAGTCATTTATTTGACTTGAATACCAATTTAAGGGTTCATTATTAATCCAGGAATACGCAGTATCATTGTCACTTTTATCGTACAGCGTATGATTTTCGTGAACGTTTATAGCTCTAACTAGCTCGTTGGTTTTATTTTTAGAATTGAGATACCTTCCAATCCAACCGCTTTTAGAATGAGACTCTGATGGCAAGTATGCTGTTTCCCAAATTTCGGCAGATTTAAAATGCGAAGTATTGGGTTTCGGATATCCAACAAGGGGTAAAAATAGTAGCTCTTCGTTTTTATAAAGTTCATGCAATTGTTTAAAATGACCATTAAGAATCCAACTATTTTGAACTTCTATGGCATTTTTCTCAATTGCTGAATAGAGTTTTGGTCGGGCATGAATGATTGTTTTATCGAATGTAGGACACATTGAAAATAGTGAGTCGTTTCCACCATCCAATTTTACAATGATTAGTCGTTTTCCATTCCATTTTGGAGAGATTATATTTGTGTTGCATGATTCCAATAAACCCAAGGAGGAAGTTGTTATGGCGGCGGTAGAAAGCGCAGAATATTTTAAAAAACTTCTTCTTTTCATGGAATTAGCAATATTGATAATTTGGGTCTTGTATTATGGCTAAAAGTGTATCTAAATCAAAGGATTGGGTAGGAAGGTCTTTACCTAATAACCATAGTGAAGGTTTAATATTTTCTTTTAATAATGCGTTGGTAAATTTGTCAAAATCAAATTTCCCATCTAAAACGAAACGCAATTCTCTAAGATTAGCATGGCTCAATCTTGAAGATAGCTTAAACTGAATACTTTGTTTACTGGACTGTCGGTTAGCAATTTGCACTAGGGCACTCGGTAAAAATAACCTATGTAATAATTGTTCTCCAAACAACCAATTTTCACCGGATGGCCACCCTGATACATTGTGGGGTTTAAACAAGATTTGACCTGTTTTAAGCAAAAAGAAATTATTGGTTTTGGGGCCAACTGTGCGATATCCTGTCTCACGTTGAAAATAAACCAACAATTCAAGGGGTGTTTTTACTTTTTTCGGAAAGGAATTGTTAACAATTAGGGGGTGTTGAAACAAAAATTTTAAGAGTGATAGGGTGTGATAATTATTTTCATAATAAAAATCTGCACACTGTGAAACTAGGGTTTCAGGAGGATTATCTGTTAAGAAAAATTTAATAATTGCTTTAGATAGGTGTTTTGCGCATTGTTTTTGGCTAAATGCTAAATCAATGACGTCATCACCGTTAAAGTTACCGGATTTGCCCAATAGTGTTTTTGTGCCTTGGTCTTGTGCGGTTTCGTCTATATATAAATTGTAAGGATATTTTTCGTGATCGAATCGTCTTCCGGTGAATGCCCTAGCAGCTTCTTTCACATCGTGTAATGTGTAATATCCTTCTCCTAAAAGAAAAATTTCGAACAATTCTCGAGGGAAATTTTCGTTTGGCTCGGATTTGTGGCTCCAATGACCATCGAGGTAATAGAGCATGGCTGGATTAGCGGCTATTGCTTTAACTAACTGGGGAGCTGAATCTAAGCCATATTTTCGGTAAATTTCTAAAAGCAACTCTGCATGTTCATGTTTATGTCCTACTTGCGAGGGAATCTGGTGGTGCCAAAATAATGCCACCATTTCTCTTAGGGGATTATCAGAAAGCACCATTTCTTGAATCCAACAATTTAAATAATTGTTCCAAGGGTGTTCTATTTTATCTATTCTAGCAGATTCTACATCATTTGAAAATTGAAATTCTGATGAAGTGGTGATATTTAGAGTTTTATACTCTGTAATTGAATTAAACAACCAGTTTAAATCCTTGGTTTCTATGTTATCGTTAGATTCAAGCCATTCTAATTTTTTATATCTAGAAACGATGGGATGCATATCCATGTGATTAGTTTAAAACTTCCAACCACTTTAATCGAACGGCCTTCCAATCCCACGTTTCTGCGGTTTTTCTTGCATCTTCACTCATGTTTTTATTTTGTTCTATTTGGGTAGAGGAATTTTGGAGGATATTCATTATCTTTCTTGTTCCATCTTCAATGCTATTGGCTTCGAATAAAAGACCATTAGAATTATTTTCAATAACATATGGTAGTCCACCAACATTTGTACTTACTACTATCAATCCTAGCGCCATAGCTTCAATAACACTCACGGGTGTATTGTCGATATTGGTAGTATTTATAAATATATCGTAGTTTTCGGCAAGTTTTAACCATTCTGGTTTGCTTAGTTTCCCAGTAAATCTTACTTGTTTCTGGAGCTTTAATTCTTCAACTTTAGCGATACATTTTTGTAGAGTCCCGTCTTTATCGGGTCCTACAAAACATAGTTCAGCATTTGGGTATGTGTGTAAAATATTCTTTAGAATATCAATGGCTAATGTGGGATTGTAAAAATCTGCAAAGGATCTTACCCAAAGAAGCTTAGGGGATAATTGTGCGCGTAGACAGTATTTGTAATTTTCTATTTGTATATTATTGGGAATTACATATATGTTTGAGAATCCATGGTTTTCAAAAGTTTGTTTTAAGAAGCCTGACGGTGAAACGAGTTTGAAGGCATTTTTAAAAAAATCAGTTGTAAGTTTGTTTTGTTTGTGAAGTCTTGATTCTAAATTACCCCCATGTAAAATGGGTATATATTTTAATCCAAGAGCATGGGATAACATTCCACAGCTCAATGCGAAATAATAAGCACTTGAACTGTAGGTATCAATGAGTATGTAGTCAACAGTTTTTCTGTTTTTTACAATTGACAGTAACATGTCCATAATGCGAAAAATCTTGGATTTTTTATTAGAAACTAAAGTAACATCAAAATCTTCTTGAAGTAAAGGACCCAGAGTTTCAATGGTAGTTGGAGAAAAACCATGTTTAGAAAGTATATTTCCTATGTACAAGACTTTTATTTTCATTTATTTATTTTGATTTTAAGCGGTTTAAGAGTAAACTATTTTTTTAAAGTAACTAAAGCATTTAGATATTTTTCGGCTAATATGTCGCGATTAAATTCTGTTTGGGCTAAACGTAAGGCATTGGAGGATTGTATTTTTTGTAAGTCTGCATTGAACGCAATTTTTTCTATCGCGAGCATCATATCTATTGCATCATTTGGATTTACATTTATTCCACAATTTTCTTTCGATACAAGGCTTTTTATCCACCCTTGTGTATTTTGAATTATTGGAATTCCAGCGGCAAAGCTATCGAACATTTTATTGGGTGAACTTGTACTTAGAACAGGAAAGTTTTTAAAAACCACAAATGAAGCAATAGATTTTTGATACCAAGATACTACCTCATGTTTTTGAACCAAGCCAAGAAAATGTATATTTTCATTTAAATTTAAATTATCTACTTTTTGTTCAAGTTCTTTTCTTTCAGAACCATCGCCTAGAAAGACAATGTGAATATTTTGTTTGTTTTTCAAAAGATGGAAACCATTTATTATCTCAATACATGAATCCATAAAACCTAGGGAACCGGTATAAAGGAATAGTTTGGTATTTTCATTCAGCCAATGTGGTGGATTAATTAGTCTAGTTACATTTTCTTGAAATAATTTTAAATCACAGGCATTTGGAATAACTTGAGAATTCTTGTTTGGGAAACGATCAATAATAGAAGATTCCATACCAACACTACAAGGAATGATTAAACTTGAATTTTGATAACAGATTTTTTCGAACCATCGACTGATTTTGATCAAGAGATTTCCTTTAATCAAACCCATTTCAATTCCGCCATCTGGCCATAAATCTCTGACTTCAAAAACGAGTGGAACCCGTTTAAAGAATTTACCTAGCAAACCAGGAATACCAATGGTTATTGGTCCAGAGCTAGCTATTATTAGATCTGATGGGGTTTTTATTGTGTAATATGATGAAATCAAGGAGAATTGAATGGCCTTAATTGCCCTCAACAAAATGGACATTCTATTTGAATCACCAGAATTAATAACTATAAGTTTGATTCCATCAATTTCTTGGAGTGAAACGAGTCCGTTTGCTGATATATCGGACTTATCATAGGGAGAAGTGATAACCGTTACAGTGTGACCGGCTTCAACCCATCTTCTTGTAAGTTCATATACTCTAGTACTCCAACTCCCTTTTGGAGTGCCAAAATATTGATATAAATATGTTATTTTCAAAACGCTATATGCTTAATTGATGATTGGCTGGTTAAGTTTTTGTTAATTTAAATATTATCTTATTTAAGTTAAATTGATTCAATAAACAATTTAAATGTTCAAATATAATTGAAATTGAGGCTAAATCAATGTTGTATTTTTATGAATAGTGATAAAACAAGTTTATTATATTTTGCAAATCAATGACAGCCTTTACGGAACGGAAATTAACAATATTAAGGAAGGTATTTTCGAATTCAATTTATAGTTTGTTCATTATATTTTTTCAATTAAAAAATTTAGAAATAAATGTATTGGCAAAAAACAATCCAAATTATAATTTCAAAAAATACTATGATTATTAAACTAAACCTTGGGACTAATATTTTGGGAGTATTATAATAGTCGTATCTTTGTTTTAATTGAAATGAAAAAGGAATTATGGATAAAGGGTTTATTGATATTAAGCATATTAATTAACTTATATTTAATGTTTTTTTTAGGGTAGAAATAAAAGACTATTTAAAGCCTTTTAAAAAGGTTGATTTTAAACAAATTGAAACAAGAGTGTTTTATTATTCTTTTGATTCGTTCCAGGAGGTATCTCGAGAAATAAAAAATAATTTAAGTTTTGATTTAAGTGATTCTTTAATTGTTAAACCGAATAAATTTACGATAGCAAATATATCATTTAATTTTGGAAAAGAAGGATTGTACAGGGTATTAAAACCAGACGGCTCTATCAGGCATGTCATAGTATTTCAGGGGGACATGTATAAGCTATTGAGTTCCATTTGTTGGATTGTAACCCATGGAAATGAACACAATAAATTAGATTTTAATGGAAAACAGGCTCAGGCAACAAAAGGAAAATTGTTCTTGACTTGCAGTAGAATAGTTGGATTTACTAGTTTAATTTTAGATAGATATAAAATCAAATCGAGGGTTATACAGACATTTGGATCGGAGCACTTAAATGGGTATGATGATGAACATGTTTTGTTAGAAGTATTTGACCCGAAAGTTCAAAAATGGATTCTCATAGATTTGTATAATAATGTTTGGTTTTCTCTAGAAAAGGTTAAGTTGTCTCTAGTAGAATATAAGTCAGCTTTGGATTCTTCTAAGAATATAAAATTGGAAAAGTTATCTAATGATGCCCCTGTTGATATTTCAAATTTTAGTCAAAATGGGAAGAATTTTTATGGTCTCATATCTGAAAATGTAATTGGTATTGAAAATTTAAGCAGATTTCATAAACGAGTAATGGAAATTGTAACAATAGATAAGTTTTTTTACAATGAACAAAAGATAGATTTTATGGCAAAAAAGAACCAAAATATAAATTTAAAAACCATAATGATTTTTTAAAGGAGTTCTACTAATAATGCAGTATATAAGTGACTATATTTGGAACGATTTTTGCTGTCTTTTGCAGTGTGTAGTCTATGAAAACGAAAATTGAGGATTTAGTCTTAATTATACTGGGAAAAAGGTACCTGCCAATTTGGTTGATCCTTTTGATTGACCTTAGTATGGTGCTGATTTCTTATATTTTTGCAGAACTATTGCTGACGAATTTTTCTGTCCCCAATATTGCAACAATAGAAAGATTACAGCCAATGGCTTTGGTCACTTTTTGTTTTGGTGTTTCTTTTGTGATTTTTAAATCTTATGAAGGCGCTTTTAGACACACTGGTGCGAGAGATTTATCCAGACTTTTTATCGCTACCATCGTCGCTCTTAGTGTTGTTTATGGCATTTCTCGGTTCTTGACAACTACATTGCTTTACGATATGAAGAATCTTACGCTTGCATTCCTAATATTACAAGGGTTTACCTTTAGTATGGGTGTTTTGGGTTTAAGGTTATTTGTAAAGTTGTCTTACGGTAGATTTGTTTTGAAAACCTCTGGTAGAAAAGAAATAGGTGTTTTAATTTACGGTGCTGGTGTAACAGGCATCACTGTAAGAAACGCCATTCGACAGGATCCAAAATCAAATACAGAAGTAGTTGGATTTGTAGATGACAATGAAAAAGTGATGGGCAAACGTATTGATGGAATAAAAGTTTATTCTTTCGACGAAGTATTTGACGAAAAATTTCTTACTAAGAATAAGGTAAAAGGAGTGGTTTGGTCTATTCAAAAAGAAGTGGGTACTTCATTCCATAAAGTTGGAGATGCCTGTATAGCACATACACTTACTTTTCAACGTGTTCCTAATATTAAAGATTGGATTGGTGGTACTTTAAGTAGCAACCAACTTAGAAAAGTGCGAATCGAAGATTTATTGAATCGAACACCTATTTCATTAGATCACAAAGAGATTACCTCTTTCATTAAAGGAAAACGAGTTTTGGTGACTGGTGCTGCGGGATCCATTGGTTCTGAAATTTGTAGACAGGTTTTACATTATGCACCGGAATCTTTAACCATTGTAGATATTGCTGAAACGCCA
>Ga0247843_1008104_pt1 | contig 12452 bp, 8 predicted proteins | sample LaCruzMarch2017__FD_192420 | JGI IMG/M metagenome (GOLD analysis project Ga0247843, IMG submission 192420) | Freshwater microbial communities from meromictic Lake La Cruz, Castile-La Mancha, Spain - LaCruzMarch2017_8m | ecosystem: Environmental > Aquatic > Freshwater > Lake | place: Spain...
AGGCATACACACCAGATCCTCCAGTGGGAAATGTCCCAGTGATTGCAGCAGGAATAGCGCCAGCACAAATGGTTTGAGAGGCACCAATACTATTGTTTCCGACTGGCCCATAAACAGTAATTGCCAAGAGGGCACTACTAGAGGATTGGCATGGTGAGGATATCGCTATTCTTCTAAAATATGAATTTGTAACAAGAGCACCAGGTTGAAATATGAGCTGCGTAGCACCTGGAATAGAAGTCCATGAAGGTAAAACTGAGGTAGATTCCCATTGATAATTGTACAATCCATTTCCAGCAGAAGGCAAGGTTCCTGATAACTGTGTAGGTATTTCTCCAGCGCAAATAGTTTGGGCTGCTTGAATTATATTGTTTGCTGTTGGCGTATTTACTGTAATTGCGATGGTATCCGAAAACATGGAACAAGCATCAGACGCAACAATTCTGCGGATATAAGTATTTGCCGTAAGAATCGGTGGTGTAAAATTCGGCTGCACCGCACCAGGCATAACCGTCCAATTTATAAGATCTGAGGATAAAGCCCATCCAAACACATAACTGCCATTTCCACCTGTGGGAATAGACCCCGAAATCATTAAGGGAGAGGCGCCAGTACAAATTGTTTGATTGGATTGTAATCTATTATTTCCGAGGGCAGGAAGCACTACCATACTCACAGCAGCTGAAGTATGGGCGTTGCAAGCACCGCCAGAAACGATTCTGCGATAGTATGTATTTACCAGCAATGCTGGAGGCGAGAAGGATATTTGGGTTTCTCCCGGTATGTTAGTCCAAACGGTTTGATTGATAGATGACTGCCATACATATGCAAAAGTATTTGAGCCCCCAGTGGGAAGGGATCCTGTAATTGTAAATGGGCTTTGCCGTTGACAAATAGTTTGGGAGGAGTTTAATAAGTTATTACCGATTTGAGCTTGAACATGCACGCTTACGGTGTCGCGATAACTACAATTAAAATTATCTGTTTGCAATAAAATGATATTATAAACTCCAGGAGTTGGATTGGTATATACGGGATTTGCAATGCTGGTACTACTCAAACCGGAGGGAGGACTCCAGCTATACAGATAGCCAGGAGTAGAACTTACGCCCAAAGGAACGGGTTGGGTACCACACACAAGTGTATCATTGCCTGCAAATGGTAAATTAGCAGGATGAATATAAACAATTGCAGTGTCATAGGTTGTGGTAGAACAAATTGTGCTCCCTATTAGCAGACGAACAGTTTGTATTGTCTGTGGATTATTATTCAGGAAAGGCGTAATATTTAGGGTTGCAGTTGATGTGTTCGGGCCAAAAGATATGCTTCCTGAGATGGTTTGATAATCAGTGCCGTTTGTAGCTGTACCTTGAATGATATAGGGAACGACGGCAGGTGTAATGGTATCACCAAAACGAGTAAATCGAAAAACCCCGTCATTACAACCTCTTCGAGCGTCGGGTATTAAAGCCGCAACTTCAAATCTATTAACAGGGCATTGCATACTACCCTCTTCAAGGAAAACTCCAGAATCGAGAAAGCAATCATACCCATCTGCGATAGCTATTTTAACCCTATAAGTGCCACAGATATTTGGGATATGAATTTTTGCTGTAATTCTAACGGTAAAACCATCATACTGAACGGTGGTACCTCCTAAGTTGTTGACGAAAAGGTTGCTATTGGTAAGGGGATTTACATAATCAATTAGAACTGGAGGGTTGGCAAATGGCACATTCGTTGGGAGGGTGGCAATATTGGGATTTCCTGTGATGCCAGGTCCTGATACAAAAATGCCAAATGCATCACTAAAGCCAGAGCCTATATACTCTGGGTATTCTTCAGATGCAAAGACAAACGTAATACTGAGGGTATCGCAACCTGGTTGTACATCAAACTCTAGGATACAAGCATCCCGCGTAAGCGGAGTTGGACTAGGGCCATAGAAAGTATTCAGCATTTGGGTCAAACTAGGTTCATCCGGAGGCCTCCCTGATGGAAGCTGCTGGCAAGTTCCTGAGAATGTAGTGTTATTGGGTCCTACTGCATTATTTACATGTCCTGTGGAAAGTAGCACCCCTGATTGAATTCCAAGATTGGAAGAGGAGCCATTAAAAATAGCTCTAGCAGTATCGGGGCAACTGAGGGACACGTTACTAATGACCATTCCGCCGCCATGAATATTATTCATAATCTGAGGACCAGTAGGCCCTCTTGAAACGGACAATTGTGAAAACAAGGAAATTGGCAAAAGCCACAAAAGCGCAAATACAGCTATCCCAAATATGGAGGGTTTAAGGTGTAGTGTTGTAAAAAGTTTCCCGTGAATTGCGCTCAACTCAAAAAAAATATCTGTTATGGTATTGGTCATAAAATTAAAAAAAAAATATTCAATATACAAGCAATTATAATTGTTTTTATCCCGATTTAATACTCCTATAACATATATATCACTATTGTCCGAGAAAAACGCACAAATGCTAATAATCGCTTAATTCTGCGATATAGAGTGTGTTTTTATTTAAAAATAGAAAGCAGGGGGTACTATCCTGAATTGAAAATATCAGGATGAGTGAATGGTGGTGGACTCTTTCGTTGCCTTTTTTTATTATGTAAGGCTATTAAATCCTTTATACTTATATATCCCGCCAAATGAATTCGAATTAGAGTTGCTAGATTACTAAAGGCCATTTTAGATTTATTCTGGCTATGAATCACAGTAAGTAATAATAAAGCAATTAATGAGCACCAAATCTGAATTTCTATAGCATTCTGATTGTCTCCTACAAAATATTGCAGGGGAAAGTTTTGCTTCAATTTTTTAAAAAACAACTCAATTTGCCATCTAAACTTATAAATATCAGCTATAACCTGAGATGAAAGCTGGAAATTGTTGGTAATAAATTCGTAGACTCGCTTTTCTTTTTCAACCCAATAGGCTATACGACGCAGTCGAAGTATCTGTTTCTTACCTTTCTTATCAGTATAAACCTGTTCAATAGTTTCATCCTTGAGGACAGCGTCTGGTGTATTGGAGTCAGGTTCCAATTCCTCAACGCTTCTATAAACAGCGTTATCTTTCTGACGCGTAATGAAGAAAATGCCTTTTTCGGTGTATGCGGCAAACTCACTATAATTGTTGTACCCCTTGTCAAAAGCCAGATACGAGCCGGATGGAAGCTCAATATATTTTAGAAATAGCTGGTCACTATCTGCCGCTGCATTAAAATTAATCAAAACAGGCATCAGTGTCGAGGCCTCTAATACAGTGTTTTTCTTTATGCCTCCTTTTCGTTTTCCGTCTAAACGATTTCTGCCTGATGTCTTTAAAATGGCCTTAAATAACCCAAAAACAGTAGAATCAATCAAAAATAAGTTATTCAGAACGGCTTTAGGTAAAGTGCTGTCCGACAAAGAAGGCTTGTAATGCTCTTTTAAATGATTATAGATCATCCGAAAGACTTCAGAGGAACGGTTCATATTCGCATCGGCCAAAGTACTTCTTGGTGGTGCTTTTTCAATATTTAAATGGTTCAACTTCCCCTCAAACGCTTCTAGCCCCATGGTTATCTCGCGTAAAGAGGTGCAATGAGCTAATACACAAAACATCATCGACACATAATGGTCCCAGCATTTAATCTTTTTATAATACCTGTTGGCTTTGCTAGATTGAAAAACACCAGAAAGTGCGTTTTTACTACTCAGTGAAAGTATTTGAGAAAAAATGTGCTGTCCGACAAAATGACTACTTTTGTTCATACCTGTAAGTTTTTAGGTGTGGTAACCGCAAACTTACGATAAGGGGGCTTAGGCCCCCTTATTTTTTTATATTTTTACTCGGACAACAGTGATATTTAATATTCATATATTTTGTCAATATTTGACACAATATACACTACTCAAGTATCCTAGGAATAGCTATCAGGCCAGAACTACTTTGCAACACATTATAGATTTGAGATTGATATTGGGCTTCTGCATGCAGGTTCTTAATCATAAAGATTAGCATTGCAGGTTGATAAAGTACTCGAAAAATTAAGCAATGACATCTATAAGTGCGATATTTGCAATATGCAATCAGGTGAGAATTTTTCAATATGGCTTGTTGGTGATACGGGGGCTGTTCAAACTGACGGTCAGGACCCCGTAATGAAACTCTTGCATAATTCAATTACGGGTCATCAGAATGGCATCATTGTTTTTCTTGGGGATTTAATCTATCCCGAAGGGCTACCAGAGATAGGGCATTTAGGGCGGGAGCAAGCAGAAAAAATCATGCAATCACAACTCGCAGCAGTAGAGGCTTTTCCAGGTAAATTATACTTTTTAAGTGGCAACCATGACTGGAAAAAAGGGAGTGCCGGCGGTTGGAAATATGCCCGTCGCCTAGCACACTTTATTCATGAATCATTGGGTCGTAAAGATGTCTGTATGCCTATATTAGCTGGTCCAGGGCCTGAGTTAATTGAACCGTATCCCGGTTTATTTTTAATTTTTCTGAACACACAATGGTGGATGCAACCTGGAGAAATAAAAGATGAAAGAGGTAAAGTTTTCTTTCGGGATTTCAGAAAAATGCTATGCACTTTACCTCCAGACAAGACTTTAATTATGGGCCATCACCCTCTACGTAGCCATTCTTTACATGGCGGAAAATTTAAAAAAAGACATCATTTATTCCCTTTAAAATTATATGGTTACCGACAGGGGCCACCGATACCCATATTGGGGAGCTTGTTAGTTTGGTATCGAAAATTTATTGGAGCAAGGGAGGACATGGCCTCGCCCAAGTATGCTTGGTTTAAGGCTCAAATGTTAGACATGTTGGAAGACTTCCCTGGCATCACCTATGTATCGGGGCACGAGCACAATTTACAGTGGATTCAAGATGAAGGCATTAACCATATCATTAGTGGAGCTGGGAGCAAAGCCTACTATGTAACATCGGGAAAGGGCACACGTTTCGCCAGCAAATCAAAAGGCTTTATCGAATTGATTTGGCAAGATGACGGTGTGGCTGGATTCCGAGCGCATGAATGTAACAAAGATGGCACGAGCAAGGTAACAGAAATGCATTGGAAGCAGGAATAAAAAAAGGGGACAAGCCCCTAATTTGATTGTAATGTGCCCAGGACTGGATTCGAACCAGCACACCCGTTAAGGCGCCACCCCCTCAAGATGGTGTGTCTACCAATTTCACCACCTGGGCAATACGGGCACAAAACTAGCAGTATTTATCCTATTTACAAAATTAGTATGACAGAAACACAGACTGAAACCCAAAAAAAAGAAACCTGGCTATTGGTTATAAATCCTATATCCGGAGGCAAAAAGAAAGATGACATTGTGGGTCAAGTGGAGGTCTTTTTGGATGTACATGCAATACACTATATTCATTATTATCTTACAGGATTTCAAGACAAACAGGCTATTCAGCAGTTGTTAGTCAAAGTATCACCTGACAAAGCGATTGCGATTGGCGGGGATGGCACTTGCAATCTATTGGCGATCTGTATTCTGGGCACCGGTATACCAATGGGCACCATTCCTGCTGGCTCGGCAAATGGCATGGCCCTCGACTTAGGTATACCCGTTCAAACAGACAATGCATTACAGATTTTGTTACGGAACAAAATCAAGCACCTAGATATGTTAAGAATCAATGAAAAATACTACTCTTTACATTTAAGTGATGCGGGTTTAAATGCACAACTAATTTACCGTTTTGAGCAGAGTGGCAAACGTGGAAAATGGTCCTATTTTAAAGAAATGCTACGTGCATTATTTCGTATCAACACCTTTGGTTTTCACTTATCCTGCAATGACAAGCATTACCGCATGCGTGCAGTGATGTTGGCCTTTGCCAATGCTTCTAGATATGGCTCGGGGGCAATATTAAATCCTGGTGGCCAACCAGACGACCGTAAATTTGAAATTTGCATTGTACGCTGGTTTCCATGGTATCGAATTCCGGCACTTGCATGGCATTTCTTTAAGGGAGACGTAAATCTTGTTCCTGAAATGCGCATTATTAGTACTGACAGAGCCTACATACGATTTAAGCGAAAAGTTTTGATTCAGGCAGATGGGGAATTACTGGGTCATCATAAACATTTGGAGGTTGTTTTAGAACCCGGCATTGTGCCCTTTATTGTGGCATAAAATGAGGGGAGAGTTATCAGTGGTCGCTACTTTCCATTAAAGCTCAACATGATCGAAGCATTTTGAACAAAAAGGTATGCAAACCTATTCAATGTCTTATTAAGTAAAATTGCAACACTTGGCATTCAATTTCATTCGCATAGTTTCACTAAGGTGTTGTGCTCCCGAGATTATAGTATCTCTAAAAAATCCCCTTATCGGAATACGAGGCAAGAGCAACGGATTTTCATTGATAGTCTAGGGTTTCAAGGCTCCCCGCCCTTACCATCTGCATAACAGGCTGGGACCAAAACCAGATTACATTGCAATGTAGGGGTGATCCGCAAAACGACAACGAGATTGAGAAAGCGTATGGGCATGACATCAGACATTGTCAAAATCGAATTCTAAAAATATAGATTTCAACGAGAATGACATGCAGGCTTTTTGAACACTTTAGCCAAATTTTCTTGCATACATACATAATAAACACGATTGAAACTCAACAACAGCAAGGTCTAATGCTTTCTGAGGAAGCCCTATTTAGTGAATTAAATTTGGAACGTAACATGAGGTCTTTGGCATGAAACTCTCTTTATCGGGTTGAAAAATTTAATGCAAGGCTGGAAACTAAACATCATAAATACCCTAAAAATATGCCCTAATTATGGAAGTTTGCAGATTCTCAGGGGTTAATGTATCACAGATCAAAAATAGTAAGTGTAGCTACATTTTAAGAGTGTGCATCTGTTGTAAAGGATAGCGTGGTTTCAGACTATTGTTTCTGACATCAAAAAAAAACCCTTTTCCGAATTGAAAAAGGGATTTTAAAATGTTATGCGGATCGGACGGGACTCGAACCCGCGACCTCCGCCGTGACAGGGCGGCATTCTAACCAGCTGAACTACCGATCCATAGAATGAGAGTGCAAAGATACACAGCCTTGGGTATATGTCAAGCATATTCATTGAATAAAAACATAAGATTTTGAATTACAGGCAAAAAAAGATCGTATCAAATTTCTGAGCCTCACAAAATCGAATAAAATGGCATTATTCACTCAAAATCCGGTCTAAATCAGAGCTCAATTCAGAGGCAGAAGCCACCCCTGCTTTTCGCCAGACTATATTCCCTTTATGAAACATGATAATAGTGGGTACCGCTGATATTTGATAGGTCTGAGAGGGCCGAGGATTGCGGTCTACATCTATTTTTACGACTTTCACTCTACCCGACTGTCGTGCAGCAAAATCTTGAAGAATAGGCGCCATCATCTTACACGGACCACACCAGTCTGCATAGAAATCTACCAATACAGGAATTTCACCTTGTATCAATTCTGAGAATGAAGTTTTTGTTTTTTCCATAACCTGTTTATTTACTTACAAAAGTAGGCTATGCAAAACGGCATTTCCGTGACCTGAGTTACAAATCTGGAAATAGCCTGAATTAGTGTGCTACAGGCACCTCTGGCTTCAACATAGAGATAAGGAGGGCAATCCGTTGCTTCAAATCTTTTCTTTCAACTATAAAATCCAAGAAGCCTTTTTCGAGTAGAAACTCAGCGCGTTGAAATCCTTTGGGTAAATCCTTTCCAATTGTTTCTTTGATAACCCGGGGGCCAGCAAATCCAATAAGCGCATTCGGTTCTGCAATATTAAAGTCGCCAAGCATAGCGAAACTAGCTGTTACGCCACCCGTTGTGGGGTCGGTCATGAGTGAAAAGTAAGGAATCCCTGCCCGAGCGAGTAAGGCTAGCTTTGCGGAGGTCTTTGCCATTTGCATTAAACTCAAGGCTCCTTCCATCATTCTAGCGCCTCCACTGCGCGAAATAATCAGAAGTGGTGTATGTGTGCTCACTGCGTGATCGATAGCACGTGCAATCTTTTCGCCCATTACAGAACCCATACTTCCGCCAATGAAATCAAAATCCATACAGGCAACCACCAAATCCTCTCCGTTGATTTTACCATAAGCCGTGCGGATAGCATCCTTATGCCCTGTTTTCTCTTGCGTTGCCTTTAAGCGATCTGGGTAGGCTTTAGTATCGGTAAATGACAAGGGATTCGCAGATTCCATCGCCTCATCCAATTCGGTGTATGTATCCTCATCAAAAAGAATGTGAAAATACGCTTTGCTTCCAATAGCATTGTGATGCCCACAAAAAGTACACACATCGAAGTGCTCATGCACAACCTTTGCTGTTGCCATTTTTTTACAAGCCGGACATTTCAAAAAAAGACCATCAGGTGCTTCTTTTTTTTCATCCGTTCTTGTTACAATTCCCTCTTTTACCCTTTTAAACCAAGACATACACTATAAGATAAGTTTGTTATGGGATATTACCGACCCCTAAAATGGAATTCCCACTGCAACCTGAAGATTGCAGTGGTTTAAAATATATTTATGCAATCGTTACTTTGGGTTCTAGATATACGTCCTGCACAGCATGAATAATATCCATACCCTCTTTTAAGGGCTTTTGAAAAGCTTTGCGGCCTAGAATCAAACCAGACCCACCGGCACGCTTGTTGATTACCGCCGTTGCTACTGCCTCTGCCAAATCGGAGGCACCTGAAGCAGCGCCACCTGAATTAATGAGACCGACTCTGCCCATGTAGCAATTGGCTACCTGATAACGTGTAAGATCGATAGGATGATCTGTGGTCAGCTCAGAATATACCTTCTTATGGGTCTTACCAAATTGTAATGCATTGTAACCTCCATTATTTTCTGGAAGCTTCTGCTTAATAATATCTGCCTGAATCGTTACCCCTAAGTGATTCGCCTGACTACTTAAATCTGCGGATACATGATAATCTTTATCTCCTTTCACATTAAAGGCGCTATTGCGAAGGTAGCACCATAAAATGGTGGCCATTCCTAATTCATGAGCGCGTTCAAAAGCCTCGGCAACTTCTTGAATCTGCCGAGTTGATTCGTCAGAACCAAAATAAATTGTGGCACCAACGGCAACTGCACCCATGTTCCAGGCTTCTTCAACAGAACCAAACATAATCTGATCATAGGTATTGGGGTACGTAAGAAATTGATTATGATTGATTTTTACAATAAAAGGAATTTTGTGTGCATACTTGCGCGATACGGAGGCTAAAACACCGAAAGTAGACGCTACAGCATTACAACCTGATTCTATGGCAAGCTTTACAATATTTTCAGGATCAAAATACATAGGATTCGGTGCGAATGATGCCCCTGCACTATGCTCAATACCCTGATCTACCGGTAGAATAGATAAATACCCAGTGCCACCTAAGCGACCATGATTATACAAGGATTGCAAACTGCGCAGTACTTGATTGCTGCGATTGGTTTGATGAAAAATTCTATCAATAAAATCTGAACCAGGCAAATGCAGCAACGATTTGTCAATCGTTTGGCTGTTGTGACTCAGAAGATAATCGGCTTTATCAGCCAGCAGGGATTCAATGTTTGCGTAAGACATGGTCAAATTCTGTTGAGAAATCGATTGATTATAAAAGGCAAATTTAGACAAAATTCATTTGGAGATTCAAGAGATACTATCAGGCTTTTTTCTTACCCTTACCCCACGTTTTCTTTTTGGGCCCACCTTCCGCCTGAATTTTAGCCATATGCTGTTGGTAGAGTTCTTCGCAATCTGCTTCAGTAAGATTTGTAGCATCAATTCCTTTGGGTAGTTTTACATTCTCGCCTCTTGCAGCAAGATAAGGACCCCATCTGCCATTGAGTACTTTCAATTCTCCACCCGCATAATCATGAATCAATTTTGCGGCATCAGCCTCTCGTTTAGATTGTATCAATTCTGCAGCTTCTGCCTCGGTAATACTATGTGGATCTTGACCTTTGGGAATGGTATAAAACTTGCCGGCGTGTTGCACATAAGGGCCAAAACGACCAATATTAGCCTTCATCACCTCACCTTCAAATTCTCCAACTTGCCTTGGCATTTTAAACAATTCAAGTGCCTCGTCCAATGTAATAGACTCCAATCTTTGGCCTTGTCTTAAATTCGCATAAGCAGGCTTACCATCATCTTTACCTTCCATCTGTACCAAAGGACCAAACCGCCCTAAGCGCACTGATATTTGCAAGCCAGACTGAGGATGCTGCCCTAGAATACGTTCTCCTTGAACACGATCTGCCGTCTCTTTGGTATTGATTACTTTATCATGAAAAGGGGTATAAAATGTTTGTATCATTTTATTCCATACCTGTTTTCCCGCTGCAATTTCATCGAATTCATTTTCTACCTGAGCGGTAAATGAATAATCTATCACATCTGCAAAATGCTGTACCAGAAAATCTGTTACCAGCATACCCATATCTGTTGGAAACAATTTACTCTTCTCTGCGCCGGTGTTTTCTACTTTATTCTCTTCTGCGATTTTATCAGAACTCAGCGTAATTACTTCATACCCGCGCTCGCGCCCAGGCCGATCTTCCTTCACTACATATTCTCTTTTGATGATGGTAGAAATAGTCGGTGCATAGGTAGAGGGGCGACCAATGCCCAGTTCTTCCATCTTCTTTACCAAACTAGCTTCGGTGAAACGGGCAGCAGGCCTTGCAAATTTCTGGGTTGCTACCATTTGCTTCAGATTCAGATTTTGTCCAATGCTTAAGGGCGGCAATACGCCTTTGGTATCCTCGTCTTCATTTTCTTCAGCATCATCATCATCTTTGCTCTCCATATAGAGTTTTAAGAAACCATCGAATTTCAGTACTTCACCGGTAGCAGTAAGTTTACGAGGAGACGTGGAAATATGCAAAGTGGCCACTGTTTTTTCAATTTCAGCATCTGCCATTTGAGATGCCAGCGTACGCTTCCATATCAAATCATACAATTTCTGTTCTCTGCTATCCGTTGAGGCTTTGCGTTCACCGAAATCCGTCGGACGAATCGCCTCATGCGCCTCTTGCGCGCCCGAAGACTTTGTTTTATATCTTCTGGCCTTATGGTATTTTTCTCCGTATTCAGAAAAAATGGCGGTTTCGGCCATTTGCAATGCAGATTCTGAAAGATTCACAGAATCAGTACGCATGTAGGTGATTTTACCTGCTTCATACAGTTTCTGTGCTAAAGTCATGGTTTGAGAGACCGAGAATCCAAATTTACGACTGGCCTCCTGTTGTAGGGTAGAAGTTGTAAATGGAGGTGCTGGTGTTTTTTTCCCAGGCTTAACTTCCAAGTTAGAAACAGTATAGGCGGCACCTATACATTCATTCAGAAATTGCAAGGCCTCCTCTCTATTCTTCAGTTTATCATTAAGTTCGGCACGTAATTTCTTACCATCGGCTAAAAAATCAGCCATTACCTTGTATTGATAGGAAGAAACGAATTGGGAAATTTCTCTTTCTCTTTCAGCGATTAGACGCACAGCCACCGATTGTACACGACCGGCAGACAGGCCTGACTTCACTTTCGTCCACAAAATGGGAGACAATTCAAAACCCACCAAACGATCCAACACTCTTCTTGCTTGCTGTGCATCCACCAAATTCTGGTCAATACGTCTCGGCTTTTCGATGGCAGCAAGAATTGCCTTCTTGGTAATTTCATGAAAAACGATTCGCTTCGTCTGATCGTGGTCAAGGTTTAATACCTCGGCAAGATGCCAAGAAATAGCCTCTCCTTCGCGGTCTTCATCCGTAGCAAGCCAAACGTGTTCTGCTTTCTGTACTAACTTCCGCAATTCGTTCACCACCTTTTCTTTATCCTCAGAAACTTCATACACAGGCTTAAAACCATTGGCGATATCAATAGAATTATTCCCTTTGGGCAAATCACGAATGTGCCCATATGATGCTTTTACTAAAAACTCTTTGCCCAGGTATCCCTCAATGGTTTTAGCCTTTGCGGGGGACTCAACGATAACCAGATTTTTTGCCATGAATTTAATTGCCTTTTTTAAAAAGGTCTGCAATAATACAAAAATCTCATCAGCTTAACGCGGAACTATCACTTACGCTTTGGGTATTTAATTTATTAACTTTGTCAATCACCCCATTGTTAACAAAACTTTATGAGATACTTAATCATCTTATTTACAGTATATTATGTGAATTTTTCAGGCATTGTGCTGTCTCAATCAGACCCAATATCTAAACCCTGTGCCACAGAATTGACTCCCGAAGTTAAAAATTGGTTTCAGGGTTTAGACCACCAAACACGCAAATTGCTTAGAATTCAAAACGGGGTTTTATACGTTCCGGTACTACTGCACTTGGTGGGCACGGATATGGGATTTGGGTATTTCCCCAAAGACCAAGCATATCAGCTCATTTGTGAATTGAACCGGCATTTTACC
>Ga0247843_1008111_pt1 | contig 12438 bp, 25 predicted proteins | sample LaCruzMarch2017__FD_192420 | JGI IMG/M metagenome (GOLD analysis project Ga0247843, IMG submission 192420) | Freshwater microbial communities from meromictic Lake La Cruz, Castile-La Mancha, Spain - LaCruzMarch2017_8m | ecosystem: Environmental > Aquatic > Freshwater > Lake | place: Spain...
CTAAACTGCCAAGTTTTGATGGCAACTAATAGGAAGGCTAGTATGAGGTAGAGCATTAAACTTATGATGAACATTTTAATCAGGAATTGTTTGATTTTTAAGTTCATAATACTCTCCCCTTATTGTATCCCATAAGATACTTTCTTCTTCTGTCCCATATTTGTACTTAGCTCTCATTAAGTTTTCCCACTCATCAATAAAACTTTGAAGTTTGGAAGATTTTAAAGTTAGTTCAAACTCTGCTTTATCATCTTGGTCGTTTAAATCGAATTTTAAATAAGCTTTCATCTTATAACCTCTATTTTAAAATTTATCTAGTAGCCTCGATCGCTGCTTTAGCGGCAACGCCTGTGACTATAACTCCAAGAGCAAAATAACCTATGTTAGTCCAAAATTGATATCTTGCTGATTTCTCTAACTTTAAATTGGCTTGTTCTAATCCTGATTTGTAGATTCCAATTTTTTCATCTTTTAGCAAACTTAAATCCTTAAGCTCTAACACTTGACGATCCAAGAGCTTATTAGTTTCATTAATTTGTCTAAACTCTTTCATTTGAGCACTATCGGATAGTATACCGTCAAACGGCGCGCTTTCACCTTTTTTCAGCACTACCATTGATTGAGCAAATACAAGATTTATTGATAATATCATAGCAAATAGTGTTTTCATTTTTTTCTCCTACATTAAAGGGACGTAGTTTAGTTCTTTTAATTCTATTTTATCTAAAAATCGCATTCTATTTTTACTATCTATAAAAATATACTCGTTTTTCCTAAAAGAGTTCCAAAATTCTAAAATCTCGTTTGTTTTTGGTAAATATACAAATATCATTTTTTTTCTCCTTCCCAATATTTGAGTTCGTCTTCTAAACTTTTGTCTTCTACTTTTAAGTTTTTAATTTCATCATCTAATTTGTTGATTTCATTCTGTTTATTCTCAATCTTTTTATCAACTTCTACAGTATTAACTTCAATCTTTCCAGGCTTGGAACGTAAAAATGCCAAAATGGCACCTATAATTGTAATAGGAAATAATACCCATTTAAATATCGACTTCAAAGTTTCCATGTTGTCTCCTTAAAATAAAAAAGGGAAGCATTGCGCCTCCCTCATTTTGAACGGTAGGATTGATTAGTCTTTTTTTCTTGTAACTTCAATATCGTGGCACGATTTTCCACCGGCTAGTTTCTTTTTACCTAAATATTGAAATCTTAGGTAATCGCCTTCGCTAACATTTTGCATTTGATAATTAAGACCAGCTGATCCATTTAGAACAACATCTTTACCTTCTTTAGTTCTAATTTTGTAATTTGGTCCAAATTGTCCAGTAATAATGCCGTTGTAAGTACCTTCTAACTCCATATCAGCCAATTCTACTGGCTTAATGTAATTGTTAGCGGTTCCTGTTACTTTTTCAAATTTACTCATATTTATCTCCTAAAGTTGCTCCTCAAGGGGAGCGGTTAATATATTTATTTCAGCAATATAATTTTTAATATCTCCTAAAACCCATAAATATCTTTTTTTTGTGCGATCTAAAGTTTCTATGTGGGCTTTTAAATCCAATTCCAAAGCTGTTTTGTCTAATTCTAATTTAGAAATTTTAGATCTATATTCGTTTTCTAATTCTATTAATCTAGATAAATTAAAAGTTGTCATTTCTTTCATATAAACTCCTTAGATATTATATCACATCTACTTATCATTGTCAACTGATTTAAAAAACCTATCATCCATTTCTTGATTATTTTTTGTATAATAATATAAAAACATCAAATTAGTTGCAGCGTGGAGCAAGTGACTTTCTTTGCTTTCATTATCCAAGTTTTCACCTTGTTGAAACATTAAAAGGTGGCGCATCATACTTTCATATGGGACAGACCAAGGTGTATCTTTAGTCCAATTAAACGCTGGATACTTTTCTCTAGATTTAGTAAGTACTTTACCAATTCCTAAAATGAAATCAGGATCAATTTCTTTAGTTTGAACTTTACCTTCATTGAAACGTAATGATTTTTGTTCATTATTTTGCATATTTTTCCTCCACCTTATCTTCTACTAAATAAAGCTCAGTAAGTAAATTTGAATGTTTACGCTCAATATATCTTAATGTAGCTATATAAATTTGTTTAGCTTCATTATTAGCTGTAGCCTTGATACAATCTTCTACAGTTTTTTTGTCTTCTGATAATTGAAAAAGTTTCTTAAAAATTCTAGCTTGTTCACTCACTTAAACCTCCTAAGGTATATCTTCAAGTTCGTTTGGTATTAATGACCAAAATGGAACATCAATTTCTTCTATCTCTTCGGACTTCCATATTCCAGACTTTAGACAATTCTTCATTATCTTTAATGCCTTTTTATATTTCTTCCGTCCATTTTGTATCAACATTGGAGAAGCCTTGAAAACTTCAACATCCAATGTATCTTTAGTATTAACGAAAATAAAATAAAAGTCAAGTGGTTTATTGTTAATTTTTGAAAACGCATCTATATACAAGGCAACACTTAGATCATAATGAAGAGAGGCTATTGAACCCATGAGCGCGTCTTTGGTCAACGGTTTGGATGTAGTTTTTACGTCAAGTATATAACCACGGTCAAGATTGATATAATCGGCTCTTACTTTAATCAAGGTTTCATCAAGCTCAGTACAATAAGTAAACTCGGGTTTACCCCCGCTTAATAGATCAATTACAGCTTTATGCTTTAAAGTATTTTTAGCTAAAGTTTGACCAAGCTCATATTGCTTATCACTTATGATAATTTTATTTCTATTTTGTTTTGCAAATTCAACCCATTCCGCGCCTCTACGTGTCGGAGACCAAACTACAAATTCGGCATCGGTTTTTTCAGGTTCTAATATAAGCGAATGAACATAAGATCCTAAATCCATATTGGTAGATCCTACTGATACAAAATCAGTGTTTTTGAGTATGTGCTTTTTGTGAAACTCTCTTGGGTTTTCAAGTAATAATTTTAAGGACGAAGAGCTAAGATATCGCTTATCGCCATGATAAGTTGAATTGGTTACATCTTCATTGATTCCAGGTTGAAGCATACATTCCTTAATAGTATCTAAGTACTAATTGTTGATAGAGTTTACGTTTATAGGTGTTACTTGAATTGTATCTAGTAAAGTAAAATTCTTTTTCTTTTTTGTAGTGGCGCTTTTTAAAATCAGATAAAACAATAGCTCCGGCATTTAATGAATAAAATAGATCAGTAGTTAGTCGATCAATATCAAACTTAAACGCTGTTATGGTTTTCTTATTAATTTGCGCTATGCCGTAATCGTGGCTTGATTTATTTACAGCGCTTAACTTATAAGCCGATTCTTGCATTAAAATTGCTGCATATTTGCGTGGGCTAATTTGATATTCTTGACTTATTTTTACTATAATCTCACTTAACATGTAAGAGTATGTGCGAGAAATAGAGGGCTTGTTTTTGTTTATTTGGTTATTAACGTCACAAACTTGTTTAGTCGTTATAAAATGAAAACAAATAACAAGCACCCCTAACATATTACTTTAACCTTGATAAATCTTCTAAAAGATATTTAGATGCTATAAGAAAGCTAGTGTAAGAGTTTCCACTTGAACCAGCAAATTGAATTCCAATAACTCTACCAAAAAAGTTTACCACTGGACTTCCACTATTTCCTGGAGACGTTGTTGCTGAAAATTGCCATGCACTCATAAATTTAATATCTGGTAAAAAATAATTCCCATAATTAATTTGAATAATTTTATGAGCAATTATCTCTCCATCATTTCTATGAAGCGAACCACCTAAAGGGTGTCCAATAACGTGAACCGTATCGCCTACAGCAAAACCAACACTTATAGATAGTCCTGAAGCATTAGCCGGCGCTTCTGCAATACAAAGATCATTTTCCGGATCTTGTAAAAGAACTTTTAATACGTGCGTTTCAACACTTGTATCAGTTAGAGCTACAATTTTGTTTCCAACTTTAAGACCAGAACAAACATGATTATTAGTTGCTAAATAAGTTTTTCCGTTCGGCGCTTTAACTGCAAAGCCAGTTCCAAATCCTCTACTATCACCTAAATTAGTTATCAAATACACCGATGGACTTACGTAAGCTCTTAGCATTTTATAATAAAAGAATGGAGATATCAGTGTTCCAACAATTAAGATAAAAACTATAATTAAATTTATTTTTACTTTAATAAATGATTTAAGGATTCGCTTTAGCTTGCCCATTTGCTTTTCCTATTGTTAAAGTTTTTTGTTCTTGTTTTTCATTAAAGAAAACAAAAAGTACAGTCCCTTCTTCATCGTTTCCAGTAATTTGCGGAACACCAACAACATCTACTGATTCTAGGAAAGCGTTAAGTTCTTTTACTTTTTCAACAACTTGAGAAGTTCCAAGTCTACCAAAGCGAAAATGTTTGGCTTGCATAATTTCTCCTATTTTAAATAATACACAATAAGGTGTATTATAATTTTAAGTAATGCACCATGATAGCGCTAATATAAAGTATAACACAGATTAATAAATATGTCAACGGTTTTTTATCTGATAAAATAAACTTAAATATAAACACTAAGCTAATTACTATCATCCAAACTTGGAGCGTCGTCAGTGGAGTTGAGGTCATCGCTGTTTCCATCATCATTAGTTACCTTTTCATTATGTTCAGTTAAATCAAAATCGTCAGTCATAACACGTGCAGCTCTTTTGATACTTACATTGGTATAAAAGATTGTTTGGTTGTTTCTCCAATAATCGGCTCCAAGTTCTTCAAGATAGGTGTAAACCATTGATACTTGGCATGAGCTTATAGGAATTTTAAGTTCATCAATAATAAACCTATGGATATCGTATCTTTTGATATGGTGAGTATCTCTTTTGTGGATCTTGAAAAAGTTTAATAGGATTTTTCCTTTACTATTTTCAATATCTTCAAAAAACTTTCTTCTAAGTAAGACGTTTTTCATCTCCATGGCTTTTCTTGGACTAGCCTTTTTACTTACTAAACGTCTACAATGTTCTCTCAAAAGATCGATATATCTCATTGTTTACTCTTCTTTAAATTCAAATGTTGGAGAAACTGGTTGAACTTCTGGTAAATCCATAATATAAATTACAAGTTTACCGTCTTCCATACAAAATGAAATAGTTCCGTAGTTTGATACTAATGTTTCTAAATCTTTAAAACTCTCAACATTCCAACGCGATGTACAAGGGTATTTGTCTTGTAGTTCTTGTTGTAGATCATCTAATTGAACATTTATAGCTTGCCAGGCTTCTGTGTCTGTAGCTTTTGGGCGATCAGCAATTAGCTCATTAGCTCTAATTTTCCACTCAACCGTATAAGCTTCTCTATGAAGAGGCTCAATAGGTTTATTCATAATGTGGTAAACTTTAAATTCCATTATAAAATCCTTAGTTCTAAAGACGACGATTCGTCTTTTGGTATTAATAAATAGTAATCGGTATATTTTCCATCAACCTTTCCAAAAATAGGCTCTCCAACTAAACTTCTAAGTTGGTCGCAAAATACATGTTTATTGGTTGTATATTTGTATCCATTTTCCGCGGACCACATTGAGAAGTTTTTATATAAGTCTTTTCTTGAAACTTTTTTTCCTAAACATGCTGGATTTATTGTAAGCTTTTCTTCTTGCAAAAAAACCTCAACTGGAGTTTTATGTTTAAAAGATTGTTGTGCTTTAAATATTTCATCCATATAGGGTTTAATATAAAGATCATCTACTCCTTTATTCTCATCAACACTTCTAAACATATTAAGATAGTTTAACCTTTTTGTAGTTTCCCAATCCATAATAGGTAAGGTGGTTATCTGAAAAAAACGTCTTGCTGACGTAGAATCTTTAATGATGTATTCCAGGTTGTTGTTAGATGCGCCCAAAAAGGTTGCGCGGTTTGGCGCACTATAAGTTTGGTTAGTTCCAAGTTTACGATATTTAATTTCATTTGATGTGATTTTGTTTTTAATACTTTCAACGTCGGCATTATCAGCTTTACTCATTTCATCTAAGAAATAAACATAATAGTTAGATAAATTAAACACTTCTCTATTATCAGTAAGTTTTTTAAAATCTCCATCACTATAAACTAATTCTTTAATTGGAGCAAGTAGAGAGCGAATAAGTTGGGATTTACCACTTCCGGATTTTCCAACTAATACAGGCATAATGTGCCATTCTACATTTTTATCATTTAATTTTCTTTTAATTTGCCAAACAAAATGTTTTAAAATAGAAACTGTGATTGGATCTATTGCTCCAGTTATACCGAAACAAAGTTGTTCAAATGAGAATTCAGAATTATCAAATTTAACATACTCCCTAAGTTCACTCAATCTTTTAGTTTTTTCATCTACTATAAGTTTGTTTAGTACTGATTCAACTGTAGCCATTGATAAATTGGTTTTTAGTTCGGTTTGTGCAAAATGGCGAATCTCTTCAAATACATAATCCGCTCCTCTTCTTTCTCCGTCTAATGTAAATTGCCCATCAATGTGAATATTCAAATGCTTTTCTTTTTTAAAGGCATCTATTATTTCACGATCAGGGATTTGTTGCCACTTACCTCTATTGTCTACATATTTTAAACGTAAAGCATGGGTTTCCGCTGGAACTAGTTCAATATTTGCATTGTATCTGTTATCTTTGTATGAATAGGTGATTTGGTAACGATCCGAATCTGTTAAAACTCCTGTAATTGCTTCAAATTTTTCGATAGCCTCTTCAAGAGTATATCCACAAGCTTTAAAGTTTTTAGCAGCTTTTATAAGCTCTGCATGCCATTCTCCGTCTTCCGCTCCATTGAGAAGGAACCACATAGTGCTTCTATAAAGTTTTTTACGATCGGGAGTTATAATTGATTTGGTTTTATTATGAATTACTACTTCTTGTTTTGCAGTTTGAACTGGTATTGGATTTCCAATCTTTATAATTACTTGTTTACTTTCCGGATTAGAATTATAAAACAAACTAGCTTGTGATTTAGTAGCCCCATCGTTAATACAATTAAAAAGATTTGATGATAAAAGGGCGTAAGTAGCTTTATATTCTAAATCATTTTCAATATTTCTATCGGAGGGAAAAATGATGTGGTATTTATCGGTGTTAAACTTTTGATGAGAGTATGATGTATAAAGTCCATAGGTATAGTTTGATTTATTTAAAATTTCTAGAGCATTATTTAATGAAAGTGAATCATCAATATCTAATACAACTAAGTTATTGCTTAGTACATTTTTAGCTAACCTTTTTCCATCTAAAAGTTCCGATGGTATAATAGGTACTTCAGCTGCTCTATGTACAACATCTTCAAATTTTTCATAAACTTCACTTTCACCTTGAATACATTGAGGAGCTTTAAGCTTTTTATGGTTATCTATCTCCACTTTTAAATTACTAATAATCGTTAGTTTACCGTTCGGATATGCAGTTATCTTATACATGGTAATATCTCCTGTTGAGATTCTAACATAAACTTTTCCAAGTGTCAAGTTATGTTTTTAAAAATATAGACCTACTAAAAAATATAGCAAAAAATATAGCACAAAACTGAGTTGTTCTAACTACTTAGTGCTATTATATATTATTTATACTATTTATTATATATACTATAGGATCTATTTTGTTTTTTAAATAGATGGCTCTTTTAGCCAAGGAGTGAACTCGTAAAAATATAACACTAAAATATATTAATAAAATTAGATAGTTAGCATTTTAGTATATATTTTATAAAGTTGGCAACGATTTTGCTTGACACGTAAGTACTTGTATGTTATAGTAAGTAGAAGCCTACCCTCTAATTAAGATCCAAATGAAAAAGAAACCAACCAAATTTAAAGGACTTAGTCCTAATTGCCATTATTCCCATGCAAAAGAGTATGTGGATATCGATTACAAACACAAACTTTCAGACGAGGAAGCTCAGTGGTTATCAAATTTTATGGATAATTACTATGGCGGACGGTTTGCCAAAGATGATGAACAAAATCCAATAAAGGATCGAAAAGAAACGTGGAGAAGAGGGCACGCACGTAGAAGGGATTTTATGAGTAGTAAATTTAAGAGCAGAGTAGATTTATCAAGTGAATCCGATTCTTTTGTAGATAGTACGGATATAGACCAACATAGAGTTTGGAAATCGGAAAGTGAAAATGAGTGATAAAATAAAGTTTACAATTTATTCTCCACCTTTTTCAATTAATAGCGCATATTATCTTAAATCCTATGGCGGTAAAGGTGCGACTAAAATTAGAACAAAAGAATGTAGGGAATGGGGCGACGCTATTTTACTTCAGCTTAAGCCTAAAATGGAAGAGATGTTGAAGTTTAAGGCGTTGTTTAATGAAAAAGAAGATGCATTAGTTATTCATCTTAAATTTCACATGCCTAAATCTAAACTATACAACAAAGGTGGAGGTATAAGTGCGGCAAGTTGTGACATTACTAATATCGAAAAGCTTTTAGTAGACATCTTATTTGATGCAAGGTTTAATGGAAGAACAGTCGACTCTCAGAGAATATCAAATTTGGATATTAATGACAAATATGTTGTAAGGATGTTATCGGAGAAAGTGCCCAGTAGTAGAGAGTATATGATTGAAATTACTGTAGAAAAAGTAAGCAATACTTTATACCATTTACTATAACCTAAGACAGAAAGGATTAAGCTATGAGCGAAGTTAAAACTAAAATGCCAAAAAACAAACCCGATTTATCCCCGTCCGAAGAATTTATTCAACAATCTAAGCCTGATAATCTTTTAGAACAAACCCTACAATTAGCAAACATTCAATTATCAGTATATAAAAAAAAGTTAGCAACTGAAGGCGAACTTACTGATAAAGAAAATACTGTGCTTTGTACGTTTATGCGAACATTTGCACAAATTTCTAAAATGCAAAAAGATCTTGAAAAAGAAAAGAAGAAAGAAGTTGCGGAATTGAGTGATGAAGAGTTGAGAGCTGAAATTGCACGGTTAACAGCTGGAACGCCGGAAGAGGATCTATGATTCCTTATAAACTTAGAGCGCCGAAAGAAGCCGACATTAATTTTATTTTCAATAGCTGGTTGAAATCATATCGAAATTCTGATTTTGCTAAATCTCAATGTAACGCAGTCTATTTTGAAAACCATAAACAAATAGTTACAACTTTGATCAACAAATCCCTCATCGTTGTGGCGTGTAGTCCAGATGATGTAAATCATGTTTTTGGATATGTTGTTTATCAATTTTTACCAGGAAACAATCTACTTGTTCATTATGCTTACGTAAAACATACGTATCGTAGGATGGGAATTGCAAAAGATTTTATTTCTAAGATTAGAAAATCAGATAATCCAATTTTATCGTCCCATTATGCTCCAATCATTAGCAAATGTAAAAGCATACTTTGTTTGTATGATCCTTATAGAATGTTTAATGTAATTTCTGTTGACACTTAAGAAGTTTAGTGGTATTATAAGTTAGAGGTGTTTATGAATTTAAAAGAACAGAGAGAAAAAGTTGAAGAGTTGTTGAAATTAGTTATTTATGGCGATTCTCTTTCAAAGTCTATTGCATTTACTCAATTATTAAATTTTAAATATAAAGAACAAGAGATCAAACAACTGTGTATTGATCGAGGTTATTTAAAGGAGCGCAAAGGTGGAAGTAAAAATAAAAAAGCTACATCCAAACGCACAAATACCAAAATACAGTAGAGAAGGTGATGCCGGATTGGATTTAACCGCCGTTACTATTAATTATATTGAAGATCAAGATGGTAGATTAGATATTTTAGAAATTGGTACGGGATTAGCGGTTGAAATACCATTTGGTTATGTTGGGTTAATTTATCCACGTAGTTCTATATTTAAATTTGATTTGATGCTTGTTAATTCAGTTGGTGTAATTGATTCAAATTATCGTGGCGAACTTATTCTTAAATACAAAATATCAGATAGGCAAAAACGAGAATGGTTATTGTTTGGAGAAGGTGATAGAGTTGCTCAAATTGTTATAATACCTTATCCACAAATAAATTTTGTTGAAACTAAAGATTTAAGCGATAGCAATCGCGGAGCTCACGGTTTTGGCTCTAGTGGGGTTTAATATGTTAAATTGGGAACAGGTTAGTAAAATTGTAGCTAGTAAGTCAGAAGAAGACTTAGAGAAGTTAACTAAGTTAGAACTTTATGCGTTTTTAAAATCAATGAAAGACGAATTAGATAGAAGACAAGAACCTAAAAAGCGCGGCAAACATAAGCCTAAACATTCGGTACTTCCTATTCCAAAAGATTTATATAATGGAGTAAGACGGCTTACAATTACTTGGTTAAAAAAACAAAGTAAAGCTAAAATATGATAAATCATAAAGATTCAATTGCAAAATTGTTATTAGACAAAAGGAAAGTTGTGGAAAATAAAGAATTAACTCAAAAGTATTCAAATTTATGTGCTGAAATTGGTCACATTAGTTCTCAACTTAAAGTAATATGTGAACAACAAAGAGATTTGGCGTTTAAAACTGTTGATTTAGAAGAAGAAAGAGACGAGAAGTTGAGTGAGGCTATTAGTTTACTAAAGCAAATTGATCAATTAAGTAAAGGAAATTAAATGAAAGGTAAAATTGCAAAAATAAAGTTTTTTCATAGTATAAAAGCGGCAACAAATACAAATGGAAAAAGTGAGTTGAGTTATTTTGATAAACAACTTGCTCCTAATTTTAATATTACTATTGATGATAACTTACTAAAGATTCATAATGTTGAAACAAATGAAGTTGCTTATTCATCATTAACAAACGTTATTTATTTTACTATGGAAGATGGGAAGTAATGGCAAAAAAAGCTCCAACTAAAGAACAGATTGCACACTATATCCAAGAGCTTAAGGCTCGAGATGTAAAACCGTTTCAAATTGAACAATATTGTTTTAGTAAACAACTTAAATTTATAAAAGATTCAGCAAGGTATAAGACGGCGGTTTGTAGTAGAAGGGCTGGAAAATCTGAAAGTTGCGCCGCTCACTTGATAGACATGGCAATTAATACGGCTAAGAGTACTAGCTTATATATTACTTTGACTCGTGGAAATGCTAAACGGTTGGTTTGGAAAACTATTAATGAAATAATTAAGTTGTATAAAATCGACGCGAAACCTAATATATCAGAATTAATGATTGAATTTAAAAATGGAAGTCGAATATACTTTTCAGGTGCAAACACTAGAGATGAGATTGAGAAGTTCAGAGGGTTTAGTTTTAATTTAGTTTATTTAGATGAGGCGCAAGCTTTTCGCCCTTATATAAAAGAACTTATAGATGAAGTTTTAGCTTATGCCGTTATGGATACGGCTGGATCAATTTGTATGATTGGAACGCCTGGACCGATTCCGGCTGGTTATTTTTTTGAGGCAGCACATTCAAACGGTTGGAGCAATCATGCTTGGACAATATTCGATAATCCCTTTATTAAAATTAAATCAGGTAAAAGTCCAGATGAGTTATTGGCGGAAGAGCGGTTTCGCCGTGGGATTAGTCCTAACGATCCATCTTATCTTAGAGAAGCATTAGCCATATGGACACAAGATTTGGATATTTTAGTCTACAAGTATAATGCTAGTTTGAATCATTATGAAGAGATTGAAGATAAAGATTTAGTTTACGTTTTTGGAATCGACTTAGGGTATAACGATGCGGATGCGATAGCGGTTTTGGGTTATTCAAAAAAACAAAAGAAAGTTTATTTAGTTGAAGAGTTTATTAAAAGCAAACAAACAATATCGGATTTAGTTACAGAGATTCAAAGATTAGAATTTAAGTATAAGCCGGTAAAGATGGTAGTGGATGCCGGAGCTCTAGGTAAAAAGATTACTGAAGAATTAAAACGCCGCCATGGGATACCTGTTGAAGCAGCTGATAAAAATAGAAAGATTGAGCACATTGAATTACTCAATGATGATTTGCGAACAGGGAAACTGATGATCCAACGTGGTTCAACATGCGCAAGCGATTTTCAATTAATTCAATGGGACATTGTAGAAAAGAACCGGCGTACAGTATCAGATTCATTTCACTCGGATATTGCAGACGCGGTGCTTTATGCGTGGAGAGCGTGTAATCATTTTCACAGTTCTGATCCTAAAGCGCAAAAGCTTAGTGCAGAAGATAAGGTAGATCAATTTTGGGATAAGGAAAGTAAAGCGGTTGAACGGAAAACAAAGAAAGAGTGGTTTGATACTGTAGTGGATTTGAATAAAAAACAATGGTGGGAAACTTGAGTAATATCAGTTACTTACACTTACTCTAATGATTTCAAGTACTTACAAGGGTTTGCGGTTGTATAACACCGAGAAGCCCAGACTAGTAGAGTTCTAAAAACCATCAAATTAAGAGTGCATTGTGAACTTTGAAATTATAAATTGGACTTCAACGTGAAA
>Ga0247843_1008113_pt1 | contig 12436 bp, 13 predicted proteins | sample LaCruzMarch2017__FD_192420 | JGI IMG/M metagenome (GOLD analysis project Ga0247843, IMG submission 192420) | Freshwater microbial communities from meromictic Lake La Cruz, Castile-La Mancha, Spain - LaCruzMarch2017_8m | ecosystem: Environmental > Aquatic > Freshwater > Lake | place: Spain...
ATCGCGGTCTATCCCTCGATCCTGTGGCTCCAGCAACGCATTTTCTAGATGGACCTGTCGGCATGACCTTCGATCCCTTTTCCCGCCCGCTGGTTGCGCCGCGCACGTTCGACCAGCTCGTCATCGGCGAACACTTCCCATGCCCCGCGCGCACGCTCACGGACGCGCACTTCACGGCCTTCCAGGCGCTCAGCGGCGACAATCACCCGATCCACTACGACCGCGAATACTGCCGCGCGCAGGGCCACCGCGATCTGCTCGCGCACGGTCTGCAGGTGCTTTGCCTGACCGCGGCAGGGGCGGGGCTGTTCCCGCATGTGATCGCGGAGAAGCTCATCGGCTTCACGGAAGTGACAGCGAAATTCCTCAAGGGCGTCTTTCCCGGCGACACGCTCTATCCGTTGCTCGAAATCACCGAACTAAAGCGCCAGAACACGACCGGCGTGGTGACCATGCGGGCCACGGTGGAGAACCAGCACGGCGTGACCGTGCTTGAGGGCAGCCACGCCTATCTCGTGCGACTGTAGACGTGCGGTGGCGTCCTCATCCATTGAGGTTCGGTGAGCACGACATTCACTCCTACTCAGTTTTCCAGCGGCATGCCACGCGGTTCATGAGAGCTGTTTTCCGAAGCGGCCAAGCAAGCCACTGATATATCCTCCTTGTGTAGCGCCGCTTGCTGGCGAATGTTCGCGGATGGCTGCGAGCAAGCCATCAAGAGCAAGCAATGCTAGACATCGCAAAGCGCCCAAGCGCTTGCGGTCAAGGAAGCACCTTTACGTGCTCCGGAAACGCACGGCTCGACACGGTCGCTAGAGAAACATGCGGTCTTTCTGAATTGCAGCCGCAATGGCGAGATGGCCAGATGGCGAGATGGCGAGATGGCGAGATGGGATACAATTGCTCTAGGCCCATACGTGTAGAGCATCCTAATCAGACCATTCGATCGCGACAGCGATAGAGTTTTGTCGGATGATGATCAGAAGCTTTGAAAGCTCGGCGGCGCTCGGCGCGCAATCCTCGTTCGAGCCGGCGATTTCGACATGCCTAGCGTCTGTTTTTGCAATGTTGACGCTCCGTTACACATCGCCCCTTGTTCAATCAATGCAATACGGCCCGGATGACGGAGGCGACTGCCAGCAGCGCGATGACGCTGCCTGCCCAAATGCCGACGAACCAGAGAAACTGGCGAATGCGGTTCGGTATCAATGATATCCCTCCGAGCCGACCTTTCCGCGAAACACCCAGTAGGACCATGCCGTGTAGGCCAGGATGATCGGCAGCATCAATGCCGCGCCGACGAGCATGAACACCTGGCTCCGCTGCGGCGCGGCGGCTTCCCATATCGTCAGCCGCGCCGGTATCACGTCCGGCCAGATCGAGATGCCCAGTCCGACAAGGCACAGCCCGAAAATCGCGAGCGCGAAAAAGAAGGGTTGAGCGTCTTTCTTCATCCGCAGGCTGCGGTAGAAGAGGAAGGTGAAGATCAGCGTCGCCAGCGGTACTTGAGCAGTCGCAAGCACGCCCGGAAAACTCAACCAACGCGCATGGTACTGCGCCTCCAGCGTGAGCGTCGCGAGACTGATGGCGCCGATCATTACAAGGAGGCCGATGCAGAGACGACCGGCGTACGTAACCGCCTGACGCTGCAAAACGCCTTCAGTCTTCCAGTTCAGCCAGCACGCGCCAAGCAGGCTATAGCCAACCAGCAGGCCGACCCCCGTCAGGATGCTGAAGGGAGATAGCCAATCCCACCAGCCGCCGGCATAGCTGCGGCCTTCGACATTGATGCCCTGCAGGAGCGCCCCCAATGCAACGCCCTGAGCGAAGGTCGCGACGATGGAGCCCACAGTAAAGGCCCTATCCCAGAAGGCGCGATGCGCTGGGTCGCGCCAACGAAACTCGAAGGCGACGCCGCGGAAAACAAGACCCAGCAACATGGCGATCATCGGCGCATAAAGCGCGGGCAGCACGATCGCGTAGGCAAGCGGAAAGGCGGCGAAAAGCCCCCCAACGCCCATCACCAGCCAGGTTTCGTTGCCATCCCAAACAGGGGCGATGCTATTCATCGCCGTATCTCGATCTTTGCCCACCTTGAAAAATGGAAACAAGATACCGATGCCGAGATCGAACCCATCCATGACGACATACGCCACGATGGCGAAGGCGATGATCAGCGCCCAGATGATCGTCAGATCCATCACGCCTTCTCCTTGCCTGTCGCATCGCCGATGGCGCCATCGCCCGACAAGACTTGCGCGGCCGGGGTGATCCCGGCGCTGCGGATCGGCGCGTGACCGAGCGGCGGCTCGTGCGCCTCCGGAGGCTTCTTCATGAGCCCGAGCAAATACCAGACGCCCATCCCGAAGACAGCGAAATACACCACGACAAAAGCAAGCAGCGAGGCGGCGATTGCGGGCGCATCGAGCGGTGAGGCGCTGTCGGCTGTGCGCAAGAGGCCGTAGATCGTGAAGGGCTGGCGCCCCACCTCCGTGACGACCCAACCCGCGAGCACCGCAATCAGCCCAGACGGGCCCATCACCAGCGCGCACCGATGTAGCAAAGGCCATTCGTAGAGCTTCCCGCGCCAGCGCGCGATCAGACTCCACATCCCAAAACCGACCATCAGAAAGCCAATGCCGACCATGATCCGGAACGCCCAAAATACAATGGCGACGGGGGGCTCGTTTTCATCTGGTATGGTGTCGAGACCCGCGAGTGGCGCGTTCCAATCATGCTTCAGAATGAACGAAGACGCGTTCGGGATTTCGATCGCATAATCGACGCGCCTTTCCTCACTGTTCGGAATACCGAACAGGATGAGCGGCGCGCCATTGGGGTGACTTTCGTAGTGGCCCTCCATCGCCATCACCTTAGCAGGCTGATGCTCAAGCGTGTTGAGCCCGTGCATGTCGCCAGCGAAGACCTGCATGGGCGCAACAATCGCGGCCATCCACATCGCCATGGAGAACATCTTGCGCGCGCCGGGATTGTGCTTGTCCTTAAGAAGGTGCCACGCGCCGACTGCGCCTACGATGAAAGCTGTTGTGAGGTAGGCCGCAAGAAGCGTGTGGACGAGCCTGTACGGGAAACTCGGATTGAAAATAATCGCAAGCCAGCTGTCGCCCGGCAGGAATTGCCCGTTCTCTCCCATCTCGAAACCCACCGGCGTCTGCATCCAGCTGTTCACGGACAATATCCAGAACGCGGAGATAAAGGTGCCGACCGCCACAGCCAGCGTCGCCACGAAATGCAGCTTCCGTCCGACCTTGTTGATGCCGAAGAGCATCACGCCAAGAAAGCCGGCTTCAAGAAAGAACGCTGTGAGCACTTCGTATGCCATGAGCGGACCGATGACTGGCCCCGCCTTATCGGAAAAGACGGACCAGTTAGTGCCAAACTGGTAGGACATGACGATGCCCGAGACCACGCCCATGGCGAAGACGACCGCGAATATCTTCAGCCAATAGCGATAGAGATTGGCGTAAACGCCCTGCCCGGTCTTCAACCAAAGACCCTCAAGCACTGCGAGATAGCTTGCTAGGCCGATCGAAAACGCGGGGAAGAGAAAGTGAAAACTGACCGTAAAGGCAAACTGCACGCGCGCTAGAACAAGAGCCCACTCCTGATCAATCATCGCGATTCCCCAGACGCAGCGCCTTCGTGCTGCAACCAGCTAATAAGAATTGCGCCTCTCAGTTCTCCGGCGACAATGCCTGTCGCGCGATCCTGCGGATACCGCTCCGTTATGGCGGCGGCGACATCATCAGCGATCGCCGTGCCGTGACACGCTCCGCAAGGCTGGTCGCGCATGATGACCGCACGCAAAGTGTTATGTGTTGAATCCCGGCCCTCGCCCTCGGTCCAGTGCGCCAACGAAGGCTGACCAGCCGCGTCCACTGGTTCTTTCTCAAGGCTCTCTAGCCTCGACATCAGCGCATCACTTGTCGCAGCTCCCGGATTACGCGGATGAAGCGATACACGACGCACGATCGTGCCGGTCTCCGCCGAGACTTCGGCGGCTATGGCAGGGGCGGCTTCGGCACAGACCCCGACCGCCGCAACCGGCCCACCATTGGCCAGTGCTTCAGAAAGCCTCGACTGGAGCCGTGTCTGGAAAAGGTCTGCTACGGCCACTGATCGGGCTACTGGATCCGATTTCAAACCGGCGCGCGGCGCATCGGCGCATGCGGCTGAAATGCTGATCCCTAAAATAGCCGCCAGCATTCTAATTGGGTGCAGCATTTGTCTTTCACTCATTCCCGTGTCCACTCTTCTTGAGCACAATCCGACCAGTCAATCGCAGCGGCGATCGACTGGTCGGATACGGCCGCCCTACAGGTATGCTTCTAGGGCCGATTTGTCCGATCATTCGGAATTGCTGCTGCAAGTCGCAATGATCGGCTGTTGCTCTAGGACTCGACAGCGCAACCCACTCTAGATCCCCATCGGCCATTGTCCGCTCACCTGGTCAGATCCCACGTGCAATGGCGTCAACGAGGCCAGTCTTCCCCGCTGCGATGGCAGGCTGTCAGCCGACTTTGGTGGTCCGCAGATAGGGGCGATGCGCAGTCCAACCTTGCGGGAACAGCGCTTTAGCTTCTTCATCCTTGATAGACGGCGGAATAATCACCTCCTTGCCCATGACCCAATCCGCCGGCGTGGCAATCCGATGCTTGTCGCTCATCTGCAGAGCGTCGATCACACGCAAAATTTCATCGAAGTTGCGCCCGACGCTCATCGGATAAGTCATGGTGAGCCGGATTGTGTGCGCCGGATCGATTATAAAGACCGACCGGACAGCCGCTGTCTCGCTTTGAGCGGGGTGAATCATGTCGTAGAGACGCGCAATCGACAGATCGGCGTCGGCGACGATCGGGAACTTCAAGATCGTGTTCTGCGTGTCGTTGACGTCCTCGATCCAGCGCCGATGCTCTGCGGCCGTATCAGTCGAAAGACCGAGCGGCTTGACGTTCCTCTTTTCGAACTCGGCGGCAAGTTGAGCAGTGCGGCCCATTTCCGTGGTGCAAACAGGCGTGAAGTCCGCCGGGTGGCTAAAGAAAAACACCCAGCTACCCTCGGACCAAGCATGAAAACTGAGCGGGCCGATTTGTGAGTCTGTGGTAAAGTCGGGGGCGATGTCGCCGATGTGTAGCGTCATTGAGTATTTTCCTTTCAAAGTGGACGTTTCCGGGATTGGCTACGTGGCATTCTGACGATGGGCGGTAGCGATATCTTTCAAATCCAGCCTCGCGGCGTTTCTGCGTCAATGTGGGCGTCCCTGTCCGCAGCATCCGCCTCGCGCGACAGCGTGTTGAAGGCGTCGTTTTGAAAGAGCCAGACTTTTCCGGAGAGCTCTGCGAGAAAACTTGATCGCTTGAGGCGGTCCATCACAGGGCCTTTCACTTCCGACAGGTGCAGCCTGACGCCCGTATCCTTGAGGCGGTGATTGATCGTTTCGAGACTTTCAAGCGCCGACGTATCGATCGCGTTGACGGCTGAGCTCATCACGATGAGGTGCTTGATCAGCGGTCTTCCCGCGACTTCGTCGAGTACGAACTCTTCAAGCCAGCGCGCGTTCAGATAGGTCAGGCTCTCATCGACGCGGATCGTCAGCACGCGCGGATCTGTGAAGACGTCATGTCGCTTCACATTGCGGAAGTGCTCAGTGCCTGGCACGCGCCCGACGACGGCGGCATGGGGACGCGACGCGCGCCATATGAACAGCGCCAGGCTCACGACGACACCCGCGATCACGCCCGGCTCGACGCCAACCAACAACGTGACCCCTATGGTCGCCATCATCGCCACGAAATCGGCGCGCGAGTAGCGGAAGACTTCGACGGGCTTCTTCAGATCGACGAGGCTCAGCACAGCTACGATTATGGTCGCTGCGAGCGTGGCGATCGGCAGAGACGCCAGCAAAGGCGTCAGGAATAGCGCTGCGATCAAAATGCCCACAGCCGTAAAGGCGCCGGCCGCCGGCGTTTCCGCGCCAGCATCGAAATTGACGACCGAACGCGCAAAGCCGCCCGTCACCGGATAGCCTCCGGTGAAGCCTGCCGCGAGATTGGCCGCGCCAAGTCCGATGAGTTCCTGATCCGGGCTGATGCGCTGACCCTTCTTGGCGGCCAAGGTCTGCGCCACCGAGACGCTTTCCACAAAGCCGATCACGGAAAGCAGAAGCGCTGGTATCGCCAAGCGCCCCCAGAGCTCGGCGTCGAATATTGGGACGGTAAGCGGCGGCAAGCTTTGCGGGATCTCGCCAACAACTCTCACGCCCTTGGCTTCCAGATCGAGCAACACAACCGCGAGGATCGAAGCGGCGACGGCGGCGATCGGACCTGCTTTGGCGATCAACTCGGCCGGGCGCGCCTTCAAGCCAAAGTGCATGAGCACAGGCTTCAAACCCTTGCGGAACCAGAACAGGAAAGCCATCGACGATGAGCCGATCACAAGGGTCTCGAGATTTACGTCACGCACATGTGCGATCAGCGAGGCGATCAACTCCGGCATAGCCTCGCCATGCGCCTGAACGCCGAGGATCGACTTCAGTTGGCTGGTGGCGATGATGATCCCGCTTGCCGTAATGAATCCGGACACGACTGGGTGCGAGAGAAGATTTGCAAGAAATCCGAGCCGCAGCACGCCCATCAGCACGAGCATGGCGCCTGATAGAAAGGCGAGGATGAGCGCAGCCTGAATGAACTCCGCACTTCCGGGCGGGGCGATATCGCTCGCCGCCGCGAGCGTCATCAGGGAAATGACTGCGACGGGACCCACCGCCAGCGCCCGGCTGGTTCCGAAAACAGCGTACGCCATGATCGGCGCAATGGAGGCGTAGAGTCCGATTTCCGGCGGCAAGCCCGCCAGCATCGCATAGGCGAGGCTTTGCGGAATCAGCATGATCGTCACGATCAGCGCCGCCAAAAGATCATTCGTCAGCGTGGCGCCGCCATAATTGCGGCCCCATGCGAGGATCGGGAAATAGCGCGCCAGCGCGCTCATATCAGGCGCCGATCATGTGCGGCTTCACCATCCACTCGCGGCCCTTGAGCATGCCGTTCCAGTAGACCGGCGGCAGAATGGTGTCCTTAAGGAGCCAGGAGAGACGCGACGGCCGCGTGCCATCGATGAGCCAGTTGGGAAAACTAGGCAGCAGCTTGCCGCCATAGCCGAATTCGGCGAGCACGATCTTGCCCCCTTCGACGGTTAGCGGGCAGCTGCCATAGCCGTCGTAGTCCGCGACAGGCGCATCGCCTTTAAGTGCTGCAAGCGCATTAACCGCAACAACCGGCGCCTGCTTGCGCGCAGCCGCGGCGGTCTTGGCGTTGGAGGCTGAACACGCGTCGCCAAGCGCGAAGACATTGGCGAAGCGCGTATGGCGCAGCGTTGCTTCGTTGACATCAATGAAGCCGGAAGCAGAAGCAAGGGGCGAGGCAGAAACGAAGTCCGGCGCCACTTGCGGCGGAACGACATGGATCATGTCGAACTTTTCTTCGACCTGCCGGGTATCGTCGCCCTGCTTGTGTTCGAATATGGCGGTCTGCGCGGCGCCATCGATCGCTACAAGCTTCGAAGCGAAGTTCAGGTGCGCGCCATAGCGCTCGACGTAATCCATGAGCGCGGGCACGTAAGCGGCGACGCCGAAGAGAACTGCGCCCGCCGTATGAAACTGAACGTCAATATTGTGCAGAACGCGCGCCTGTTCCCAGCGGTAGCAGGACATATACATCGCCTTCTGGGGCGCGCCCGCGCACTTGATCGGCATGACCGGCTGCGTGAAGAGCGCGCGTCCGCCCTTCAATCCCTTCACCAGTCGGTTCGTATATGGCGCAAGGTCGAAATCGTAGTTCGACGTGACGCCGTTGTGACCCAAAGTCGCGATCAGCCCGGGAATAGCGGCCCAATCGAGCTTGATGCCTGGGCAAGCAATCAACACACGATAGGCGACGCGACTTCCGTCGCAGAGCAGCACCTTGTTGTCTTCGGGCGCGAAACCGCTCGCTGAGGCCTTGATCCATTCCACGCCGGGCGGAATCAGCTGCGCTTGCCGCCGCATCGTGAAATCGCGGTCGAAAACGCCTGCGCCGACCATCGTCCAACCGGGCTGATAATAGTGGGTTTCGCTCGGTTCAATGACGGCGATTGAGGCATCGCGGTTGCGTTTGCGAATGCTGGCGGCCGTGGCGATCCCAGCGCTCCCGCCGCCGACAATGACGATGTCGAAGACTCGCGACCTATTTTCCTTCGTCTCAAGAAAGCCCGCCATCTGCGCGAGTTTTGCGGCGCGCGCGCCGGATCGGCAATAGGCGAGAACCGGGCCCTTAAGCGATTCAAGCGCCGCCTTCATGGCCGCAACGTCGCTCTCGCTCTCTGATCCGGAAACAACAGGGATATGGGCGAAACCGAGCCCAGCCGCGCGCGCGGCGGATTCGATCTCTTTGGCCGTAGTCTGTCGTTGCTCCTCCCCGTCGGGACGATTGCAGATGATGGACCGGTACCCCGCACGCCCAATGGCTTCGATATCCGTCGGCAGTATCTGCGAGGATGTCGCGATTCGGGGGTTGAGGCGCTTGATGTCCATCTTGGTATCCTCCCGCGTTCGCGGTGTGTTGGTTAGCGTGTTGTAAAGCGATGCGCGGCGATGCCGCCAAACATGGCGAGCACGAAGATCCCCACTTGTGTGGGCGCAATCGCGAGATCGGCGAGCGCCGGACCAGGGCAGAGCCCGCCTATCCCCCACCCCGCACCGAACAGTACGGCGCCGAGCAAAAGGTTGCGGTCCAACTTGGTCGTCGCCGGCACATCGAAGCGTTCTTCCGCGAAGGGCTTTTGCAGTCGCCCTTGCCAAACCCACGCGATAGCCATGGGCAGCATGGCGCCGCCCATCACGAATGCGAGTGTCGGATCCCACTTTCCGAAGAGGTCAAGAAACGCCTGCACGCGCGCGGGATCGCTCATGCCCGAGACCGCCAGTCCCGCTCCGAAGAGCAATCCTGCGACCAACGCGATGATGGCTGACCTCATTGACCTTTGCCGCGCGTTGAGAAGCCAAAGGGGCTGTAGAGGGGACAAACGCCAAAGAAACTTGTCAGGAGAAACACCCCCGCCACGACAGCAAGGACGATCGCAACCGCGCCATCGATGACGCCCATGTACCAAAGGACCGCAACGGTCGCTGCGAGCGCAACGCGAGCCGACCGATCAACCATTCCCATGTTCATTTTCACAGCGTGTCTCCTTCTTCAGCCGCTCATAAAACCGAAGGCGCGCATCAGACCCACGGCGGCAAAGCCGCTGGCCATAAATACCGCCGTCGCCACCAGCGATCGCCGGGAGAGCCTCGACACGCCGCACACGCCATGGCCACTGGTGCAGCCTGAGCCGAGCCGCGTTCCAAACCCCACCAGCACGCCAGCGATCGCGAGTTGCACTGCGGACGCGGGAAACTGTGTCTCGATCCCGCCAAGCAGCGTGGCCGCAAACAGCGCGCCCAAAGGCAAACCGACAACGAACGCAATCGCGACCGGGCGCGGCGCGCCTGAACTGGAAAGCCCGGTCGCACGCGCCGCAAGACCACTCACGCCCGCGATACGACCAAGTCCCAGCAGCATGATCGCCGCCGCAAGCCCGATCAAGAGCCCGCCGAGAAAGCCCTCGACCGGCATGGCGTGAGGAAACGCCTTGATCATACCGCGTTCACCGGAAGCTTCAGGTAGACGACGCCGTTCTCTTCCGCCTGCGGCAGATGTCCCGCACGCATATTGACTTGCACAGATGGCAAAATGAGCCGCGGCATCGCCAGCGTTGCGTCGCGCGCTTCACGCATCGCGACGAATTCATCCTCGCTCACGCCGTCATGGATGTGGACGTTCGCTTGTCGCTCGGCTTCGACCGTGCTCTCCCAGACATATTGCGTGCGTCCGGAAGGCAGATAGTCGTGGCACATGAACAGCCGCGTGTGCGCAGGCAGCGACAGGATGCGTCGCGCCGAGCGATAAAGCTCACGCGCATCGCCACCCGGAAAATCGGCGCGCGCCGTTCCATAGTCGGGCATGAACATGGTGTCGCCGACGAACACCGCGTCGCCGATCACATAGGCGATACAGGCCGGCGTGTGCCCCGGCACATGGAGCACCGTGACGCCGAGATTGCCGATGGCGAACTGATCGCCGTCTTTCCAGAGCCGATCGAAATCTGAGCCGTCACGCTGAAATTCCGACCCGGCGTTGAAGAGCTTGCCGAAGGTGTCTTGCACCGTGACGATGTGCTCGCCGATGGCGATCTTCCCGCCGAGCTTCTTCTGCAGATAGGGCGCCGCGGAGAGGTGGTCCGCATGGGCGTGCGTCTCAAGCAGCCAATCCACCGTGAGCCCTCGCTCAGCGACATAGGCGATCACGGCGTCCGCAGACCCGAACGTGGTGCGGCCCGAGGCGGGATCGAAATCGAGAACGCTATCGATGATCGCGGCGCGGCGCGTCTCGCTGTCGTGCACGACGTAGGTGACCGTGTTGGTTGGCTCGTCGAACAGGGCCTTGATCACCGGAACGCCCGCTTGCGCCGCCGAAACCTGAGCGCTGGCTTTCGCCAAGGCTGGATCAACCATGGGAGTCTCCTTCAACCTGTTATTTACATAAAATATGTAATCGTGTAGTTTGTTGCCGTCAAGCCTCGCTCGAAGGCAATCCGACCAAATGGGAAGGTCCGACGCGATGATCGAAGCGAACGTCAGCCATATTCAACGCCCCGTTCGCCTGGGCGATCCCGCCCCGGATTTCGTGGCGCGCTCGACCCGAGGCGAAGTGAAGCTCTCGGCCTTTCGCGGTCGATGGCTGGTCTTCTTCTCGCACCCGGCGGACTTCACCCCGGTCTGCACGACGGAGTTTGTGGCGCTGGCCAAGCGCCAGCAGGCCTTTGAAGCGCTCGATTGCGCGCTTGTCGGACTGTCAGTGGACAGTCTCTACGCGCACCTCGCCTGGGTGCGGGCGATCGAGGCGCAGTTTGGCGTCAAGATCGAATTTCCGATCATCGAGGACCCCAGCATGGCGGTGGGCCGCGCCTACGGTATGATCGACGAAACCAGCGCCGATGCGATGGCGATGCGGTCAGCCTATTTCATCGACCCGGAGGGCATCGTGCGGGCGATCACTTGCTACCCGCACAGTGTCGGCCGATCCGTCGATGAGATGCTGCGCATGGTTTGCGCGTTGAGGGCCGTGCAGGATGGCGAAGGCTTCGCGCCAGAGGGCTGGCGGCCTGGAGCCCCGCTGCTCGCTTTACCCCCGGAAGACAGCGCGCGCGTCGGAGCGGAGCCAGACTGGTTTTGTCGGGTGCAATCATGACCGCCTTGTTTGAGGACCGTCAGCTTGCAGCCAGCGTCTCGGAAAAGCTGAAAGTCTATGCACAGCCCCAGCGACTCATGATCCTGAGCTGCCTCCTGGGCGGTGCGCGCAACGTCGCGGAGATCGGCGCCGCAACAGGCATTGGCCAACCCGCGCTGAGTCAGCAATTGGCTGAGTTGCGGCGCGCCGATCTCGTCACCACGCGCCGGAAAGCCAAACAGATCTGGTACGGCTTGGCCAATGACAGCGTGCGCGTGTGCGTGCAGACTATGGAGGCGGTCTTCGGCGGCGTTGGCGCGGCGCCAACGATCTTGCATCCACCGCGCGCTCAGGCGCGAAAAACGATAGCGGGCGTCGCCGGATTTGCGAAAGTCACCTCCGGCTGAGCGCCGGCGCGAGCATCAAGCCGGTGAGGTCAAGCGCTTTGCCGCGCCCTTCTCTTCCCGCAACTTTCTCGAAGCGCCCTACAATGCGAAGACCCTTCGCTCATCCCTACGTCCGGGCGAACGCCAGCAGCAGCGCAATGTCGCCGGCATCTGCGGCCTTGAGCGCAGCGACATAGGCCTGGCGGGTGTCGGACACCGCCACGATCGAACCCCGCCCCCAGGTGAAGCGCTCTTGGCCAAGCTTGAGCGCGAGCAGGTCGGCGGCGAGGCGTGACCATCGGCCATTGCCGTTTGGAAACGGGTGGATGGCGACGAGCTTGTGATGAAAGCGCACCGCGATCTCGTCGGGCGAATAGGATTTGTGCTCCACCCGATAGCGCGCATCATCAAGCGCCTGACGCAAAGCGATTTCGATCGTCCAATGATCGACGCCGAGATTGCGGGCGCTCGTTCGGTATTTGCCGGCCCAGCGCCAGACATCGGCGAACATCCGCAAATGCAGACGGCGCAGGAACACTTCATCGAGCGCGTCGCGCTTGCGCGACAGCGCCCAGCGTTCTCCGGCGAGCACATTGAGCGCCTCTGCCTCGTTGAGTTCGCGCCGGAGCGCGACGTAGCTGAGCTTGAGATCGAGACGCTCTTGCGGCGTCAGGGGCGTGGCCGCATCGTCGTCCTGAAACGGGTCGTCGCTCATGCCCCTCACGC
>Ga0247843_1008115_pt1 | contig 12432 bp, 12 predicted proteins | sample LaCruzMarch2017__FD_192420 | JGI IMG/M metagenome (GOLD analysis project Ga0247843, IMG submission 192420) | Freshwater microbial communities from meromictic Lake La Cruz, Castile-La Mancha, Spain - LaCruzMarch2017_8m | ecosystem: Environmental > Aquatic > Freshwater > Lake | place: Spain...
AGAGAACAGGTGTTGGACTTTGAATCTGCAGGCGGTGCGATAACTCAACCTGTCCCAATTTTCAGTGCCAGAAGGTTCGATTTGGCCATCATGAGGAAGGGATTTGCAATTAAATCACGATAGCGCATTCCACCATGCCAGATAAACTGGCAATTAAGACTACATGTTTCAAACCCGCTGCGAGATCTCCTCTTTACAAGTTTCCCCCAGCCTTGTCGACGATTGCTTGGAGTCAATTGTCTAATCTCCGAAAAAATCCGCCGCTTACGCCGTTGGTCGGCGCTCTGCTCGGGGTATGTGCGACAGCGCGCAATCAAACCGCCTTGTCTTGGAGTGCTCTTTGGAAGCGGAATTGGCTTCAATCTCCGGCGTCCTCCGCTTCGGTGGCGTTGGCTCCTGGGGCTCCGGCGCCAACCTCGCCATCTGGAACTGGAGCGGAACCACCCAATCCGGCTTTGCCACCAGCACGGAAATCATAGCCGTCCCCGAACCTGAAACCTACCTCTACGCCCTAATACTCCTCACCGGCATCGTCATCCAATACCTCCGCCGCCGAGCCAAGCTCAAACCTTCGGAGGGCTATCGGCCCGCATGACCCAAATCTCAAGCCCAGAAGGCGTTTCAAGACAGAATTGACAGAATGAGCGGATAAAATCGGCCTCTCAGACAGAAAGACAAAATCTGGTGGGGGGAAAAGAGAAACGCCTCTTCACGGCTGAAACTTGGGTCATGCGAGGACGATGAACCCTCCCTGATTACGGATCACGCTACCGCGCGCCACTCCCCCCAAAAATGATTTTGCTCTCCATGATTTTGTCAAAGTTTCGTATTCTGTCGCCCCTCGGCACTCCATACGACTGTTCACCGATACTCAAGCAGTGAAGAGGGCAACAAAACATTGCACTTTATGCAATGTTTTGTAGAGTTCATGGCATGCAGCCGTTGAAGCAACTTACCCAGGCACTCCGCATCCTCGCGGACCGGGAGCATTGTGTTTTTGCACCATCTGACTTGGCATCTGCCGTGCCAGAGTGTGACCAGTTGGCGGTGCTGTTGTCGCGAGCGACGAAGGCGGGTCTGTTGAAGCGGGTCTGTCGTGGCATTTATTTCTATCCCGTGCCGGACTATTCGGCGGGGCATCTGCTTTTTCATGCGGCCGCACGCCTGCGGGCAGGTGAGTTCAATTACCTCAGTCTGGAGACCGTCCTCAGTGATGCCGGGGTTATCTCGCAGGTGCCGATGAACTGGATCAGCCTCATGACCTCCGGCCGCAGCCATGTGGTGGACTGCGGGGACTACGGCCACATCGAGTTTGTGCACACGGCCCAGCATCCTAACGATGTGAGCGATGCGCTGACCTATGATCTGGAGCGTCATCTCTGGAGAGCGTCTGTGCGGCAAGCCCTGCGCGACATGAAGGCCACTCGGCGCAGTATGGAACTCGTGGATGAGGAGGTGGCGCGTGAGCTTGTTTGACCAACTCGTGAACGAAGCGCTTCGTTCCCGGGTCGAACTCACCTCACTGCGCCACGTGGTGGAAAAGGAACTGCTGCATCACGACATCCTCCGCGAGATGAGCGAGGCCGGCTTGCTCAAAGGACTTACATTCATCGGCGGGACCTGTCTGAGGGCTTGCTACGGATCCTCACGACTCAGCGAGGATCTCGAATTCACTGGCGGAAGTGACTTCCAGCGGAGCAATCTGGCCGAACTCGCCCGAGTGCTCGTGGATCGACTGCAAACCCGCTACGGCCTCCCTGTTAGCGTCAGTGAGCCTGTCAAAACTGGCGGCCAAGTTTCCACCTGGAAGCTCACCATCGAGACCCGCTCCGGCCAGAAGCATCTCCCTGCGCAACGCATCCACCTCGATATCTGCGCCATCCCCAGCCACGACCCGCGTCCGATGATGCTGCGCAATCTCTACGGGATCGACCTCGGCACCTCGGGACTCATTCTTCAAGCGCAGAGCCGTGAGGAAATCCTAGCCGACAAAGTCATCGCGCTCGCCTTCCGCGAGAACCGCATCAAAAACCGCGACCTCTGGGACATTGCCTGGCTCATCCAGCAAGGCATCGAACTCCCTGTCCAGCTCATCCCGTTAAAAATCCGCGATCACCAGCGGGACGATGCCGAGTTCCACGCCTCGCTCAAGGAACGCCTTGACGCCATGAAATCCCGGCCCGAAATGCGAGAAGACTTCATGAAGGAAATGCGCAGGTTCCTTCCTGCCGCAACCGTGCGCGAAACGATCGAAGCGGAGCCCTACTGGGCCTACCTCACTCAGGTTGTGGACGACCTTGCTCGGAAGGCCATGTCGGTCTTGAAAAAGGGAAAGTAATCGCGGCCCTGAAAACTCACGCTCCGCAGCGTTCTACCACGACGACCTCCTACTTCCACGCCGTCGCCCTCCTCGCAGGCGTCGTTATCCAATACCTCCGCCACCGATCCAAACTCAAACCTTTGGAGGGTCATCGGTCCGCATGACCCCAATTTCAAGCACGTAAGGCATTTCAACCCGAAACCGGCGGAATTAACCACAGAGAGCACAGAGAGCACAGAGGGCGAATGAATAAGAGCGAATCCAATTGGATCGTTTTGTGGGGTTCGCCGCTTTCGGAAACCGCTCTTGTTAATCCTGTAAATCCTGTCCTCCTGTCTAAAAAGCTGTTCTCGGGTTCAAGCCAAAATCGAAGCGAAGCGGAGAAAAACCGCCTTGGGCAGCCCGAAGGGTGAGCACAGCGAATCAATCTACAGAATGAGCGACGGATAAAATCGGCCTCTCAGACAGAAAGACAAAATCTGCTGGAGGGAAATGAGAAACGCCGATGCCCTCCGCTCCAAGGCGCTACGAATCGGAAGCACGGATGAAAAATGGATCATGCAAGAGGATTGGCATCTCTTATTCACGCCCCGCGCGGCAGCGCGCCCATCATCCCCTAAAAAAATGATTTTGCTGTCCATGATTTTGCCAAATCTTCCCCGAGCACTTTCCACCGGCAACTTGTCAAAACCGTCGTATTCCTTCCGTTGACGCCATGACGGCTCCTTGCAACACTCTCGCTCATGTCTCAGCCAGAGAGTCCTCTTCACCAACCCCACGACAAGCTGGTCAAATCGACCTTCTCGGACCCCGACAACGCCCGCGCCTTTCTCCAAGCCAACCTTCCGAGCCATCTCGTCCGCCGCATGGATTGGACCTCGTTGAATCTTCTCAGCGGCAGCTTCATCGACCCCGAATTCGCCGCCACCTCGAGCGACCTCCTGTTCAGCGTGAAAATCGACGGCCATCTCGCTTTTCTCTACATCCTTTTCGAGCATCAAAACCAAGAAGACCCCCTCATTGGACTGCGGTTGCTCACATACATGGTCCGCATCTGGAACGACTACCTCCGCAACAATCCCGGCGCCACGAAACTCCCCGCCATTCTGCCCCTCGTCCTCGCGCAGGACAATAAGCCCTGGAAAAGTTCCACCCGCTTCGCCGAATTGATCGACATCCCCGAAGGGGCAGGGGCAGACATCAAAAAACACATCCCCGACTTCGAATTCCAGCTTGTGGAGTTATACCGCATGCCCTTCGACAAAATCCTCGGCACGCCGATGGGAATCCTCACTCTGCGCGCCTTGAAAGCCGAAAAGCTCCAAGCCCTGCTGGACGACCCTGTATGGGACGAAACACTGTTGATCCAGTTGTCACCGGCGTCCTTCGAGATGCTGATGCGATATATCCTAGACCGAGACCTTGACAAGGCCGCCTTTCGCAGGAAACTAAAAACACTGCAGAACCCCAAACTCAGTAAAAAAGCCATGTCACTCGCCGAACAATTCCGTCAAGAAGGTCGCCAAGAAGGTCGCCAAGAAGGTCATCAAGAAGGTCTGATTTTTTCCAAGCAACAGGCCATCCTCGAAGCGCTGGAAATCCGCTTTCAGCAAGTCCCTGAGGGCCTGCGCGAAGAAATTGAAGCAATCACCGACTCCGAAAAACTCACGCACCTCCACCGCGCCGCCATCACCAGCGCCGTCCTCGAATCCTTCGCGGCCGAACTCTAAGCCGACCCAGCGAAGGGGAGTTTCAAGTGGCGTCTGGGATATACTTCGCCTCTACGAAAGAGAGGGCATACTCTTCTTTGCGGACCTGCTTCTCTCCGAACAGAAAGCCTGCTCACAGGCCCGCGTGCTGGAGGGCAGGCTCTACGATCTCGAGCTGCCGACTGCGAAAAACACACGCGTGGCAACCTCATCAACGATCAAATCTCCCAATGACACTCCTCCCTTAGAAAAATGATTTTGCTGTCCATGATTTTGCCAAATTTTCCCCGACCATCTCTCACCGGCCACTTATCAAAACCGTTGTATTCCTTCCGTTGACGCCACGACGGCTGTTTGCAACACTCTCGCCCTGTCAAAGAAGGCCAGCGGACGCGTTATTTTTTTAAGAGCTTCTTTAGCACCGCAGCGGGGTTTTCGACAGTCTCCGCTGTGATGTTCAAGGAGCGAATTTTCGTGGAAGGGAGGCGGAACTTGAGGTCTCGGAAGGTGCGTTCGAGAACAGTCATGAGTCCACGCGCGCCGGTTTTTTCATCCCGCGCCAAGGCTGCCAGGCGGCGGAGGGCCTCGGGTTGAAACTTGAGGCTGATGCCGTAAGCCGCGAAGGAACGCTCGTATTGTCGAAGCAGACTGCTCTCGCTTCGGCTCAGCACCTGGAAAAGGTCATCCTCATCGAGAGAGTGGCAGGCGACACGAACGGGGAGTCGGCCGACAAACTCCGGTTCCAGACCAAAACGGATGAAGTCGGCCGTGCTGATCTGGGCGTGCGCTTTTTCCAGAGCGAGCTGAGGCGATACGAGACGGTCGCGGATGACTTGGTCGATCCCGACGAAGGCTCCGCTGGCGATGAAGAGAATGTGGCGTGTGGAGATGGTGTCGGGCATTCCAGATGCGTTGCCCCGTGCGGCGCTCATGGCCGACTGGACTTGGCCGGTGACATCGTTTGGAGAAAGCACAGGCACATCGCCGTCCTCCATGAGTTTGAGCAGGTTGGTTTGAACGCCGCGGCCCGAGACATCTCGTCCACCGCCGTCTGAAGATCCCGCGAGTTTGTCCACCTCGTCGAGATAGATGATGCCGTGGGACGCGCGTTTGATGTCGCCTCCGGCGCGGCGAATGAGGTCGCGCACGAGGTCATCGACATCTCCGCCCACATAGCCGGTCTCGCTGAACTTCGTGGCATCCGCTTTCACGAAGGGAACGCCGATGAGATCTGCCGCCGAGCGGATGAGGTGCGTCTTCCCAACGCCGGTGGGCCCGAGCAGGAGGACATTCTGTTTTTGATAGAAAGGAGCTTCTTTGCCTTCCAAGGTGAGGCGCACATGTTGGAAGTGGTCGCAGAGGGCTACGCCGAGGACTTTTTTCGCCTCATTTTGTCCAATAACGAAGCGGTTGAGATGGCGAGCGATATCCGCCGGCTTCAGGCTGAAAGAGAAATCCTGTGAGGGGGCGGGCTTGCGGCGGACGGCCACCTTCGAAAGCGTGGTTTCGTTCACGCGGCGAAGTTTTTTAGGGATGCCTGCGGTGATGGGGCCGAGAGTGGTTGGTTTCATGAGTTTTGGAGTTCTTTGTCGATGGCCACCAGTCGATCGTAAAGCGGCATCAAGCCTTGGGGTATGATGCGGGTTCCGCCGATCACAGCGATGAAATTCGAGTCGCCCACCCAGCGGGGGACGATGTGGATATGCAAGTGATCCTCCACTCCAGCCCCGGAGGCCTTTCCAAGATTCCAGCCAACATTGAATCCCTGAGCCTTTACGGCGATCTCAAGCAACTTTTGAGCGTGGACGCTCAGGCGCCAGAGGTCGAGAATCTCATCCTCGGTGACCTCCGACATTTTGCAGATCTTTCTGCAGGGAACGGCCATGAGATGCCCGGCGGAGTAGGGGTATTTATTCATCACAAGAAATGCCGTAGGCCGGCGTGCCACAACGAGGTGCACGGCGTCGTCGCTTGTTGCCGCAGCCTCGGAAAGGAAGTCCACTCCGCTGCTGTGCTCGGCTTGGAAATACTCGACGCGCCACGGTGCCCACAGTGATTCAATTTTTTCTTTTGGAAATGGCTCGTTCACCCGGCGAGAATGCCCGCTCTGCTTCGCAGAGGGAAGGGATTTCAACTCGTGCGCAGTCGTCTTGACGAGCCCTCTGTCGAGTAGCACGCTCCGCAAATGCCACTCGACATTCTCCAGCGTCCCCGCCGCAACAGGCGCTCTGAAAACATCCGCCGACTTGTCCGCGAGACAGTCCTGTGTCCTCAGGATTTGATCTGGCCACTGTTTATTCACGAGTCGAAGGACGATCTGGCAATTGACTCCATGCCGGGGGTTTCGAGGCTTGGCCTGGTTTCCCTGCTGCGGGCCTGTGAGCGGGCGCTGGAACTCCGCATTCCCGCTGTGGCTCTTTTCCCGAGTATCGACCCGTCCTTGAAAAACGATCTCGGCTCCCATGCCTTCGCATCCGCGAACCTTCTCTACCGCAGCGTTGAAGAGGTCAAAAAGAAGTTCCCGAATCTTGTTGTTATTACCGATGTGGCCCTCGATCCCTACACGGGGCATGGCCATGATGGGTTTCTCACAGCGGATGGGTCCTCGGTGGAAAATGACAGCACGGTGGAAGCGCTCTGCCGCCTGGCGGTGTTGGAAGCGCAAGCCGGGGCGGATATTGTGGCCCCCTCCGACATGATGGATGGCCGCATCGCCGCGGTGCGCCGCGCGCTGGATGCCGCCGGATTCGAGCAGACAGGCATCATGTCCTACGCTGCCAAATATGCCTCGGCTTACTACGGCCCCTTTCGCGACGCTGTTGGTAGCAAGATCGGCAAGGATGCCATCAGTAAATCCACTTACCAGATGGACCCGGCAAACTCCCGCGAGGCCTTGCGCGAAGTTCACCTCGATTTGCAGGAGGGGGCGGACATTGTCATGGTTAAACCTGCCGGGCCGTATCTGGACATCATCCGCTCCGTGCGTCAGAGTTGCGAAGTGCCTGTGGCCGCCTATCAGGTGAGTGGAGAGTTTTCCCAAATCCACGCGGCAGCACGCCTCGGTTGGCTCGACTACCAGAGCACCCGCGACGAGTCGCTCGTGGCCATCAAGCGCGCTGGTGCGGATATGATTCTCACCTACTTTGCCGCCGAGGTGGCCGCTGAAATGCGATGAATTCGTGGCGAGTCTATCGAACCCCTTTGCTGATCCTCTTGGCAGGCGGAATCCTCTCATTTTTCGCCTTCAAATGGGACCTTCCGATCCGTGGGCAGTTGGTCGAGGCACAGGGGGCCAAGTGGAATAAAACCACAGAAGCTCGAATCTACGGCAAGATTCGTGTCTGGGGCGACTGGCCACCCCTGATGGTGGCGGCAGTGCTGGGGTTTCTCATTGCGAAGGCCCGTGGAAAGCGGCGATGGAGCCGTATCATTCTGGCCGCTATGATTGCCTCGACCCTTGCTGGCATGCTCGCTAACGCGTCGCGGCTTACCACGGGACGCACCCGTCCGCGCGAGTCGCCCAAGATCGAGCATGGCTTCTATGGCCCCTACCACAACGGCCGGATTCTTGTGGGCGTGCCAGCTTACAATTCCTTCCCCTCGGGCCATACGGCCACTGCCTTTGGATTTGCGGCCGCGATTCTTTTTGCCGCCCCAGCTTGGGGATTGTTGGCCCTCGTTGGGGCGTCGGTCGTGGCTTGGTCGAGCATCGCCATCGGGGCGCACCATCTTTCGGATGTTACGGTTTCAATGACCTTGGCCTTTTTAATCGGCTTGTTTGTTATCCGTTTTATGAATCTAAAAACTCGCTCTGATTCCTTACCCATGCCAAGGCCTCCTCAGGCGTAGTCACTGCCCCTTCGAGTTGCATGGCCTCCACGGCGTCGAGGATTTTTTTGAAGAGTCGCCCAGGCTTGTAGCCGTTTGCAATGAGGTCCCGTCCCGTAATGAGAGGGGGGGGGATGAGTGGGGCGTTGGAAAATTCCACCTGTTTGGCGCGAAGGAAGTCATAATTTTCCAGAAGGCCGTGGCACCCCAGGCAGTCCACGCGGTGGAGCTCCATCTCATCCTCGATGGTCGGGCGTGCCAGAAAACGCTTGAGCGTCGAGACACGCATGTTTTTGACATCCTTGAAGGACATGTGGTTTTTTACGCAGGCCACGGTTTCTTCCGTTTCGACATTGGAAAACCGGAGTCGCTCGAAGATATGTTTCGTGATCTCCGCACTCACGCTCTCGTGGCCGTTGAAGCGAATGCGTCCCGTCTCATCACGCTGGAAAGTGGCTGGCTTGCCCGCGTCGTGAAGAAGCACTGAGAAGACGAGAGGAGTCGAAACCTCGGGTGGAAGCAGGGAAAGCATGAGCCGCGTGTGGACAAAAACATCCCCCTCGGGGTGGAAGTCGGGAGGCTGCTCGCAACCCTTCATCACTGTCACTTCGGGCAATAGAATGTCCAGCAGACCGCTTGAATCCAGCAGATCGAAGCCTCTCACCCGCGAGGGGTGGGTGAAAATTTTTACCAACTCGTCACGCAGGCGCTCGGCGCTCACAGCGGTGATTTGCGGGGTCATGTGGCAGACCGCTTGCCATGTTTTCTCTTCGATGGGAAAGCCGAGGGACGCGCTGAAGCGGACACAGCGGATCAGCCGCAGCTTGTCCTCGGAAAATCGCTCCAAGGGGTTCCCAATGCAACGGAGAATGCCGGCCTTCAAATCCGCCTCGCCGCCGACATGGTCGATGATGCGTTTGTCCAGTGGATCGTAGAAGAGACCATTGACCGTGAAGTCGCGTCGCTTGGCATCGCCTTCCGCTGTGGTGAAGGAAACCGATTCCGGGTGGCGTCCATCCTTGTAGACTCCATCGGAGCGGAAGGTCGCCACTTGAAACTCGAAGCCTTCCTCCAGAACAACAATCACTCCAAACTGCGCGCCCACCGCCACGGTGCGAGGGAACAATTTTTGCACCTCCTCCGGTGTCGCGCTGGTGGCGATGTCGATGTCATGCGCCTCCTTGCCCAGGAGCCTATCGCGCACACATCCGCCGGCGAAAAACGCCTCATGGCCGGTCGCTCTCAGGCGCTCGACGAGGCGCTTCGCGGTTGCTTCCATGGAGAGGCTATTTCAGCGCTGCCCATACGCGGTGGACATCGTCGTTGTCCTCCAGCGCCTGTAAAAACTCACCCACTTCGGTGCGTTGCTCATCGGTGAGCGGCGGGAATTGCTTGGCGATGTGGCCGAGTTCGCTGGTGACAACTGTCCACCCATGCGCGGAAAGCCACTTGGACACGGCACCTGTGGCAGTCCGCTCGGTCAGGAACTTCACGCCCTTTGTGCCTGCGGGAATGTCGTCATTCTCCCCTTCCACCAGCACGACAAATTCATTTGCTCCCGCTTCTATGGCTGCCTCCTCGGGATCAATAGCCGCATCCGCATGGTGGGCTTCTACGATGCCAAGATTGTCGAAGAGAAATTTGTTGCTGCCCGCTGTGCCAAGTTGCCCCCTCTTAAAAAGCACGCGCATTTCAGGTGCTGTGCGGTTCACATTATCTGTGAGAGCCTCCACGATCACTGGCACCTTGTGTGGAGCGTAGCCTTCGAAGACAAGGTGCTCGAGCATGAGCTTTTCGTCGCCGATTCCAGCACCCTTCTTGATAGCTCGCTCGATGGCATCCCGCGTCACAGAGGCTCTGCGGGCCTTCTCCACAGCGGCGTAGAGGCGGGCATTGCCTTCGATATCAGGTCCGCCGAGTTTCGCTGCGACCATCATTTCCTTGACCAGTTTGCCAACAACTTGGCCTTTCTTCAGATTTGCGACTTCTCGCTTGGCGTGGAGCCATTGTCTTCCCATAGACTACGAACCTAATTCCGATCCGACGACGGCCGCAACTCCGATTTCCAACGGACACACGAGCCCTCCCTCTGAGTGCCTCAGTGCAGTGGGAAAATGGAGTGGCATCTGGGGTCTGACAGTGATAGTGTTTCCTCGACGACTGAGTGGGTATCGGATTCGTTTTTTTCCCCCATATAATAGGCAATATCCAAAATGATTGAAGAAACAATAGGATTCCCTGCAGGTTTTTATGTGGGCGTCATGTTGCTGGCATTGGCTTCGGCGTATGCTTGGAAGATGCGGGAGTTTGGGTTGGGGATTCCGATGGCAGCGGTCTTGGGGACTGTGGGGGTATGGTATTTTGGGGACGCTCTTTATAACGATTACGGGGCCTATGGGCGGGAGATTGGTTTCGAGTATCTGGAGGCGGCATGGTGGCAGGTCTCACTTTTTATCGGAGCTTTTCTTGTGCTGGTGCCAACGCTGCACCGCCTGATCAACCGGAGGCTTCTGGGCCAAAAAAGTGAATTCTGGGCGCTCATGCAGCGCGGAGGTATCGACAATCCGGAGTTTCAGCGTCGCTTGGACATCGCAACAGGACTTATCTTGGGAGTTTGGTGTTTTTTAATGTTCATTGCCTTGGTGCGAACAAATTTCGATGTTCTGGGATTGTTTGCTCCCTATGTGCAGGGCAAGGCAAATCCGTGGGGAAGAGGTCGTGTGGGCTCGGGATTTGACGCTTTGATTTCTTTTGCCAACTATCTTCAGATTATGCTTGCGGCGTCCTTTGGTATCGTGGCGGCTGTGGCAAAAAATCCTCGCACGCGCTGGATCGGAATCACGGTGGCGGCTCTGTCGCTGCCTTGGTTTCTCTTGGATCGCACGCGGAATACGATGCTCGCGGTGGCTTTGCCGGGTCTGATCGCCTGGGTTTTTGTGCGTTTCCGTGGTGGTATGTTCATGAAAATCGGCGTGCTGGCGGGTGCGTTTTTGGTCACGGAGGGGTGGATGAAATTCGTGATCGATACCCGTAGCGGGGCCAATATTGCCATGGCCTTTCAGCAGATCGGTATCGGAGGTGTTGTGAATCGAGTGGAGCAGACGACAACCAAACACCAAGGGCTGAACATGCTTGAGGAACTGGCTTGGGTGAACTCATTTATCGATAAGGGAACTTACATCGTCAATAATGGGGGGAGATATTTCGCAGAGTTGGTCAATCCGATCCCACGCGCGCTCTGGCCGGGTAAACCGATGATCGGCATCGACTACGCCATCGCGCGAGGGCAGCTCTATGGGGATGCCGGTGATCTGCAGGCCGGTGTGGGTGCGACGATCTCGACTGGAATGATCGGGCAGGGGGTGGTGAATTTTGGCGGCTTCTTCGGAACACTGGCCGCCGCATTGCTCATGGCCTACTGGGTTGTCATCCTTGCCAGGCAGGATCTTATGGGAGAAAAAATGGGGCGCATGCTTCTCTTTTTTATCGGCTGCGTGCTGACTTTCAACCTCGGCAGGGATATCACCCTGATCACCTTATATCCGTTTTTGTTTGGATATATCATGCTCTCAATCTGGTCTAAAACACACGGTGAGAGATAGGTAAGCGAATGTGGAATGGCAGCGGAATCACGCTCAGTCAGCAGAGACTCCCGCTTGGCAAGATTCTGTCGGAGTTGACACTTTCATAACAATAAAACCATTTAATTCATGCGCCTGGCTATTCATTTTGCGCGGCTCGGACCATATCACCTGGCGAGATTGCGTTCGGCTTGTGAGGTTTTGATACCTCTCGGCTGGCGGGTATCGGCTTTTGAAATCGCTGGCTCGGATACGACTTATGACTGGGAGCGCTTGCCTGCTGAAGAGGGGGGATGTGAGCGGGTGACGGTGTTTCCAGATGGGGTTTTTGAAAGGATTCCGCTTGGTGAGATGCGGAGAGGTATCGTGCGGGAGTTGGATGCCTGGAAGCCGGATGCCATGGCGATCGCCGGCTGGGGGACTGAGGATGCCCGGGCTTGTTTGGATTGGTGCCGAAAGAATGGTGCGAAGGCGATTGTGATGAGTGAGACGCGGGCTGCGGACGGTCGGCGTGTATGGTGGAAGGAATGGGTGAAATCGCGGATCGTTCGGAAGTTTGACGCGGCGCTCTGCGGCGGGGCGTCGCATAAACGGTATCTTGTGCAGCTGGGCATGCCAGAGGAGCGAATCGCCTATGGGTATAATATTGTGGATAATGAGTTCTTTGCGGTGGCGAAGGTATCAGGATTGCCGGAGCATAGGACCATGGGGCTACAGGAGGTTGGTTCGAATGGCGAAAGAGTGGGCGCGCCTGAGCCAATGCGCGTAGAGGTGGAAGCTGGGTGCTCAGAAAATGCTAACGGCGAGGAATCACTCGCTGCTGCGCCGGAGGCGCTTGCCGGCCCTTATTTTTTAGCCTCGAATCGTTTTGTGGAGCGGAAGAACTTGGGTCTATTGATTCGGGCCTATGCGCGATATGTGGAGAGTTTGCCAGCGGGGAAAGAACCTTGGCCGATGGTTTTATTGGGGGATGGCGAGCTGAGGGGAAAATTAA
>Ga0247843_1008116_pt1 | contig 12431 bp, 6 predicted proteins | sample LaCruzMarch2017__FD_192420 | JGI IMG/M metagenome (GOLD analysis project Ga0247843, IMG submission 192420) | Freshwater microbial communities from meromictic Lake La Cruz, Castile-La Mancha, Spain - LaCruzMarch2017_8m | ecosystem: Environmental > Aquatic > Freshwater > Lake | place: Spain...
AACGCCACGTTTGGCCTTTCACAGGTCAACATCATCTCTGGCATGGCAGGTGATCTGCTAGCGGTGGCTGATTCCAGCCTGCAAAGCAGAGCTTCCTCAATCCAAGCCAATGCCAACGCCTAAGGGCGTGAACAAAAGCACATTCCTGCAAACTCACGCTGGCGGATAAGGGTTATTCACCCCTCAAAGGTCAGTGGATTGGTTTTGATAGTAGGAACGTTTAACTGGAGGGTTGCATGGGAGCACTATCACGCGCAGTAGCTCTGCGCTTTGCTCCAAATACCACGCTTAAAGCGGGTTCTGAGTTGGTGCTTGGCATCGACCCCCGCGCCAGTGCCACTACCCGCACCGTTACAGGCAACGGACTCACCGAAGCCCAGGCCCTCGCCCGGGGTATCGGTGCTGGTGCGAGCCGCTATTACACCGATGCAGGGCTTGAGCCACCGGGTGGTTTTGCTGATGGCCTGTCAGATAGCGGCAGTTTTTACAATTCGGTAGACCTTTCGATCCTCTCCGGTGGCGGCCAGATCACCGGTGAGGCCGTCGCGAAGACCCTCGCGGATGGTTCCGGAGATCTGTTATCAGTCGCCAATGCGACCAACATCGGTCTTGCAAACCTCGATTTTATGTCCCGTTTTGGGGGACTGTTGTCGATTGGTCTTGAGGACGATCCTTTCGCGGCACGGTCTACGGCGGCGGCGGACACCACCACGTCTTCGAAAAACAACCTTGGATCCCCAGCGGTTGCTGAGCTGCAATCCATCGCGATTGTGCGTGGTTTGGAGGGCCGCCTTGAAGATGAGCCAGGATCTGACAGCACCCCTGAAAACGACTTTGTTCGCACCTTCTTTGGCCAGCCCAAGGCCAATGTTGAGGCTGAAGCCGAACTCGATCAATGCTCAGATTCCATTGATGTAGTGGCAACGGCTGAGGCCAACGCAGTTGGCCTCGAACGTGTTTTGGTCAAAAATGTGCCGCTTGGCGACCGTGATGGCACAGCAACGATCGGTGGTGAGGCCGTTGCCAAGGTCAAGACCGAGATGGGTCTTGATCCAGATCTTGCAGAGATTCAGCGCCTTGAGGTGTCTGCTTCTGCCATCGGCATTGAGCATTCAAGGTTGTTTGGTGCCCCTTCTCTCAACACCAATATCGAAGGCTCTGGTTTAGCAATTCTCTCATTCATGAATGGAGATTGCTTTAATATTGATCCCTCAGAAGCAGATGCCAACTTGCTTGAGGGTATCGGTATCCGCTGTACAGAGATTTTTACCAATAGGGGCAATGACTCTGTAACTGCTGCTGGTGGTGCGGTATCGGGTGGCGCAACCCTCCGTAATGGCATGGATGCAGCTGGTTTTACGGGTAGTGATGTTTATACCGGCATGGGGAATGATTTTGTAATGGGTATTGTTTATACGGAATACGAAGCGGGCATTGATGCTAATGGCGATGGTGTTTTCAGTAAGAACATCTTCCTCGATGAAAGTGCCATCAACCCCACTTTCCCAGGCGGTTATGACGGCATTCGTAATACCATTATAGATACGGGTATGGATAGTGATCAGATTCGCGGCAGCAGCCATGGCAGCTGGTTATTTGGATCAATGGGATCAGATAGTATCGTGCTGGATCGAGCCTGGGACACCCAACTTTGGGGCGGTCTTGATGGTGACTCCTTGGCTATCAATGGTCCTATTCGTGGGGTGATTGAGCAATGGGGCGGCCTCGGAGATGACTACCTAAAAGGTGCTGATGGGGCAAATGGAAAAACCATCAGGCAAATTCTTGATGGTGGATTAGGACAAGATATTATTGACGGTGGCTCTGGACGTGATGAGTTCTTGTTCACCAATGGTGCAGCTGCTTTGGAAGCTACATCAAGCACACAGGTGAATACTTTGCTCACAAATGCAAATTACTGGTCTTCCTTGTCTGCCTCGTCAAAAGAGAAAATTTGGGATCAAGGTTTAGTTGCTGGTGCTTCCAATGGAACCCCAGTAGGAAATGCAGATACTGTGCGTAATTTTCAAGCTGGAGATGGTGGTGATGTGATGTGTATCAATAGTGCACTTGCGGGTATTACCGAGGAGCTTTGGCATAACGAAGGAGCTTTGTTTGAGGTTACGAGCTCGGGCAAATTGCAAGTTATCGAGGGGCAAGGCGACCACTGCTCTTCTGAGATTGGTATTGTTATTGGACAATTGGCGGATATTCAAAAGCTCGGTTTGTGCTCTCCACAGATTGCCTATGCAACTGATACGCGGCAGTTGATGTACGACGCTGACGGTGATTGGAGAAGTGGTTCTGTTACTTTTGGCACCATAACTACAATTGGTGAGCTTTCGAAGTCTAATTTCTGTTTCTCGGATAAGTCGGTCGGTGACATATCACCCACCGCTGGAGTCTGTTGATTATGTTGGCCAATGTTAGTTAGTATTTTAGGCCTGATTTTCAATCATTGGTTTGAGTTGCTCAAGCGCTTCGTAAGAGCGAAGTTTTCGAAGCCAGGTATCTGGGTCTCCCCCGCGGTCTGGGTGCCATTTAAAAACCTGCTTTCGCCAGGCTTTTTTGATCTCTTTCCATGTGGAGCTCGGGGGCAGGTCCAATTCCGCGCAGCAGCTCCAAATCAGTTGCCGTTGACCAGGCAGGTCGAGTACTACCGTTGTACCTTCCGGCGTAACCAAGCGCTTAGTATCCAAATGACGTTCTTGGGCTGCGCGCTGCTGCAAGCGCCATGCTTCCCTTTGCTGCTGTTGTTGCCTGAGGATCCTGCTGACATTTTCCTTCTTAACTCCGTCCCGCGCCTGCTCCAGCACAGGCCCAATCAACCTAAGAAAGAACCACCAGCCTGTTCGGCTAATAAGCAATACAAGCAGAAGTACTCCTGCCAGTATCAGCAACGATGCGATCAGGGCCATCTGTTTAGGTGGCCGCGATTGGCGGAGTTCACTAACATATTGGTTGTAGCTGGTTTAAGGTCTTGCCTTTTGCCGGAAAGTTGGCATCCTAATAATGGCATGTTGTATTGCCTGCGTGGCTTGTGAACCCTCAAAACTCATTACATGAAAAGCTGCGGCTCAAGATGGCTCCGTTGGGCGAGCTAACTTTGCCGCAATTACTAAATAGTGTACAAGTCTTGCCAAGAATGGCCTCTGAACTTGTTTTTGAAGAGCTAATGTCAACTGTTTCTTTTACAAAAGATGAGCAGGTCGCAATTATCCCTACTTTATGGAAGGGTGTTAATCTACCAGCTCCAAATCGAATAGATCCCGGCGAGCTTTGGCTTACAGATGTTCCAGAAACCCATCACGAACCACTCAGGAAACGCTATATGTTGTTATTGCGGCAAAAAATGATGGAAGATCGCTATGGCGATCGAGTTGAACCATATTTTTTGGAAAGGAGAACTGACCTTGAAAATATTGTCTACGGAGTAATACGAGTCGAGTCTCAAGGAATGGCAGAGGAATTTTATCTGCGCATACTTGAGAATGAGGCTGATTTTGGTGATCTAGCGTTTAAATATTCCGTTGGAGACGAAAGATATACCCGTGGCCTGCTCGGCCCAATGCCAATCACCCAGCCCCCTGAGGCGATCCGAAAGGTGTTGCAGCGTTTGCCTGCGGGCGAAGTTCATCCCCCGATTCGGTTGGACCGTTTCTTCGTGTTGATCCGTATGGAGCACAGGATTCCAGCTGCCCTTGATGAGGCCATGCGTCAGCGCTTATTGCAGGAGCTTTTTGAACAAGACATAAAGGGATCTATCCAGGCTCAAATACAGCAGATGTTAGATGCACCATCTTTCAAGCCTCCTGCTGACGAAGTTGGCCAAATTTATCCTCACTTAACTCCAGCAAGTGAACCGACCACCCCACCAGTTGCCGCCGCCGTATCTCCAGCGCAAGTGCAAGCACCAGCTCAGGGCAATGGCCTTTAAGCACTTTGCCCGCAGCTTGTTGCAATCCGTTCGGAAATTGTTAAGTCCACAGGGGCCTTAATGACGGAAGCCTCCAATGCCACCTTGAAACCTCTGCTGAAGGCGTTCCCCTTCTTGGCAGACCAGCCGGAGGTGGTGATTGATCGCCTGCTGCAGGGTGCATCTTTGATGCGCTACAAACTTGGCCAGCCCCTGTGCCGCCCCAGCCAGGCACCAGGCAAGGTTCTATTTCTCTTGCAGGGCACCTGTCGCTCGGTGGTCATTGCCAAACGGCTTCCCAAAGGAGTGGCCACCCTTCAGAAGCTGGGTCCGGGGGCACCGCTTGCTTGGACAAATCTCAGTTGTGGAAAGTGTTGGGAGACCTTGATTGCGGCGACTGATTGTGTTGTCGCTGGGGTGCCTGAGTCTTCAATGCTGGCAGCAATGGAGATCCACCCGCCCTTATCCAAACGGATTCTGCAAAGCATTAGCCCAGCGGAGTTGTTCGCGGTGCTTGACGCTTACCTCGATCAGTTCCCCAAGCAGTTGGGGCATGAAGTGATCACGGCGGCGGTGGCTCTGGCTGAAGCCTCCTCGGTAGTTCAAGTTACGGCGGCGCAATGGGCAGCCCTGGGACCAGCCGGTGTAAGCAAGCAGTTGCCCGCTGATCGGCTCTGGCTTGCCTCTGCGGGATCGGTACCGATCGGTAGCCGCTTTGATGAAGCTTTGGTTGTTCCGGCAACCGAAGGACCACCCAAGGCCCAAAGGGTTTTAGGTATTCCCTCCGAGCGATTGCAGGCTTTGCTGCAGCCTCCTGTTGTTGCAACCCAGGCCAAGCAGGGCGAGGAGGGGCAGCAGGCCACTGGTCTTGAGCAACAACTTTTACTCCAATGGCAAGCCCATGAGGCCCAGGTTCGGGAGGAACGCCGCCGTGCCCAGGCCGATTCCAACGATCCCTGGGGTGAGTTGCAGTCTGAAGAAGATGATGTTGTTCAGGAAGCTCCACAGCTGCCGGCGATACAGCCAGGACGCTCCTCCCAAGACGACACCAAATTACCTCTATCGGCGTTTCCCTATGTCAAAGGGATTGGACCGCTGGAATCATCCGTGGCAATTTTTCGCATGCTCACGGAATATCTCGGGCTGCCATTCCGCAAGGAACTCTTCCGACGCGTCTTCGCCGATCAAGTTCAACGTCATGGAGAAACATCCCTGGCTCTCTGTGGTGCCATCGCAGAATCAATTGGTCTCCACACTCAGCTTCTTGAGGTGGCAGCTGAATCGGTGGTTCGCCTTGAGCCTCCCCTGCTGATTCGGTGGGGTGATGGCCTAGCCATTGTTTATCGCAGCGATCCCAATGGATTGGTTCTGGGGATCCCATCGGCCGGAAATCGTGAGCTTGATTGGCCTACTTTCCGAGAAGAATGGGGAGAGGCTGGTGAACTCCTTACCCTAAAAGTTACGGACCGCACTCCAAAACGCAGCTTCGGATTTTCGTGGTTCATACCCGCACTCCAGGAGCACCGTTCGGTCTTAATCGAGGTGTTGCTGGCCAGCTTTTTTGTGCAGCTATTTGGTCTTGTTAATCCTCTTCTTATTCAGCAAGTTATCGATAAAGCAATTATTAATTCCAGCCCTGATGCCATGGGCATTCTTGGGTTGCTATTAGTTGTCTTTGCTGTTTTTGAAGCCTTGTTGCTCTGCCTACGAACTTTCTTATTTGTGGATACTACCAATAGAATCGATTTGGATTTGGGTACCCAGATCATCGACCACTTATTGCGCTTGCCGCTCACCTATTTCGACAGACGTCCGGTGGGTGAAGTGAGTAGTCGCGTTAGTGAAATGGAAAAAATCCGAGGTTTTTTAACCGGTACAGCTTTAACCACAATACTGGATGCAATATTTGCGCTTCTCTATATTGCTGTGATGTTGGTTTATAGCTGGCAGCTCACATTATTATCACTTGCTGTAATTCCTATTCTGGTGGCAATAACTTTATTTACGGCACCAATTGTTCGCCAACAGCTGCAGCGTAGGGCCATAGCCTCAGCTCGGACCCAAAGCCATCTGGTTGAGATTTTAAGTAGCATGATTACGGTAAAAGCTCAAAATATCGAACTAAGAAGCCGCTGGAAATGGCAAGATTATTACACTGATTATGTTGCTGAAGGATTTGACAACACCCTGATTGGAACTGTTACCGGCAGTTTAAACGGTTTCCTGAACAAACTTTCGGCTTTGGTGGTGATCTGGGGCGGAGCCTACTTAGTGCTCGATGGCCAATTGACTCTCGGCGAGTTGATTGCCTTCAGGATCATTGCTGGATACGTAACTGGCCCCCTGCTAAGGATGACGTCCATTTGGCAAAGCATCCAGGAAGTTGCCCTATCCCTTGAAAGGCTTAGCGATGTAATTGATCATCCAGAAGAAGCCCCTGAAGATAATTCCAAGCGTATCAATATGGCTCCAATTGATGGGAAAATTGAATTTAGGGATATTGAGTTTCGCTATCAGCAGTCATCGCCGTTATTGCTCAAGGGAGTGAATCTTGAACTCCCTGCGGGGGCGTTTGTGGGAATTGTTGGTCTGTCCGGTTCAGGCAAGTCAACAATTACAAAACTTCTTACCAGACTTTATCAGCCCGAGAAGGGAATTGTTCTTATTGACGATATCGATGTCAGCAAGGTTGAACTGTATTCGTTACGTCGCCAGATTGGAGTTGTGCCTCAGGAAACCATCCTTTTTGAAGGAACTGTTGAGGAAAATATTGCTCTTACAACGCCTGAGGCTTCGTCGGAAGAAGTGATTGCAGCAGCAAAGGTTGCCTGCGCCCATGATTTCATTATGGGTTTGCCAGCAGGCTATTCCAATCAAGTGGGTGAGCGCGGCAGCGGTCTATCAGGTGGCCAGAGGCAGCGGGTTGCGATTGCTCGCACTGTGCTGCAAAAGCCCAACCTTTTGATCATGGATGAGGCAACTTCAGCGCTCGACTATCAAACTGAAAGAGTTGTTTGCGATAACCTTATGAAGGAATTAAAGGGAAGAACAGTGTTATTTATTACCCACCGTTTGAGTTCTATTACGGGAGCTGATTTGATCGTGGTAATGGGTGAAGGAGTTGTTCTTGAGATGGGTAACCACGAGCAGTTAATTGCTAATCGAGGGCCTTACTTCGCTCTTTACAAACAGCAAGGACGAACCAGTTCTGAATCACCACCGGAGGCCGAAAAAGTGGCTGATGTTGTGGCTGCATTGCCTCCGTCTGCATAGGTGCATTAGCCATGACCAATTCCTCGAATTTATCCCAAACTCCCAGCTTAAAGAGTGCACCTGGTACTGGTGACCCTCCTGGTACGGCCGGGCGCCCCCGCAAGCGAACTACCCTACCCCGTTCAACCCGGGGCTGGAGCCGAGGAATTATTTGGACCCTGATTGGCTTGGCCGGTTTTGGTGTAATTTGGGGCTCTGTTGCGCAGATTGATACTTCGATCACCACCAATGGCCAGCTGGGTCCTGAGGCTGGTACAACATCTCTCTCACCTCCTTTTAATGGGCTGGTCGACGAGATTTTGGTAAAGGAGGGACAATTAGTTGAACCTGGCCAACCGCTAATCCGTTTGCGCAACAAGGTTGGTCAGCAGGGTGTGAACAATCTCATGCGCATCCGCCAACAATGGCAGGGCGAGATGGAGGGGCTTAGACGTCAACTCGGTTTGCCCGCCCTGAACCCTTTGGATCCATTTGCTCAATACAAAATGGATATCTCCTACCAAGAACTTGTGCTGCGCTTGAAGGGAAATGAGCGCCTTCAGGCAAAAAGTCGGATTGAATACAAGCAGCAAGTTTCTGATGTGCAGGGGCTTCGTCAACAGTTGGATATTAATTTAGATATTCTTATGCGTCAGCAAAAACTCTTTGCTCAAGGTGCCATAACAAAACTAGAGGTTGATCGGCAGCGTGAGCAAGTTGCACGTTTGAGTTCTGCCCTTCGCAGACAGCAACTTGAGGTTTTGAACGCTAATGAACGGATGGCTGAGGCCAAATTAACTGGGCAACAGATTGCCACTGCGGAGCGGAAGCAAATTTTCGCGCGTTATGACAATGCCCGACAACAGTTTATTCAGATTTCTACGAGCATATTGGAACAGAAAGATCGCTTGGTGTTGGAGACCCTAGTTGCGCCCATTAAGGGAGTTGTTTTTGATCTAACAGTTAGAAAGGGGGAAATCGCCACGCCAGCGCGACCCACTTTGAAGCTGATTGCCCCCGGCAAGCTCAACGCAAAAATATCGATTACCCCCCTCGATATTGGTTTTGTTGATGTGGGGATGCCTGTTGAAATACGAGTTAATTCTTATCCATTTACGGAGTATGGATCTATCATGGGCAAGGTTGTTAGCATCAGCGCAGATTCTTTCCCCCCTGATAATACCAATCCCCAAGACCGCTTTAAGGCCACGGTGGAATTGGATACTGATGTCATGGTGAAGGATGGAGAGCAGCTGCGGCTCCAACCCGGCATGGCTATTACCGGCTTGATCAAGCTTGGTAAGCAGCCCGTGATCTCAATCATCACCGATCGCTTTAATGAGTTCTTCGATAGTGCGAGTAAAATCCGTTGATATTTTGGCTATTTTTCAAGGTTTAATCGCTTCCATAGATTCGCATCGTTAGTCCATTACGTTGGTCGGTGCGATTTTGCGCAAATGCACAAATGATCCAATTCTCTTCGGCCTATTTGCTCTAAATTACTTCTGCGCATTTACCCATTTTTCGGCTTAGGCGTTGCGCCGGTGTTAGAAAACCTCAGTTGAGCAGTTGACGCTTTAGTTTTTTACTTTTTCTCTTTTCACTTGCACTCCCGTTGTTATGGCTAGTTTTTTGAACCTACCCAGCCAGCTAGAAGATTTGCTGCGGGAGGTATCGGCATCCGGAAGCCTGCTGCTAGCCGCGGAACAAACTCTTGGGATCTCGTCTCGTTTAGCTGAGCTACGTGAGCAGAGCGAGGCATGGCAAAACGGAGTATTTAGCGGGCTTCCTGCCATTCGCCTGTTGCCCGCGCAGAACTTCACCGGTGGTGTGGCAGCGGCCTATGCGGGCGGACGTAAGGAAATCTTGGTGAACCAGGGCTGGTGGGATCAAGCCAGTGAGGCAGACCGCACCGCTGTGCTGCTTGAAGAATTGGGTCATGCTTTGCAGGATCGCTATGGCGATGGAGCGTTTTTATCTGGGGATAGGGGTCAACTGTTTGCAGCTGATCTGCTGAATCTGCCTTTAAGTGATGCCCAGCGTGCTGCCATCTCTACAGAGAATGACAGAGTGACTGTTCTCGTGGATGGGGTTTGGGTTGATGCCAATGCAGCTGCCTACGTGGGCACTGCTGCTGCAGATAATTTTGTTGGTACCGATAGTGTTTCCGATACCTTTTCTTTTGCTAACAACACCTTTTCGGTTCTTGGCGACGACACTATTGACGGCGGTGTAGGTAATGACAACACCTTGGCTTTCGGCAGTGCTATTAACTTTAGCAATGACGATGCCTTTGAAAATGTTAGCAATGTAGATCGAGTCACTTTAGCCAATGGTGCCAACCTGCTAACTCTTGGCATCAATACTGATGCCGCTGGAATCACCACTGTTGTTGGTGGTACTGGTAATGACACCATCGATGGCAGTCTATCCGAGGAAAACCTAGCGCTGATTGGTGGTGCTGGTAATGATCAGCTATGGGCTGGCTCTGGCGACGACAAACTAACTGGCGATGCTGGGGATGATACTTTTGCGTTTAATTCTCAAGATTTAGATTCTAATGACAAAGTTGAAGGTGGTGATGGTGATGATATCCTCACATTTTCCACCGGTGGTGATATCAATGGTGGCACTAGTGGCGGACTTGTTGGTGTGAATGGGGTAGAGACCATTCGCCTGTCAGCTGAAGGGAACAAACTTTCCATTGCTGATGGAGAAGCTATTGGACTCTCAATGGTTCTTGGTGGCAGTGGCGACGACTCTATTGATGCCTCCGGTCGCAGTGGAGATACCAATGGAAAGGGATTGATCTTTGATATGGGTAGCGGAGACGATACGATTAATGGTACCCAGGGTAATGATACTTTTCGCTTTGCAATTAATGAGCTAACTGAAAAGGATTCAATTGCTGCCGGTCAAACTGGCCTCGACACGCTTGAATTTACAACTAGTGGTTCTATTAGTGATAGTGATCTCGCCTCTCTTAAAGGCTCTGCTATTTCGTCTTTGCAACTCTCAAGTACTGGCACCAACTCCGTTCAACTCGGGGCCCAGTCGAGCGGTACTTTTGATTCAATTCTGGGTGGTAGTGCTAATGATGACATTGATTTGAGTGGTCGAAACTCCTCCACTGCTCTTTACGCTGGGGCCGGTTCTGATAAAATTACTTTGAATAATAGTACCAATAATATTAAGCAACTTAGTACCCAGTCTGGTGCCGACACAATTGTGGTTTCTGCGGCAGCACTTACAACCACTGGTATTATTGACCAGATGAGTGGTGGATCGAATGAAGACTCTTTGATCCTGTCTGATGTACTGGATACTGGATTAACAAATACCGCTCCCGCGAGTGTAAGTATTTATAATCACGGAGCAGGCGGTTCCTATGAACTTGAAGGTACCAGTGAAGAGCTTTATCATTACCAGACAAAAGTGGTCAGCATCGACAAGTTGCAATTGGCTAATGGTTCAAACAAGGTTCTTCTTGGTGCTAAATCGCAGCGGGCGCTCACGGATGAAGTTATAGGAGGATCGCAAAATGATGCTATCCTAGCCGATTCTAATGTCTTTAAAGCACTCAAGTTGGATGGTGGTGATGGCAACGATATGCTTGGAGGTGGTTCAGGTAATGACAGCCTCGTTGGCGGAAATGGAAATGATACATTAATTGCCGGAGCCGGGGTAGACACTCTAATTGGTGGGGCTGGAATTGATGTTTTTCGAATGGATTCATCACAGTTTCGCAGTAATGATTCGATTGATGGTGGCACAAATGTTGGTGGTGTTGATGCTTTAGAGCTTTGGGGTAAGAGCTCTGTTAATGATGGGGTATTTTCCGGTGTAAAGGGGGTAGAAAAGCTAGTAGTTGTTGGAGATAATGTAGATGATGGTTCGGATAACTTGTCAGCGATGTCTATACAGCTGGGTGCTTTGGCAAGGGCTTCTGGAATTACCGAGATCGTTGTTGAGGATGAGAATGGTGTCTATCTTGATCTTGCTCAGCTCACATCAGCTACTACTGTCAGCGGAGGCGCAGGTAATGACACGATTGTTGGATTTGCTGGTACTGATATTCTCGATGGTGGTGCGGGATTACTTGATACTCTCGTTCTAAATGCTACTTCAACTGACTTGAATAGGGCAATCGATACCCAACTTCAAAACATAGAAGTCATTGATGCTTCTAATTCCACTTCAGGAGTTCTTCTTAACCTTAATGTTCAGTCGGATGCTCTTACTATTAAGGGTGGTGCTAATGCTGACACCATTACCGGAGGCGCTGGGGCTGACAATATTACTGGTGGCGCTGGCAATGACTCTATTACTGGTGGTACTGGGGCCGACTCATTGTCGGGTGGCTCTGGCAATGACACTTTCATTTTTGCAGCTGGAGATAGCTTTGTTCCTTCGGGCCTAGGAGCTGGGATTGCCACCTTTGCTTTAGGTGTGGATATTATTAAAGACTTCACCTATAATGCTACTCAACAAGATATTATCATCGACTCCTTGTCCAATTCTGGTTTGCAATCAATAAACCCACTTGGTTTCAATGCCACAATCGCTGCTGATGGTAGTGTTAATGCTAACCAAGCCGGAGCCAATGCAACTGATGCTGGTTCGAAGAACTTCTACATACGCGGTACTTTGACTGGCACCACCTTCACTTATAGCGGCACTGGAGAAGATTATTTAGTGTTCGGCGCAACTATTAATACGGCTCAGGCTAACTCAATTAATAGTAATGCTACTACAGACATCACTACCCTATTTAGTGGTGCACAGGCACTTATCTTAGATAACGCTGTCTTCGCCTGAACCCCCAAATCAGTTGTCTTCTCAACCTCCGCTTTATGCGGAGGTTTTTTATTGCTTACTTATCACCGTCCACCATAATATTCAGTATTTCTAGTAGGTAATGCTTAGCCCGCCAGGTGCAAGATGACACCAAACAGACATAGGAATTAGCTAAAACGTTTTGCAAGGGCAAGCGGATCAAAAACAGTGATGCGTTTGCGATCTATTTCCACAAGGCCGGCATTGCGTAGATCACCAAGCAGGCGGGTGATCGTTACCCGGGTAGAGCCGATTGCTTCTGCGATCGCTTGGTGGGAAAGCTTGAGATCGATTGTGATCCCACGGGTGCCTGGCATGCCGAAATCACGGCATAACACCAGAAGAAAACTCACCAAACGCGACGACATATCGCGATGGGTGAGGGTTTCGATCATCGTTTCGGTTTGCAGGATGCGAGAAGAAAGGC
>Ga0247843_1008118_pt1:5000-12430 | contig 12430 bp, 3 predicted proteins | sample LaCruzMarch2017__FD_192420 | JGI IMG/M metagenome (GOLD analysis project Ga0247843, IMG submission 192420) | Freshwater microbial communities from meromictic Lake La Cruz, Castile-La Mancha, Spain - LaCruzMarch2017_8m | ecosystem: Environmental > Aquatic > Freshwater > Lake | place...
AGAAGTTCAATGTAGATAATGCACTATAATATCTATACTTGCAATATTATAGACATTTTTAGTGTCTTGCTTTGTTTTACTATGAAAAAGATACGAACTTATAAACAATGCTTAAGTTACCATCAAAGTAGATGTATACGGGTTTAAATACCATTTTCAGGTTTAATTATTACTTTAAATGGTGAATTCTTTGCCTAATTATAGGCTCTAAGTACCAAATTAAACGTATTATAAGAAATTGTGATTTAAAAGGGAGGCTTGTATTGCGGCCCTGATAGTAGTGGAAATCCCCTGACGCTTTGGTCAGGGATTGGAACGGATAGCGGGAATTGCCGCCCAAAATATTTCATTAATAAAATTAGTACTACTTATACTACTTATTTAATATTCATTTGTTCATTGATTTGAAACAAATTCTTGATTTTTATCTACTTGACTTATCTGCTTTTAATGAATATTACTCTGTTTGGACGATTTGAGGAAGATTACATAAGTTGTTTGAAATTGTGATTTTAAGTGTTGTGTATTGTTTCATATTCTATTAAAAATGATGTTACTTTGGGATTCTGATGAAATTGTCTTTATATATAGCAAATAGAATTGCCTTTAATGAACGAACCTCATTTTCGAGGTTTATCATTCGGATAGCAATTTTAGCTGTGACATTGAGTGTTAGCGTAATGATTATTGGGACAGCGGTAACGCAAGGCTATCAGGACGTTATCAGTACAAAATTTTTTAATTGCTGGGGGCATATTCATGTGACCAATTTTTTGCCAGAAGCTGGTAGTATCCTAAATGATGAGAAAATTTTGTTTGATAAAAATCTTGAAAATCAAATACGAAAACATAAAGGAGTTACTTCAATACACCCCTACACCGTTCAATCTAGTCTATTAAAAACAAAATCAGATATGGAAGGCCTTCTTTTGAAGGGTGTATTCTCTGCTCAAAATTATGCGCCATTGAAAGATTATTTAATCGCTGGACGCTCTTTTCAAACTTCCGATTCCAGTTTTAATCCAATTTTAATTTCAAAATATACTGCTGATAAACTTCAACTCAATGTCAATGATGCTATTGTATTATATTTTTTAAATAAAAATCAATATCAACCCAAAGCTAGAAAAGCAATTGTAATAGGTATTTTCAATACTGGACTTGAAGATTATGACAAAATGTTTGCATTATGCAATGCGTCACTCATTCATCAAATCAATGATGAATCCGATGACAAAATACAGGGATATGAAATTCATATTGAAAATCCGGCACAAGCAGATATAATAGAACAAGAGATATATGAACAGTACCTCTCTCCGCCCCTGCAAGCTTATACGCTTCAAAAACGCTTTCCAAATGTATTTTCTTGGCTCAATATGATGCAAATGAATGAAAGAATTATTATCGTCATCATGCTCGTAATCGCTATCATAAATATGATAACGGCTTTATTGATTTTGATTTTGGAACGTACTCAAATGATAGGTATTTTAAAATCAATTGGGATGCGCAATGGAACGATTCGACAAATATTTTTAATTAATAGTTTGCAAGTTATATTGCTAGGAATTTTGTTTGGAAGTGTGCTTGGCATATCGATTTGTTTGTTGCAACAATATGCTGGAATTATAAAACTAGACGAAGCAACCTATTATGTAAAAACGGTTCCAATAAGTTTAAAGTTTAAAACAATTGTATGGATAGATATCGTAACAATAATCAGTTGTTTGACCTTGTTAATCATTCCAAGTTTTATAATAAAAAATATCACTCCTGTAAAAGCATTAAAATTTAATTGAGTTTAAAAAAATCCTATATTAATTATTGCGAAAAACAAGCTGATCTTCCCTTGTTTGCTCAACCTTTTTGGTGGGATGCTATGACTAAGACTTGGGATGTAGTTCAATTGAAAATTAGCCAAAATGACTATTATTTACCCTTTACGACCGAACAAAAAGCAACAGTTAAAATGATTCGCAATCCACATTTAACACCTTATTGTGGACCATACCCATTGAATCCTCAAGTTACTATTTCGGATATCAATGAAGACGATTTTTTAGAAGTTATAAACGCTGCCTTACCTAAACATGATGTATTAAATATTGATTTTTCGCCATTCACTAATTTTTCAACTATCCTTGAACCAAAAAGGTTGATAAAAAAACATACCAATATTTTAGACTTAACTTCTCGAGACGGGATTTACAATCAACTCAAGCCATCGCTTAAAAGACAGTTAAAAAAACACCCCCTTTTAAGCATATACGAAGCAGATGATATTGCATCCTTTTATAATTTACATACCAAAACATTTGAAAAATTAAATTCAAAGCCAAGTATATCAATTACAGCATTTGAGGCCGCATGGCTTGCTTGCAAATTGTATGCTTGTGGTCGTTTGTTTTTTATAAAAGACGAAGATGAGAATATACATGCGGCGTTATTTATGGTATATGACCAAACAACCTCATATTATTTGGCTGGAGGAACAGATAGTTCGTTTTATGGTAGTGGTGCAATGAGTAAATTGATGTGGCATGCCATTGAACAATCAATACTAGTTGGCAAACATTATTTTGACTTTGAAGGAAGTATGATACCAAGCATTGACAGATTCTTTAAGAATTTCAACCCTACTGAAATCAACTATTTAAATGCTTCTAAAGAAGAATCATTGATATTTAAGATTTATAAGAAACTTAAATAAAGAGTTCAAATTTTATTTCTTTGAACTTAGCGCATGATGTATAACTTGCCAAAGCCTTTTTCAATCCACTTATCAGCACCCGATTCAAAATGGTCCATTTTGGAACCATTTAAATTCGTTACAACGCGGTATAAATAAACACCGTTGCCAAGCATTTGACCATATTGGTCATCACCTTTCCATTTGTATTCTGTAATGTTGCGGCCAATATGCAAATCACCCAATTCTGACTTCAATATCTCTTTCACTATTTTACCAGTTGGTGTCATAATCTGAATTTTCATATTGGAAGGTATTTCAGAACCCGTGATTGTGAAAACAAATTGTGTAGACGTAGTGAATGGATTAGGATAATTTACAACTGAAGAAATTGCTGGTTTGTTTACGATTTCGAATCCTACTTTGTAAGCCAAACTACCAGCACTATTGCCTGTTTTATCTTTTGCTTTAACTATCAACATATAATCCTTTCCATCTTTAGTAAACGTTGGTCTAAATTCGATTTTAGCTAAATTCTTTGTTGCTAATTGATCAACAGAGGCAGGTATAAATTTCAAAATTGAGCCATCATATGGAATATAGTTTTCAGTTGATGAATTATCGTCGGGATAACGCATAAAAACAGAAACAAGTGAGGTATCATCTAATGCTAAATATTTATTATCATCTTTCAATGTAATGCTAATCATTGGCTTAGCGGATACAATGTCTTTGTCTAAAATATGAACCCCGTCGAACGTCACATCAATTAAAGGATTCTTTTTGTCAGGCACGACATAAAACTCTTTATACCCAATATTATTAGGATGAAATTGCTCTAATTGATCTCCATTGGGATTTGCTTCAATAACGAGGGTATTTTTGCCTGAATACCCACCCGTTGATAAATCTGTATTGACCAATATAGTGTCTAAAATTGGCAATTGTTTGTATCGTTTTGTAGCTATGGTCGAACGATTATTATTGGCATCAATTACATCATATTTAACCAACATACTATCCATAGGAATCATCGTCAGATTTTCAATAGCCACTGAAATAGGTTGCATTTGACCTTGACCTAAGGTATCTTTAAATACAAAATGTCTGTTAGGATTCAAAGCGGCTTCTGGAACGGATTCAAAATGTACTTTCCAAAACTTGATTTGATTCGGTGTTGAAAACGTATTGTCCTTGTTTAGCATAGATAATTTCAACTGTGGAAATATCTTAGCATCAACAAACGAAAGAGTCGTATCACCTTGCACGCTGGCTAATACAGATTCGTTACCTAAAGCGTCAATACCTATTATATCTACCAACACACTATCTCCAAATGACGCATCAATATTTTGTCCCTTTCTGTAAAAATGACTCCATACTTTAGCAGGTCCAATTTTGTCAGAAACAATTTTACCTTCGTACAAATAAGATTGAAAATCAAACTCAGCAAATAGCTTTTTAGTACTATCACTTTCAACAAATTGTTGCACTGTGTTAGCACGTCCTTTTCTGCTCCAAAAAATCATAGGACGATTTTTGTAAAATGAATCAATTTCAGTAAAACCTAAATTTTGGAATTTATGATACAATGAATTACCAGCACCATTAGTCGTTGTGTCTGCTTTCCACTGGTTTACAAAAGTCGTGTTTCGCGTACCACAAGCATTTGCACCTGCACCCACACAAAGTCTTGGTTGGACCATCATATAATAACCAGCAGGAATAGAATCTATAAAATCCATAATCCGTTGACGCCACTGTATTGCAGATAATGAAACTGGAGAAGATGTTGCAATAAAACTAAACTCAAAAAATGGATCTTCGTATACACCACCACCTGGACTAATACGACATGGCGCAAAGCTTCCAAAACGACCTTGATTTACATTCGGATCTTTAGTATTTGTCCATGGCTGACCTGTCAAGGTATCGATGACTATGAACTGAAGACTTGAGTAACCAGGATAAGGATCGCAACCAAAAGTATACAATGTGCTACCATTGATTTTGGCTAAATAATCAGGCCAAGTGTACGTGTACGGAGCAGGAGCATTCATACATACATTTTGAACTTGAAGTTTTTTGCTTAATGCAGTGAAGTTAAATTGTCTTGATGCAGAATCTAAGAATATACTATTGTAATTATTTTTCAAAAATTGATAGTAATGAGACTGATTCCAACCTGGTGCACTTTGGTTTAAAAACACAAATGAGCTTGTACTCCAACGATGTGTTTTATTGCCGTACAGAGTATCCATTGCACTTCTCCAATAATATATTGTACTGTCACGTAGTGTGGTCGTTGGTTGCCATTTGATTACACCACCAGCACTTGTAATCGATGTAGATAATAATAAAGGGCTATCAAACGCTTCTGTAGTATCCATTTGCAAGACATAAGTTTTAGTTGGTGCAAATGCATTTAATGTAGATCCTTTAAGTGTGATTCCTTGCGAATTAACAATACTAAATTGAGGCGGATAAACGGGCACTAAGTCATCGTTATAAACAACAAATTGTCGTTTAACTGAATTGTTATTTTCAGCAATTTCATCAATAAACCCCTCTTGATCTATGATCACTTCTAGGAAATTAACACCCAAAGCATCTTCTCCTAGTACGGGTACTTTTAATCGTATTGTATCGCTATTGGAAATACCTGCATATCTGGCATTAAATAAAATACTTTCAATATTGTTTGGCAAAATACGCTTGATATAAATACCAACTGAATCTTGTGTATAACGACCTAAATTGTGAATCAATATTTCAACATCAAATGAGTCAATTGAAGTAGTCAGATTTAATTGTTTGAACGTGACTCCTTTTTCTTCAACGGCATAGTCTGGTTTTTCAAAAATATAAGCTTTCGTAGCAGGATCACCATTTAGTACAATTTGTTCTCCATGCAAACGAAGTAAATTATCGCCCATAAAAGATGGATTACTCATAAAGTTGAATACCGTCTTTTGCATTTGTTCTCCTAATGTTTTTCCATATTGTTTAAATCCAATATTGCCATACAATGAATCCGTATAAGTAGCTAAACTACTGGTTAGACCAGTGTTTACACTTGCTATAAAGCTAATAGCACCTCCATTGGGTGTCAATACAAAGCGTTCGCCTAAGGAACGTAATCCTGACAAAATAAAAATATTACCTGCACCACATCCATTGGCAATGAATACTGGATATCGTTTGTAATTTTTATAATTTTCAGGAAAATCTAAATTATAGTCAATACCCGACGCTGATGAGTGACCAAAAAACTGAATTAAACCAAGACCGCTGTTAAACAAATTATCAATTGTTTTACTATTCACATCCTCAACTGTGGAAGTTGTCCCTTTTTTAATTGTAGTTACATTTCCGCCATAAAAAGGACTACCTATAATGTTCGCTTGTTTGTTGAGTGAAGCTAAAATGGGAGCTTGTTCTGCCGCATCTTTTGCTCCTGCAATATGTAAAACACGTTTGCGCCAAAGCACAGAATCACTAATCATATTTGAAGTCGAAGAATTCACAATTTCATGATCTTTGATTTTATCCAAATAACTTTTAATATCACTACCATTCATAGCGGGTATACGACCTATAGAAAGCTGAGGACGGCTAGTTTTGTCAAAATCTGACAATAAAATATCAGAAGCCGGTTCGCCAAACGAAGGAACTGCATAAAATGGATAAGTAGAATATGGCGCAGCAACGTATTGAAGATATTTATTGTAAGGAACGCCTTTTCCGATAATTAATACATGCTTGGGTTTTAATTGCCAATTGGCACTTTTTACAGCATAATGCAAAAAGTTTTTCAAAGCCTGACTATTGAATGAATAGCCGTATCCAAATTCATCATAAATGCTTTGAACTTCAACTATAATTGGCACAAAACCGCCACCTGCTGTGGATGAACGAAAAGACTTATAATCATTGACATAATTATTACCTTGACCATCATTAAAGTATCCTTGATGTGAAAGGATGATGTAATCACCTTGATTTGCAGAAATAGAATAATTTACGAACGAAACTTGTTTCAAATCAGTTACCACACCATAGTTGACCGCACCCAAACTTTGTAAATAAAATTTTTGAATTTGTGCATTAGCTGGTAACAAAAACTTGACTTTACCCGCTTCAGATATATCTCCAACATAATATTTTTCGCTGGTTAAATCATATAATCTAGGCGATGTGTTTCCTGTATTGAAATTAGTAATTTCAAGATAAAAATTGCTCAGCTTTGGGTCTAATTCAAAATAGAATCCAGAACTATTTGCAAAATCAAATAAACGAGGATACCTAAATTCAAAATAGGAAATACCGTATCGATCGGGCAAATTATTTATCCCATTATTCATGGGAGTATATTTAAACACTATCCTATTTGCAGGTGATAAATTCGATAAAGGCAAAGAAACATTAAATCGTTTGTAGCCAAATGAACTAAATGATGAATCTGCAATTTCTGAGTTATTAGCAAATATTTTCAGTCGATGCTGAGTCAAGTAAGAGCTGCCTACAACTGTAGATTTAAAATACCCAGTTGGTCCACCTTGTATATTATATGGCGAAGCACAAGTAATCGAAATTGAATCATTTGCAGTTGTTAAAGTACGTGAAAAACCCTCCCCGTCTTCATACTGCGATGAATTGAGGTATAAAACAGGAGTTTGTGTTGCACCAAAATATGAAGGTCCACCAACAAATGCATTTCTATAACTAGCTGCAATTT
>Ga0247843_1008119_pt1 | contig 12429 bp, 8 predicted proteins | sample LaCruzMarch2017__FD_192420 | JGI IMG/M metagenome (GOLD analysis project Ga0247843, IMG submission 192420) | Freshwater microbial communities from meromictic Lake La Cruz, Castile-La Mancha, Spain - LaCruzMarch2017_8m | ecosystem: Environmental > Aquatic > Freshwater > Lake | place: Spain...
TTGGTTGATAGAGTTATCAAGCAAGCTACAAGGATCATGAAGGTTAACTGCATGACTACGATTACAAAAGAAATCATTGAGGCAGCACGGTCTTGTTTAGTGATAGGAGAAAAATAGGCAAAATAATTCTGGACCAAATGACGCAATTTAATTCTGCGCGTTACACATAAACCCGTCTCTAAAATACGTCCCTAAATGTAGCTTATCCATAAATGCCATAGTACCTTTTGTGGACGCTAGCTATCATATTTTATGTAAGATTTTCTGAATCTCAGAACTTCATCATTAAGTTCAGCATAGGTTGTTAATTTATTATCTATCATTTCTTCGAGTTCTTTTATTAACATTGTATGAATACTGTCCAAATATCTTTTTTCTAAATCCTCTACAGATATTCCTGTGCCATTAGATAAAATCATTACAGCTTCTTCAGGGAAGACAAACTCTTAAATCACTTATTTCTTCAGCTGATAGCTTAAGTACATTTTTACAAAAGCTTTTATAACTAACGCCGTAAAGTTCTGCTAATTGTTCAACCCAACTATATAAAAGTTGATATTTATAGGGTTTCGGATGTAATGGCCATTTATTATTCATTAATATACCATGCTCTCATAAAGTCTGCGGCGTTCAGTAGGAGAACGATAATTAATTTGTTCTAATGTTTCGAGATCAATATATTCTTTGCCTGAACGAATCACCTCAGCTGCTGCTTGTGTTAGTAATGTCGCAATTTCACCAATTATTCCTTCGCTTCTTTCTAAAATCATTGTGCTAATATCATAATTCAATAATGGGGAGAGCTTACGCAATGGTAGGACTTTTATAAAACTTGCTAATAATTTGATATATTCATTATCATTTTGCCATAAAGGTAATATACAAGGTTCAAATCTATTTTCTAATTGATCGTCACTACGAATTGCTAAATACGCATCCTTTATTCCTACTCCAACTATTGATAATTGTAATTCATTGCCAATAAATCTAAGAATGTTTAAAAACTCTCTTTGTTTGCTAATATTCCCTGCTAATATGTTGTGTAGTTCATCAATAATAAGGATTCTAGTCTTTGTAATACGCAATAACTTAAGAGCCATCATTTCATTATTAGCAGTTGATGGATACACAGTAATGGGTGAGCCAAGTGACATTAAAATAGAGGCATAAAAACGCTTTGCTGTTGGATTAGATGGCATTTGCACCATTAATACTGGTATTGTTTGATTTTCTCCATTTTCTGAATCATAAGGCAAGTGACTGCGTCTAAACTTTTCTACGATCATTGTTTTGCCATTATTACTTGGGCTAATAATAAGCATGTTAGGCATTCTTATTTTTTTGGGAAAAATTAATAATTCCTCTAACCTATTCAATATTTTCTGAGCACGGCTATATTCAATCCAATAATCACCGCGAAGCTTTATTATTTTTTGCTCTTTATCCTCTAGTAATGCTATCTTAGCTACAGAGGGCAGAAGATGATCAGTCAATCCCACACCTCAATATTTGTAAATGCCTCAGTAGAGTTCTCCTCCGTCTTTGTATTATTTTGGCTTGGTTTAGATGCGGGTTGGGCCTTCTTGTTCTCTTCTATGCGAGTCCTATTCCTTCGTACTGAACGAGTTTTGGCTTTTGCTTGTGTAACGATACTACGAATTTCATCTACAGCCTTAAATAAAGCAGCTTCATGCACTTGCTCTTTACCTAAATCTTTAAGGCGCTTCACGGCCAAGCGATGTTCAAACAAACTAATTGCTGGGTGAGATATAGTACGATATGAAATTTCCAGATAAATCTTTTCGTTTGGGAGATACACATAGATACGGCTTAGATCACGATAATCTCGGCGAATCAAAAATTTGCCATATTTATCTTTTTCGGCAATAAATGGCTTAAGAGCATTACTAAAATAGACAATATGATCAAGCCTAAAACCATCCAGCCGCAAGGTACGATAGGATATTGGTAGAAAATCGATAAGGAAAGCTTTGGCATTATGGATGCAGGATAATTCTTTTCCATTCTTCTTCATTAATTCCAAACCCGCTTCATAGCGCTTGATTGGTGGTTGATGAATGCCGGTATGTAGTCGTAAATGATAATATTTGGTAATAGCAATAGTTAACCAGCATTCAAGTTCAGCCAAAGTTAAGCAAGCCTTGGCATCAGATGGATAATCCCCGCGCTCTTCAATGTTAGAAAAAGTAGTGCCTGGTATTGAATGAACCAAATTCATCATGGTTCCAATAATACGTTCTACAATACCACCATAATGGGCTTTTCCTGGCGGTCGATATTCTATTTTAATACCATGTTGGGCACAGCCGCGGCTTAAGGCTAAACTATGAAAATCTGGACCATTATCAACATGGATTAAATCTGGCTTGCCGTGAATGGGCCAATAAGCTTCAATATTGCGTTCAGCCAGCCAAGGTTTCTTGTCCATAGCAATGTGGGTCAGGCATAGTCCAACTGATGTAGCGGACGGAGCTTCAAGCGATAGAACAAATCCAGGCACGCAGCGACTGTAAATATCAATAGCAATGGTAAGATATGGTCTCCCGATGGGCAATCTCTCAATTGGATCAACAAGTATTATATCTACAGGAGTATGGTCAATTTGTACTATAGATAGTGGGTATTCTACTGGAGGGAAACTTCCGATAATGCCTTGGTTAGCATCATTATCAACACCACGTTTTCTCAGCTGTGTTAATGGAATATCTCGCAGACGCCGTCTTAAACTTGCTTCTGATGGTTTAGTAATATTCTGTTCAAAACACTGCTTATGTATTTCTTCTACAATCCTTGCCGGACTTAATTTTTGTAAGGTAAGGTAGAATTTCTCAATCACGTTTTTGATCAGGAGTTCTTGCAGCTCAGATAATCTTGTTTTTCCCTTACCGCCACTTGGTTTTTGAGGGATAAGTGAGGTCATTATATTATGAGATTCACGGTAGGTTCTGATTAATTTATATATATAGCGGGATGATAATTGTAGCTGGTTTGCCGCTTCCTCTATCATTTTTTGTGAACAATTACTGTTTTCTGCCAAAGGGCGGATAATATCAGCACGTTGTTTGCCAATATCCCAAGTTTTGTCATTTATTTCTGAAATATCATTCAATTTAACCTCTCAATATTATAAATATTGAACTCGACTTTGAAAATAATCGTATATATTGAACTTGTCTATGACAAAATTGAACTCGACTTTGAAAATTATACCCCTGGACTTATAAGGATTGTAGATAAAATTAGTGAACTTCACTTTGACAAATGACAAAAATGGTACGGTTAATAAAATATATTAGAACTTTTTGTACGAATCTGCTATGATACTATTTAATAGATAAAATTGTACTATAGGTTCTACGAAAATTGGATATACACGTTATACTTAACGTTGATGGTTTATTTATGGAAAGTATGAAAATGTATTGAGAACTTAATTTGAGCTAATGGATAAATGCCAAATAGGTCGTTATACCCAAAATCTTTTGAGAAGGAAATTGAATAAAAAATAATTTTTACTGGGAATTGTTGAAATTTAGTATGCTAGTTTTAGAAAGAAGTAAATAATCGTAATTTGATTTAGACAATGGGAACATATTTAGCCACAGGGGTTGTACAGAGTATCAGAATACCCAAAGAAGAAAAGGTAAAATTAGAAACCATGAAGGATGCTCTTGGTTTAAAGGTCGATTTAGGCAAATTTGATTTTATAGAAAACGATAATTGGTATATTTGGGAAATTAAGGATAGTGTTTTAGAAGATAAGACTTTCGTTCCATTTTTAAAACAGCAATTTCGATATTATGATCCTTCTAAGGTTAATGAGCTTGATCAACTAGCAAGTATGTCAGCTCAGGAAATTAAGAATTTTGCTAAAGAGCAACCAATCATAAAAGGTACTTATTGTTTTCAGTTCGTAAAAAATTTGATAGACTGGGAGTATGTAGATGATATACGTTATCATACTGTAGATGTTTACTACAATATGTTGTGCTTTTTTATTGATGGTAAGATAATAATGGAATGTTACAATGACATTCTTCATTATTTTGAAGAATTGATTCGTCTACAGAAGAAAGAATATCCAATTGCGACTTGCGTAAAAGTAATGATTACAAGTTAATTATAAGGTTAAGGTTATGGAAAGAATAAGTCCAAGAGTAGATTTAGCATTTAAAAAAATCTTTGGTGTTGAAGAAAATAAGGATTTACTTATATCTTTGATTAATTCGATTGTAGGAGAGCAAGATCAGGTATCAGAAGTTACTTTGCTTAATCCTTATAATCCTAAAAACTTTAAAACTGATAAGCTATCAATATTAGACATTAAAGCTACAAATCAAGATGGCAAAAGATTTAATATCGAGATCCAGATTAGTGATGAAGCAGATTATGATAAAAGAGCCTTATATTACTGGGCTAAAATATATACCGAGCAATTAAAGGTAGCAGAAGATTATTCTAGGCTTTCAAAAGCCATAGGTATTCACATACTTAATTTTACCTCTATACCGGAGGTTAAGAAGTATCACAATGTATTTCATATTACCGAGAAAGAAACGGGGTTATTATATTTCAAAGATTTAGAATTGCATACTATAGAGCTCAAGAAGTTTAGTAATGATTCTGATGAAGAATTAGCGGATATTGTATTTAAGGTAAAGAATGTCCTCGACATGTGGTTGGCGTTTCTAACGAGAAACGATTTACTCATTGTAGACAACTTACCTAAAGAATTAAATGATCCGAATCTCAAAAAAGCTATCAGCGTACTAAGCGTAATGAACTTCACTCCCGAAGAAAGAGAAGCTTACGAAGATCACCTTAAATGGCTAAGAATAGAAGCTAATACTATCAGAAACTACGAACAAAGAGGTGAGGTCAGAGGCAGAGCTGAGGGCAGGGCTGAAGGAAAGGCTGAAGGAGAAAAAGAAAAAGCAATGTTCATTGCCAAGAAAATGTTATCTCGTAACAAATCTATTGAAGAGATCATGGAGTTTACAGAGTTAAATGCAGAAGAAATTAAATCTTTAGGATAAAACGATCTCTGAATGCTGCTGTAAGACTATGTTTATAAAATAAATGTAAAATACATAACAAAAAGTAAAAAACTTTATAATCTTAACTCTTTTTTAACCTTTGTATGCTACAAATGATTTTAAGATAAAAATTATGAGATTAAGTTATGGTGATTTTAGAGTTGTTTCCATAACAGAAATTATAAGTGCTTTGTTATATATATCTTATAAGAATTTTTTGAACAGTTTTGTGGTTTTAATTTAAAATATAAGGTAATTATAATGAGTGATATTGATTTATTAACTATAACATCAACACAGGGGATTAAGATATCAGGAGTTAATCAACTGGCGGTTAGCTCTTATGCAGTAGGCAGTGCTAGAGATATCAATGGTGATGGTATTAGTGATATTATAGTGGCGGTTTCTCATAATCTCCTCCGTTTCAAAATATAAGCCTTTCTACAACAAGGTCCAAACTTTTTCCATTTGTGCAACAAAGTTTCTGAAAACGATAAAAATGATAAGAGTTTATAAAAATAATGAAAAACCTTTATTTCTTAACTCTTTTTTAACTATTTGGATTTAAACATATTATATTCAGTCTGAACACGGGAGTTGTAGGTATGACAAATAATTCTTTTTTAGCGTCTTTCAAATATGCAAGAATTTTATGAGTAGCATTGCTACGTATAATAAATAAGGAGGAGGGGTAATGAGAACAAAATATACAACATTTAGTAGAGTACTGTATTCTAATTTAAGATTTCATACAACAAATCATTTTTTAAAGACTCATTTACAATTTTCTAAACCACATAACATGATTGTTAGCTCAAGATTTTTTTCTGACATTCCTAAAATAGAGACTGGAAAGAATGAGATAGAAGCCACTGTAAGCAATAAACAAATTCCAGCTGCGAACCATGAACAAAATAGCGGTACTAAACCTAATCACGATGAGAAATCGCAAAGTGGTACTGATGGTCTATTTAACAAAGCTATTCAGTTTCAGGACGTAATTGCAGCCGATCAAAAAAGCTCTGTCGACACTTATACTTCGGGACATGAGCTGGACAATAGCGCTGAATCTGCTCATGAGAATGAACCACATCTTGAAATAAAAAATAGCGAGGTAAGGTCTACAAAGGTTGTTAAACCTGAGGCCGTTATAGATGAACGACAAAATCCTGAAGGGCAAGATCCTTTAGGGCATAATAATACCCCACCGAATAATGATAATCCTGTACTTCAATTCTTTAATGGTTGGAATATAATCATTGGTGCAATCAGCGCCACTGTGTATTTTGTTTATTTTATTTATGATAAGAATAAGGCACAAAAAGAGGAAGACTATAAAAATAAATCTAAACAAATCATAGATGTTGCAGCAAAAATAAATCCTTTCTATCTGAAGCATAAAAATGAAAACAATAAGCATATAGAGATTGCCACAAATATATGCAAACCACAAGATGATATACATGAGATTTTCAAACATATTAATAATGGAGTAGCTGGCAACCACTTAGAGTATTTGCAAAGCTATTTATATGTGCAACACTGTGTAGCTAATGAAAAAATGTTCAATAAGAAAGGGGTAGAAGCAAAAGAGTGTCTTGAATTGATCAAAACATCAATAGAAAGATATGCAGAATATCAAAAAAAAGATGTGGATCAAATAGATCGCGCATTAAATATATTGTATTCTAAAACTCTTTATTCCTTAGGGCGAACTTATTTTTATAAAAGCGGAATAACTCGTAATGAAGCCATTGGTTTTTTTGACGTGACACATAAAAAGTCGACACCTAATATGCAGGAACATGCTTTTTCTGAGATTCATGGTAAGTTTATCCTTCAAAGAGAGGAGATAGAGGAAGATATGAAGAATGGAAAAGGTGTCAATGAGAAAGACTTACTTAAGATCATAGAAGGTTACAAGGATTATTTAACAGAAGACAAAGGTTACCTAAGTGATTATAATCATAAAGGTGAGTCCACAAATAAATTAATTTTTTCTGAGGATATTTCTATTTGTCTTAGATGTTGTGATCAAATTGCTAGATGTAATTTAGATCTTATAAAGATTAGTAAGGGCAACATTAAATACTATAGAGATTCCATAAAATGGCTCACAAAAAGTATTTTTAAAGATGAAAAAACAAAAGAAAACCTTTGGATCAAAAATCTTTTTAAAGGCAATGAAATAAAAGAGGAGATAAAAAAGGAAGAAGAAAGCTGTAAGGTAGTTAAAGCTGCGGACGGTTCAATAGAAACAATAGAAATTATTAATCCTAAAATTAGAACTATACAGACCTCATTGCAAACGTTGGAAAATATTTTGTTAGAAATCGAAGGAGCGTCATTAAAAGCTGAGTTAAAAGAAGAGTTAAAGAAGGCTGCTCAAAAATGGCTTTGTTCCATGGATCAACTTCAATTGAATGATGCAAAGCACGAGGAAATTAAGGAACTCAATGGTGAGGTCATGAAGATTAAAGATAAGTTAAGAGATACTATGCCTCCACATGGAACATTAATATCCTCTACAAAACAAGACGGAGGATTTTGGAGAGAATATTATCCAGAAGCGGTTGATATGTTGTTGCCTATGCGGGTTGGATTCGCAGATGTGAGGGTAAGCAAATCAGTAACCATAACTGAGAAATATCCAGTCGGTCAGTATGAAAAACTTGCTACAAGTGTTCTTGATAAAGGTTATATGTTAACAAACAAAATAGCTAATGAACTAAGTACTCTCATCATAAACATTCTAGATAATGCTTGCCACAAGTCTTTGATTCCAATTGTGTATAAACCAGTTTTTGGTCTTCCTCATTGGATTGGATTAGCTTTTGAGAAAACTGATGATGATTTACAAATCACGTATATAGACCCAGAAAACAACCCAATGCCTGTTGCGCTAGCACAAGAATTGTCTGAAGCTATTGCTATAGTAGAAAATATTAATTATAACAGTGACAATGTTGCCAACATTGGTGCGAAAGCTATTAGTTTTGAACATTCGAATATAATATCAATAAGGGTGGTGCAACAAACAGTAGAAGAGCAAGTATATAGCAATAATTGCGGTCCAGAGCTAATAGAACATTTTGCACAAATAATCACAGGTCATAGAGTGCCACAAGATAAAGTCACAGCGCTTCATTCTCGATTGTTAGAAAAATCTTTAATGGGATATACCACAGATTCAATTGTGAGCACATCACCAGTATTGTCATTAGAGTTTTGTACAGATACTGACTTGATACTATCAATTAATACTGCTGTAGCCATGGAAAATACACTAATAACTTCATCTGAGTTTGAGCAAGAGACATTAGTGAGTTTTGCAAATATACATAGCGGTGCAACAGTAAGCTTTACTGTCTTTAATTACTTGAATGCTATTGCAAATATGGAGAGTGTAAGCGGTGTTTTAAAAAGCTTTTTATACAGACAAGAAATAGCAGAGTTAAAATCTGTTCTAAAGAAATATAATATCGAAACGTCTATAGATGATGTATTAACCAAGAAAGGGTTTAAAACACTAGCATTGAAGTTACATCCTGATAAAGGTGGTGATGTTACAGACTTCATGCTTGCTAAAGATTTAAGAGATAAGTTTGAGGAAGATATAAATGTAAAATCTTTAGTGGACGAGCAGATGCAAACATGGTTGCCTAAATTATATAAAGTAGCCACTTCATTCAAAGTTGTAGATACAGCAATAGATAGTGTTAGATTATATCAAATACCAACATTTGGGCATGCTAAGCAAGTGACGCTTGACTCCCTGCATACATATTCAATGTATAGTGGTTTTACTAAAGTTTCGATAGCTGCAAATATTTTGTCCACTTCTTATACATATTATGAACACGGATTATATTCGGCACTGGAGCAAGGACTTTTCTCCACAGCATTTATGCTTTTACCGACAATGGTAGCAGGAAAATCTCCATATCTAGGGTTTTTGTATACTACTGCAATGATAGGATATAGCGGGTATAATGTCATAAATAATGCATATTCTTTATTTCAAGATAACTTTGGATTTGATGATGTTAATCGTAGTGCTCAAGAATTAAAGTCATATACTGCACACTTAAACGTAGTAAAGTGGCTAGCAGAAACGACAAATATCAACTTTTTTACAAAGAAAGCTCATGAATATACAGTGAAGATAAGCGCATTACAAGGCAGTATAACACAAGAAGAAGCCCTAAAAGTCAAACATATCACAATCACATCCAGTAATCAAAGCTATGAACATTGTATAGAAATAAGAAATATTGGAGATAATATTACTAGTAGCAGCAATAGTCACAGTAAAAGTAAAGGTAGCGCTGATGATAATAGCAATACTAATACAGAGCATTATTACTGTTATAATGATGAGAAGAAGATACTAGATCATATTCTTATTAGTGGAGATAATTACTTTGAGGTTGTTGAACATTTGTAATAATTGAAGTATAGAACCGTAACTTATAATAGAAGAGAAATCATGATTTAATAAAATGGTAAAATGAGTCAATTCAATCAATGTTAGGTTAGTTATGCCTAAAGAATATCAAGAATGGTTACAGGAAGGTGATGATAAGCTTGCAACAGACTTAACCGCAGCTGAAGATTGTTATGCTAATGCTTTAAGAATAGCTGACAAAGATTATAGTCAAATACGGCAAGTTGAAGCATTGGAGAGATTAGGAGATCTGTATTTAGCAAGTAGAAATGATTCAACATTTCTACAAATATATAAAAAAGATCCTTATATAAAGTCAATAGCATTATACAACGCAGCAATAGTACGAAATAAGAAAAATACTCAATATGATCATGACAACTTCATTAAAGGTCTAATTGCAGAAATAATAACTCAGACATTGTTGTTGGTTAAAATAGACACAGCAGAAGAACTCTTCTTAGAAAGTATCAAAATTAATCCTGTGTTATCAACCTCACTAAAACTATATTCTCAACATCTGTTACTATATGAAAATATTATAAGTAAATCTGATAGATCATTACGGAGTATTAGCGATCCCCACGTACTAGAAAAAAGTACTGATCATACTATTGAAGTAATAAAGGCAGAAGAAATAAGAGATCTGTATAGAGAGATAGCCTCAGATATGCAGAAGTTTATACTATTATTCATAAATGAATGTAAGACTGTCTTAGGTGAGCCACCATGTCAGTATGCAATAGTAGGTTTGGGGTCACTTGCCAGACAGGAAATAACGCCATATTCAGATTTTGAGTTTTTAATATTAATAAAAAATTCTGCAAAAGATAACAAAAAATATTTTAGGAATTTAACCAATTTATTACATATCAAGATTTTGAATTTGGGCAGAACAATACTTCCTTGTATGTCGATTAGGTCATTGAATGATTTTTATTCAGATGATCCACTTAAAAAGAATGGATATTTTGATATAGAAAGTCCTAGGGGATTAGCATTTGATAGTTTAAAACCCGAAGCCAGTAAATTCCCTTTAGGTAGAAAAGATAAAGATGGAGAAACAGTATTTGAATTAATAGGTACTCCAGCAGAAATAGCAAATTATCTGAGTCTTGAAAAGGTCAGTAGAATAAAAGATAAATTTATGTCTAATGAGTTGAGATCTGTTGTTTTACTAGAAGGAGATAAAGTACTGTTAGAAAAATATAAGACTAAAGTAAAAGAAATATTATATCCGGATTTGGGCTATGAAGAGAAAAAGGACAGAGAAGAAGAGAATGGAGAAGAAAAACACAAAAAAGAAAATAGCTGGTTGTCGCTTGGTCAACAAAGAGCTTTAGAATTATTAGGTGAGAATTTAATTACTTTTAATTTAGATATATATGACCAAGCGCTAGAGGGTAAGCCTTTCGATGCTAAAAAAGAGATTTACCGTCTACCAAGTATTTTTTTAGAGAGTTTAGCATCTTTGTTTGACATAGAGGGTGATAGTAACTGGGATAGAGTAGATGAGCTAAGAAAAAGACTAGATCCAGAATGTGCGGGAATTATAGGTTGTAATAATTTACAACTGATACTCAGTTTATCTGCTGAACAGAGGCTTAAAACATATATTGAAAATGATGGTAGAGAAAGCAGTCATATTGAGGAGGATGCAATTTTTCAATTTTATTATACAGCATTTCCTTTTTATGAATTTGTAAAAAAAGTTTATAATCAAGTATCTCGTGATCGTTTAACTAAAAATATCAATATATTAGAACTATTAAGCAATAATCAACTATTTGATAATAGTAGATTAATCAGAGGTCTAATTAATAAAAGATTAATGCATTTATCAGCTGCTGAGGAGAATTTGATGGATGCGGTTAGGAGTAATCCTTCGCTACTTCATTATAATATTCTTGGCATTATACAAACACAATTGGCTAAGTTCCCAGAAGCTTTGGTCACTTTAGACACAGGATTACAGTTAATACCTATTGGGCAAGAAGGAAGTTTAAAAGATATTTTATCAGTAAAAATGATACACAACAAAGGTCATGTGTATTTAAGACAATATAATTATGATCAAACTTTTTACTTTTATAATGAAGCTTTAAATCAGTTAAATAAGTATGAATCCAGCCATAGAAGCTCGAGAGAAATTAACAAGCAGAAGATTCTCATTAAGGAAAGTACAGGATTGGCTTATTTAATATTTCATGAATTTGAGAAAGGTATTAAGTTACTAGAAGCAGTAAGAGATGACTTAAAAGAAGTAAATATGGGCAGTGAATATAATTTTGATACTGCATTATTATTAAATAATATAGGCCTAGGTTATATAAAATTATCTGAATTTAAAAAAGCAGAAGACACTTTACTTCATTCACTTAAAATTGTGCAATTTCTTTATAAAAGGGATGATCATCCAAGTATCATACAAGTTAATCATAATTTGGGACTTTTATACAGGTGTTTATCTCAATTTGATAAAGCATTACAATTCTTAGAAAATAATTATCAACTACTTCAGACGGTGTATGGAGAATCTTATAAAACAAAACCAGAGTATAGTATTTTATTAATGGATCATGCTAATGTACTTGCAGATCAAGATAATATTATAGGTGCTAGAGACAAATATGAAGAAAGCTTAAATGTTGCTAAAACACTACATGGAGATAATGAAAACAATCCAAATCCAGTTCTCATAGCTAGGTGGATTAATTTAATGGTAGTGGATAAAATAAATCTTCAAAATATATACAGTAGCAAATTAATCAATCTACTAACCACACAAGGCTTACGACTTGATCCCTATCTTAAATTTGGGATTTTAATGAATTTAGGATCGTTTTATGCAAGCAAAGATAATGTAGTAGCACAAAAATATTGGCAAAAAGCCTTAAAGTTAGGAAGGCGTATATTTCAAGAAAA
>Ga0247843_1008120_pt1 | contig 12429 bp, 14 predicted proteins | sample LaCruzMarch2017__FD_192420 | JGI IMG/M metagenome (GOLD analysis project Ga0247843, IMG submission 192420) | Freshwater microbial communities from meromictic Lake La Cruz, Castile-La Mancha, Spain - LaCruzMarch2017_8m | ecosystem: Environmental > Aquatic > Freshwater > Lake | place: Spain...
GTGCCATTGTGCCGCATAAGCTATTTCGAACTTACAGATGATGAAGTATGCATCAGCAGCATTCAATCTATTGTAAACGATGTGTATGAAGAGGTAATCACCGAGATTGAAGGCGAATGCGTGGCCAGTCATGTAGGTGTAGATGAATTGGCAAATGGAGGAGTAGACTTGACTGTGTTTCCAAATCCTTTCTCAGATTACACAACCATGCGAGTAGTTAACCGATTCAATACTTCCATTTCAGCCACCATCACCGATGTAACAGGAAAAACGGTGCGCGATTTAGGAAATATAACCGCCAATCAGATTGTGATAAACCGCAATGATTTGAGCCCAGGCTTGTATTTCGTACAAGTGATGGATAGTCAAAGGGTGCTAAACCGTCAGCGCCTTATTGTTCAATAAAAGCTTGAATAGATTTTTTGAGTGATGAAGTTTCTTCGTTCCTCCCATGGGGAAAGAAGAAACTTCATCGTTTTTAGGCCAATCAAACTCCTTCCATTCTATAATTTATCCCATTGCCCAAAGCCTATATTCAGCTTCACATAGCCATCTTTCTGTGGGGTTTCACGGGCATTTTGGGTCGGCTAATTAGCCTGCAAGAATATCCCTTGGTGTGGTGGCGTATGCTCATCACTGTAAGTTGCTTAGGCTTCCTTTTGCTGTACAAACGCGAATTTGAGCGGCCTTCATGGAAAGAAATGAGGCATATTGCTGCTGTTGGCGGGCTTATCGCCTTTCACTGGATTGCTTTTTATGGCTCCATCAAGTATTCCAATGTTTCTATTGCGCTTAGCTGCATTGCGTCTACCGCATTATTCACAGCCATCATTTCGCCACTACTGCATCGCAGCAAGCCTGTACTGTTGGAGTTGAGCCTTGGGTTGTTCACCGTTTTGGGCATCTATCTCATCTTCCAATTTCAGAAACTCTACACCACAGGTATCATTTTCGGGTTGATAAGTGCATTTTTTGGAGCCTTGTTCACCATTCAAAATAAGTCGTTGCTCCAGCGCCACTCTCCACGCAATCTGTTGTTTTTCGAATTGCTGGCGGGCTTGTTGGTTTTAACGCTTGTTGCCCCAGTGTATCTCCATTTCTTTCCAGTTCCAACACTCGTGCCCACACCCCATGATGCGATTTATCTGCTTCTGCTCAGTGTGGTTTGCACCGTAGTAGCCATGCAGCTTTCGTTTCAGGCGTTGCAGCATGTATCTGCATTTGTAATGAATCTATCGCTCAATCTCGAACCCATTTATTCCATTGTGCTTGCCATGCTCATCTTTCAGGAGCACAAAGATTTGAATGGGGGATTCTATCTGGGTTCGGGCATTATCATTGGCTCGGTAGCGCTCAATGGTATGGTTTCGCTGCGCAAAATGTGGTATAGTCGCAAGTAATTCGCGTTGCATTTCGTTACTTTCGAACGCAATCTCAAAGTATCACTATGGAAAAGAAACGCTGTGGATGGGTATCGTCCGACCCGCTGTATATCACCTATCACGACCACGAATGGGGCACTCCCGTTTATGACGACCCCACCTTATTCGAGTTTCTCATTCTCGAAACCTTTCAAGCAGGACTAAGCTGGATAACCATATTGCGCAAGCGCGAAAACTTCCGCGTGGCTTTTGATGGGTTTGATGTGCAGAAAGTAGCCAATTACGATACATCAAAAGTTGAAGCATTGCTGTTGGATGCTGGGATTATTCGCAACAGGCTGAAAGTACTTGCAGCTGTCTCCAATGCGCAAGCATTTATTCGCGTGCAGCAAGAATTTGGATCATTCAGCGAATACATCTGGGGCTTTGTGGGCGGTAAGCCTGTGGTCAACCAATGGTCTACATTCAAACAACTGCCAGCAACATCGCCATTGTCTGATGCGCTAAGCAAGGATTTGAAAAAGCGGGGATTCAAATTTGTGGGATCAACCGTTGTTTATGCCCACATGCAAGCCACCGGAATGGTGAATGATCACACCCTCGATTGTTTCAAAAGAAATAACATTTCCGCCTGAACCTTATCCCATTTGTGGCGTACGAGTAAACCAATTTTCTTAAACCCTACACACCATGTCAGCAGATTTCGAAAAAGAAGCGTTAGACGGCCTTGTCTTTCCAAGTGAAGAGGTATTGCTTACTAAAGAGGAGCGTCAAATGCTCAGTAAGCAATTAGAACAGGCTTCCACGTTAGGCAATTTGGATAAGCATAAAGTCCATATTCGATTCGAAGATTCTACTGGAATTAAAACCATCCATACCACCATTTGGGCACTTACCGAAAAACGAATAATGCTCAAAGCGGGTCGGTCTATCCCATTGCATCGCATTCACTCCATCAATTTGGTGTAGTCGCAATTAGTACTGTGACTATGGTCACCGCATACCCGTAAACCATCAGACTACCTTTGTCGCTCGATTCCGCAGAGGTATGGAAATTATAGGCTGGGCACTCGCATTAATTATTGGAATAACCCTTGGCCTTTTGGGCGGAGGTGGTTCGGTGCTCACTGTTCCTGTACTGGTCTATTTGCTCAAAATTGAGCCTGTTACCGCCACCGCATATTCCTTATTTATCGTTGGCCTTTCATCACTGTTTGGTGCAGCTGGCTATTTCCGAAAAGGATTGGTGAATGTTCAAACGGCTATCACCTTTGGAATTCCAGCCTTATTGGCCGTTTACCTTACCAGGAGATTTCTGGTATCTGCCATACCTGACCCAGTGATTAACCTTGAGACTTTTCTTTTCACTAAAGACGCGGCCATTATGGTGTTGTTTGCCCTGTTAATGGTGGGTGCATCCTATTCCATGATTCGACCAAGCAAATCTTCACCCGCATTAAAAGATGATGAAGCCCTGAAGTTCAACTATCCTATGATAGTGCTTGAGGGCAGTGTGGTGGGAGTGTTGACAGGAATTGTTGGTGCTGGCGGAGGATTTCTCATCATTCCCGCATTGGTCATGTTCTCGCGCCTTCCTATGAAAATGGCTGTCGGCACATCACTGGCTATTATTGCAGCAAAGTCGCTCATTGGATTTATAGGCGATGTTCAAAACCTTCCACTCAATTGGGTGTTCCTTCTTACGTTTTCAGCACTTGCTATTGTAGGAACACTCATTGGAGCCCAGCTTTCGGGTAAAGTGCTCGATACAAAGTTGAAACCTGCTTTTGGCTGGTTTATTCTAATCATAGGTATTGGCATTATTCTCAAAGAAACACTTCTGTAAACTCAAACTTTAAATCTCAAAACCATCATGAAAAACATCCTTTTAATAACAGTTCTTGCTTTCGGATTTGGCGCTTGCACCAATGGACAAAACAGTCCAGACAAAGCCGCACATCACATTGTGGGTGCTGACGAATTTTCTAAACGGCCTACAAATGCGCAATTAGTAGATGTGCGCACCCCAGGCGAATGGGCCAACGGTATCATCGAAGGCGCCAAACTGATTGATTTCCAACAAGCCGATTTTAAAAAGAATATTGCTGCTTTAGATAAAGAGAAACCTGTTTATGTCTACTGTGCAGCAGGCGGACGCAGTGGCAATGCTGCACGATTGATGCAAGACATGGGCTTCAAACATATCTACGATTTGCAAGGAGGTATGGGAGCATGGGCGTCTGCCAAGAAACCCACGGTGGCTCCCAAAAAATAGTTTAACCCAAAACACAAACTGTCATGGCAAACTTTAACGATTTAATTAAAAGTGATACCCCTGTTTTAATTGATTTTTTCGCCACATGGTGCGGTCCTTGCAAAGCCATGGGCCCCATACTTCAGGATGTGAGCCGAAAGGTGGGCGATAAAGCACGTGTACTTAAAATTGATGTAGACCGCAATCAGCAGGTGGCGCAGAAATATCAAATTCAAAGTGTACCAACAGTTATGCTTTTCAAATCGGGCAAGATGCTTTGGCGGCAGTCTGGAGTGGTTCCAGCCGACCAATTGGTGCGCGTGATTAACCAACATCTGTAGGCAAACACGGAACGTCATGGAACATTATCTAGATATTTTCCTTCGCTCGTTTACAGAGTATGCCGCTTACTTGAAAAACGAAATCTTGTTTTCCTATGATTACAAACCGTGGTGGGAAAATTATTTTTATTGGCTAATTCTGTTGTCCATTGTTGTTTGGAGTGTTGAGTTGATAGCTCCTTGGCGCAAAGGGCAAAAAGCTGTTCGCAAAGATTTTTGGTTGGATGTGTTCTACATGTTTTTTAATTTTTTCCTGCTTTCACTCATAGGCTACAATGCCATTTCCAATATCGGAGTTGAGTTATTCAACCAATTTCTCGGGCTTTTTGGATTAACTAATCTAGTTGCAATCAACGTTGCATCCTGGCCCGCTTGGGCGCAGTTTGGACTAATGTTCATTCTAGCCGATTTTATTCAATGGAATGTGCATCGCCTGTTGCATCGCGTGCCATGGCTTTGGGAGTTTCATAAGGTACACCATAGCGTAAAAGAAATGGGTTTTGCAGCGCACCTGCGCTTTCATTGGATGGAAACATTTGTTTACAAATCCATTCAATATGTGCCTCTAGCTATGATTGGTTTTGGCTTGAAAGATTTCTTCATCATGCACATGGTAACCTTGCTCATAGGACATCTCAACCACGCCAATCTCAATCTCGATTATGGCCCATTGCGCTACGTATTGAACAACCCTAAAATGCACATTTGGCATCATGTGAAGCAAATGCCGAAGCAATATCCAAACGGATTCAATTTTGGAATTAGCCTAAGCATTTGGGACTACATCTTTGGCACAGCGCTTATTCCATCCGATGGGCGAGACATAGAGCTAGGCTTCGATGGTGATGAAAACTTCCCGCAAGGATTTGTTGGGCAAGCAGCCTATGGGCTAGGAGGGAAGTAGCCGCTCTACTTGCGTCTAAAGGCATTTTCATACACGGAAATCCAATCCTGTGGGGTCATTTTGCTCGCCAACTCTCCAATAAATGCGTACGGTATTTGGTCCATTTTCTTGAAACGAAGACAGCTTTTACCCATATCTAGTTTGGCGCTGCTGTGTTTGGGATATTCAGCAAGAAACCACGCCATCAATTCGGGATTGGCATAAATTCCCATGTGATACACCGCCACAAATTTCTTTTGCGAAGCAATGCTAATAAAGGGAAGTGGTAGGGTTGGATTGCAATGATAGCCCGCTGGATAAATGGAATGCGGCACCGCATAGCCAATCATTCCGTAGCCAATTCCTTCCTCAAAACCAGCTGGCAAACCTGCCGAAATTGCCTCGCGCAAAGCTTGTATCGCAATTCTTCTATCCTCAGGAAGTTCCTCTAAATAAGCGTCTACAGTTGTGGCTTTTGATTGCATGGTAATCGTTCTGGATTCGAACAAATGTAATCACATCATTATTTAGGTATAGTGGTGATTTGATACCAAAAAAATGAGTGAATCTTCCGTAAAATTGCGGTAACAACCAATCGGTTACCGTAAACCCTCTTCCTAGTAAAAAATGAAACAAACAGCAGTGCTATTCGGATTGACTTTATCCCTAATCTCAACCGTATTTGCGCAAAAAAGCGAGTATCAATGGTCGTATGTTGTGAATCCAGATAGCATACGCATAGCCCGCGATAGCTGGGGAGTGCCGCACATTTTTGGTAATACTGATGCCGATGCAGCCTATGGTTTGGTTTGGGCCAATGCAGAAGATGATTTCTTCACCATGCAAGAACTTATTGCTGCTTCCAAAGGACTTTCTGGAAAAATGCTGGGAGTGGAAGGAGCGCAGCGCGATTTTTTCATTCACGCAATTGGAGCTGGAAAAGTTGTGGACGAGAAATTTCATGAAATCCCTGCCGATTTCGTCAAGTATCTCGAAGGCTATTGCCAAGGCGCAAATGCCTATGCAGCAAAGTTTCCAAATGAAATACGCCAAAAGGGATTGTTCCCCATATATCCTAAGGATGTAGTGAAGGCTTATGTGTTTGCACTTAGCGCGATGTCTGGAGCTCCCGGTCCTGTTGGGAAAATAGTTGACGGAACCTACGACCATAAAGAATTGCCTTATGGTTCTAATGCCTTTGCATTCAATAGCCGTAAAACTGCCGATGGCGGTTCCATGCTTTGCATCAATCCACATCAACCTGTTGAAGGCCCTTTCTCGTGGTATGAAGCGCATTTGGTAAGCAATGAGGGCCTCAACATTCATGGTGCACTTTTTCCTGGAGGAATGACTGTTTTTCTTGGCAACAACGAGAATTTAGGTTGGGCACATACGGTAAACAGTCTCGATTATGTGGATGTATTTAAGTTGGAAATGCACCCGAGAAAGAAGCTCACCTACCGCTTTGATGATAATTGGCTCACTTTAGAAAAGCGGCCTATTTGGTTAAAGGTGAAAGTGAAAGGAATGGTTATTCCTGTTCGAAAAATGGCATACTGGAGTGTGGCGGGAGCAACCCTAAAATCCGAAGGTGGTGAATTTTTTGCAGTGAAGTTTGGCGCCAATGAACGTGTTCGCGTCTCTGAGCAATGGTACAGAATGAACAAGGCTAAAAACTTCACGGAGTTCTACAAAGCAGTGAGCATGGGGCAAGCAGCAATGTTCAATATTGTGTATGCCGATAAAAACGATACCGTTTTCTACATAAACAATGGTTTGGTGCCCAAGCGGAATCCCGATTTTAATTACCGCGATGTGGTGGCTACCAATTCTTCCTACAGCCTTTGGACCGATTTCCATGAAGCCAAAGACATGGTGCAGTACGTTGACCCAAAGTGCGGGTACGTTTTTAATACAAACAATATCCCAACCAATACCACCGCCAAACAAGACCAACGCGACATAACAGAATGGCCTGATTATTTTGGTTTTGATAAGGATATGGGCAACAACAACCGCGCTGAGCGATTTATGCAGCTCATTGGCGAAACTGAGAAAATAACCTTCGAGCGCATGAAGGATATTAAGTTCGATTCTGAAGTAAAAAGCTGTTCACGGATGTACCAAAGCATCATGCATTTGCTTACCATGGATTCATTAAAACATCCTGACATACAGCCATTGCAGAGCATTATTGTGAAATGGGATGGATGCGCAGACCGACATAGTGTGGGGGCGGGTGTATTTCTTTTGGCATTTCAGAACGTGTTCGAAAAGTTGAAATTGGGTGAGCCTAATTTTAAGAAACCAATTGATGTACCCGAAGACGTCTATGTGCAAGCCATGCGCGATGCCCAAAAACATTTGGACGCCCATTTTGGAGGAAAGCCTGTTTCGTTAGGAGAACTTCAACGCCATGTGAGAGCTGAGGTTAACTTGCCACTTGATGGTTTTCCAGATGCGTTGGCGGCTAATTACAATCAACCTTGGAAAGACGGTAAATTCAAACCGTATGTAGCCGATTCCTATACCCATTTTGTAGAGTGGAAGAAAGAAGGTGGACTTCCTTATATGGAAACTCTGCATCCGTTTGGGGCAAGTGTTCGACCAGAATCCCCACATTTCACAGACCAAATGCAGCTTTATGCTGACCAGAAAACAAAGGTTATGACTCTAGATAAAGCGCAGATTCTTAGAGAAGCCAAACGCATTTATCATCCCAAATAAATTGCTTTCATGCTAAGTGAATTTGCAATAACGGGAAGGTTTTATGCCTCAAGCACAAGTTTGCCTTCTCGGTAAATAGGCACAACATCTGTAAGGTCTGTGCGCAGGCAGTATTCCACGTCTTTTTCCAAGTGGAGGTGTTTTAATCGTTTGCGGTGCGAACAATTTGCAAGAAACCGCAATGGATTTCTTCTAGCCGAACGGTATACCAAACTACTTGCATTCGCACTGTCGCAGTCCGATTGAAATTTGCCACTAGCCAAAAGCAAACCTGTTAATGCACCCGCGAAAAGACTGTCTTCCATGTTGAAGCGATTTTTCCAACCAGCACAAAGGATAATCACATCCTTGCCTTGCGGTATCAGCCACTGCGCCAACGCACTCAAATTGAGAAATGCCCCTATGGCAATGCTATCGGCCTGCTTGGCAGCAATGGTTATTGCTCGTGTACCATTGGTGGTAGTTAGGGCAATTTCTCGACCTTTTATCTCTTCGCTCATGTAAGAAAACGGACTATTTCCAAATGCAAATCCATCCACAACTTCTCCGTTGCGCTCTCCTCCAGCTAGAAATCCATCGGCTTTGTATGCCTTGGCTTCTTTTATTGTGGAAACAGGAATAATGGCCTTTGCTCCATACTGAAAGGCGGTTACCATCGCACTTGTAGCCCGAAATATGTCTACTACCACCACAATAGTTCCCTTACGTGCAAACTGCGGAAAGAGCGGTGGTGAGAAACAAACTTCAACGTAATTCACTCGATAGAATTTTAACTTTATAAGGTCGAGATAGGAAACTAACTCATCCCTTCATCCCTTCTTTTCCTACTTAAAAGGCAACTTCACTACAACGGCTTTAATGGCTTTGTCGCGAATGCTGATGTAGATTTCTGAACATGGCTTGGAGTAGGCGGTAGGCACATATCCCAATCCAATTGGTTTTTTCAACGTGGGCGATTGCGTGCCCGATGTAACCACGCCAATCTCTTTCCCATCGGCATCCACAATGATATAATCGTGGCGTGGAATGCCTCTATCTATCAATTCGAAGCCAACCAATTTGCGCGCAACACCTTCGTTCTTTTGTTGGAGCAACGCAGCACTATTCACAAACTCTTTGGTGAATTTGGTTATCCATCCCAAACCAGCCTCTATGGGCGATGTGGTATCGTTGATGTCGTTGCCATACAAGCAAAATCCCATCTCCAATCGCAAGGTATCTCTTGCTGCAAGTCCAATGGGTTGAATTCCAAATGGTGCACCAGCTTTGAAAATGGCATTCCACATGTGGTCGGCATGTTCATTTTCGAAATACACTTCATAGCCTCCCGCACCAGTGTATCCTGTGGCACTTATCAGCACATTATCAATACCAGCAAAACGTCCTTTCTTAAAGGAGTAATACTCCATTTCGCCTAAGGCAATATCGGTAAGTGATTGCAATGCCTCGGTTGCTTTTGGACCTTGAACTGCCAAGAGCGTGGTTTTGGGTGATATGTTCACCATTTCGGCACCGTAACTATTGTATTTCGAGATATGCGCCCAATCTTTATCAATGTTGGAGGCATTGACAACCAACATGTAGGTTTTAGCATCAATGCGATACACCAGCAAATCGTCTACAATGCCACCAGTTTCGTTAGGAAGGCAGGAATACTGCACCTTTCCGTCCACAAGTGTCGAAGCATCATTGCTTGTCACCTTTTGAATTAACGCCAAAGCGCCTTCACCTCTTATGATAAATTCGCCCATGTGCGACACATCAAAAACACCAACTCCTGTGCGCACCACCTCATGTTCAACGCTAAGACCAGCATATTGAAGCGGCATTTCGTAGCCTGCAAAAGGCACCATTTTGGCACCAAGTTCTTTGTGTTTGCTATTGAGCGATGTGAGTAACATGAATGGTTTGTTTTGAGCGGGCAAACTTACACGAAAAGGAAGGAAATAACGGCTTTCAAAACAATCCCAAAGCGATAAACTTTATTCGATTTTAATGGAATTCAATGCGTCTTAACGCATCAAAGCGACTTTACCCAAACCACAGTTTTGGTTTCAAAATACTCTTCGGTAAATATGTCGGAAATGGGAATTAGCGTTGCTTTTACCTTCGCTTCAATAATCTCATCGGTCAAATTGCCCCCTTTCAACGCTATCAATCCTCGCACGGCCATTGGCGAGCGGGGTTCAAATCTATTTTGCAACCACTGCTTTAATTGCGATAATGGAGCTACAGCGCGCGTTACCACCACATCATAACGTTGCGACAATTGCTCCACTCGAGCATGTTCTGCTGTCACATTGGTGAGACCTAAAGCGGCTACAACCTCAGTCACCACCTTAATCTTCTTACCAATACTATCTACCAAGTGAAATGTGCAGTTGGGAAATAGTATAGCCAAAGGAATACCCGGAAACCCACCGCCTGTGCCCAAATCCAACACGCGTGTTCCATCTTCAAAAGGCGCGGCTTTAGCAATGGCCAAAGAATGTAACACATGATGCACATAAAACGCTTCCATATCCTTTCGAGATATCACGTTTATTTGGGCGTTCCATTCTTCATACAATGGCAGCAACTGGGCAAATTGCCGCTGTTGCAGCTCCGTCAATTCGGGGAAATAGCTAAGAAGTAGGGATGAAGTCACGCTTAAGATGCTAAGGAAACCTAGATTTTCTCCTTGCTATTCTTAAGGATATTGTAAAGGAATTCACGAGCTCTGAAAAGTTGTGCTTTCACAGTCCCCAGCGGCAAATCCAATTCTACAGCAATTTCTTCATAGCTATATTCCTTGAAATAACGCAACTCAACTAAGGTGCGATAACGCGGTTTAAGCCGCTCCACCAACACTTGCATAAGAATTACTTTTTGCGCTTTGATGAAAATCTCCTCTGGGTCGGGCGTGTTGCTCGGCACATCGTAAGTCATTTCACCACCATCAGCACCTTCAATCGGTTTGTCGAGCGATAGGACGAAATTCTTCTTTTTCTTACGGATGAAATCAATACAATTGTTGGACGCAATTTTAAAAAGCCACGTGCTGAAAGCATAGTTTGGCGTGTATTGATGCAGTTTATTGAATGCTTTTCCGAATGCTTCAATCGTCAAATCATCCGCATCATCTTTATTGTTCACCATCTTCAACAGCATAAAATAGATGCTGTCGCGATACCGATCCATAAGTAGGGCGTATGCTTTTTGATCGCCATTATCTACCGCGGCTCTCACGAGCAGATAATCGTACATGGCTTTGTCCGTCAAGTCGGGATTCATCTCTACTTCCATACAATGGGGCGTTTTATGAGTATTGATATACTTGCAAATGCATTAAAGAAAGGTGAGAATACATCTCCTAGCAGCGAAAATAGCAAAAGATCGCGTTCGTTTAGAACCCTTGTGGGCACACGCATTATAGATAGATGACATATCCATTTGATGCCAAGGGCAACAAGAGCTGTCCAATACAAAGCTGGAATGGCCAAAACCACAAAAAAGCCTAAGTAGAAACCTAGGGTGCTGAGGTTGTAAATGCCAAGCAGCACTTTCGATTCCCAACGATAAAGGCCACTGGTAGATAGATGTCTCCGCTTTTGAGTCCACCACTCAGACCACGTGTTTTTTGGCTCAGAAATGGTGTGTGCGTTTGCATGAATAACAATGGTAGTGTTCTCGCCTGTGGACACTTCATTCACCAACAAATCATCATCTCCAGAAGCAATGTGGCGGTGTTTTATGAACCCCTTGGTTTGAAAAAACAACTCCTTCAAATAGGCCATATTTCTGCCCACGCCCATGTAGGGTTTGCCAGCCAAGGCATAACTCATGTATTGCACCGCGATATGCAACGCTTCGTAGCGGTAAAACTTGTTCAACAAACCAGGCAATTTCTCAAAACCACCATAGCCTAGAATTACTTTTTTCTCGCCAACCATGGCTGCCGACATGTGTCGCAGCCATTGGTCACTTGTTGGGCGACAATCCGCATCGGTAAAAACCAAACGGTCGTATTTCGCGCCTTTGATTCCCATAGAAATGGCGAATTTCTTGCCGCGCATATTGGCGTTTTCTCTATTGAGGTTAATGGCGTGCAAATGCGAAAAAGCTTTCTGCCATTCGTGCAGCAAGATGTCCGTTTCATCTGTGCTGTGGTCGTTTACCACTATCACTTCAAATTTTGGGTGGTCTTGGTTGAGCACCGACTCCAAATTCGCCCGCAGATTATCCTCTTCGTTCCAAGCGCAAATGATTACCGAAACAGGTTCGGCACCAACTTTCTCGTCCTCCACTTTGTAAAACGAAAGCCGAATAAACACAACGAAATAATAGAACAATTGGCCCAAAAATGATGCGCATAGCACAGCAAAAGCTGCCCATTGCCACAGTGCAATCGTTTCGAGTTTTAAGAAAGGAAAATCCAAAATATCTAGCTAGTGCTAGAAGGTCAAAAAGCGCTAGAAACCAACATATTTGGCCCTTACAACACCCCAACCATCAAGCAACACAAAACTATCTGACCCTCGTAGGGCAATTCCTTACTTTTGGCCGACTTATGAACATGGGCCTAAATTTCGAGATTACCGCTACAGACAAGGAATCCAAAGCAAGAACTGGGAAGTTCTTGACAGCCCACGGGGTGGTCGAAACGCCTATTTTCATGCCTGTGGGAACGCTCGGCACAGTGAAAGGAGTGCATCAACACGAGATTGCTGACGACATCGAAGCTCAAATTATTCTGGGCAACACCTACCATTTGTACCTACGTCCAGGCATGGACACATTGGAGAAAGCAGGCGGTTTGCACAAGTTTATGAACTGGAAACTGCCCATCTTAACCGATAGTGG
>Ga0247843_1008122_pt1 | contig 12421 bp, 7 predicted proteins | sample LaCruzMarch2017__FD_192420 | JGI IMG/M metagenome (GOLD analysis project Ga0247843, IMG submission 192420) | Freshwater microbial communities from meromictic Lake La Cruz, Castile-La Mancha, Spain - LaCruzMarch2017_8m | ecosystem: Environmental > Aquatic > Freshwater > Lake | place: Spain...
TCAATAAAACCCAACCTCCAATGCCAAGTGGGTACATATTCGTACCAGGAACGTCAATTGGACTTGTTGATGTAACAATCCATTGAAAAGCAGTAAACCAGCTAAGACAGAGCCAACCAAATATGATGAGTAGGACAAAAGCCAGCCACCACATAGGCTGCATTTGTCGTGTTTGGGCAGAACTTCTAGGAGTTGCAGACCAGGTAATCGTTATCCAAACTAAAATTGCTGATAAACATCCACCATAAAATACATAGAAAGCAGGACTTGATCCCTTTTGGAGATAACTAGTCAAATTTAGGCCAGGACCATAAAGTAGGCCCGCAAGAAGATTAAGGAAAAGCCAATCCTGTACGATGAAAATCCAAAGCGCACCAAGGGCTATCGCAAGAATTAGGTAAAGAAATTGAAGATTTCGCATAATTCCTGGAATGGATTTACCTATTAAAAGCTAGGCATAGAGCAGCAGCAGGGCTGGCTCCTGGCTCTACCATAAGTTCGCCAAGGCTAGAAAGCAACAATAATAGGCCATCGCTTTTATCCTGAGGCTGAGGTGAACTTTCATTGCGCCGGTTCAATCTCAGCCACCAGCTGTCTGGCAGTTGTCCGCGGGGAACAAACGCTCTGATAATACCTGCATTTGTCTCGCTTGGCACTTTAATTTGTACTGTTAACTGCTTATTCTCAACCTGAAATCCTTCAATATTAAAATTTTGGATAGAAAAACCTTGGCCTGGCAAATCAATTGATTCAAGCCTAATGAAACCATTCTCTGGCTGAAGAGGTCCACTATATGCAACATTAAGACTGCTTAGCTTTATACTCTTATTATCAGGAGCCGTAAGCCTTGCAAGTTGATAATTTTCCTGCGGTTGGCTGAATCTACTATCTGAAAAGCTTACAGGTGCTCCTGAGAAAATAGACTTAGAGGGTATACCCGTAATACTTTTTGCTGTGACAGTTGGAGCGTTTGCTTGATCCTCAAGAAAACTTATAAAAACTGAATCCGATGGAATCCCACTGATTATAACTTTTCCTTTTATGTCCGTGAGTAAATCGTGCAGCTGATTTCTGGGTCCTGTTGCCAATAAGAATACAGGGCGTTGAGCATTTCCATTATAAATTACTTGGCCCTGGCTATTGAATACATTTCCTTTGAAAGGTAATTGGATTGCTAGAACCCCAATAACGGCTCCCTTGTTTACATGAGGCTTAATTGAATTTAGTAAATTACTAATATCACCATCATTTACTTCAAGATCACTAATCATTAAGCGAAGAGGAGGTCGCTTTGCTTTTATTCCTGGAGTTTTCCAAAGAGAATCAAGACTAGAGCTCACTGGTGCAAAAGCACCACAGCCTTGGAAGAAGCAAGGATTGCTTGCTTCAAGGGAACTGTTAATAGTTTGAGCTGATCCGCCTCCAATCCTTTTAGGGTTAACAGTAATTCCATTTGAGGCCGCAGATAATGTTACACTTTTAATTAGGCTTTTCCATGCAAATATAGCCTTATCATCTCCGGTAAATCCAAGCATTGAACCACTACCATCGATACCAAGATCAAGCTGAGTTACAGGAAAAGTTTTTTCCCATGTTTCTAACTGAGATTTAGAGGGGGTATTTGTACCAACAACGCAATCTGGGAGTTTTACCTTAACGCAGCATGTAACAATTGCAAGCACTGCAATTGCCAAAGCTGATTTGATCTTACTATGAGCTGTCATACCTGCATGTTCAAAGTTGGGTTATGCATTCGCATTATAGATCAATTCGACTTAAAAAGATGGTAAATCCTTTCAGAAATCAACTACTCATTATCTCTAGCCTTGTTGATAAGCGTTACAATCGCTGTAATAGCTAAAGCTATAAAAATACCAACAATGCCTAGCCCTACGATTGGAAGTGCCGTGGGAACCGAGTTCGCAACAGGAGTTGGTGGTGGAGTATTTAGTTCTGGTTGCTGACCATCAGTAGGACTTGTATATTGAGGAGTATGATCAGGAGCTCCAGGAATCTGAAACCCGATCAAATAACCGTTATCAAAAGCCTGGCGCCTTTCCATTGGAGTGCCGTGGTGATCGTGGTGATAAACTTCTTCATCACCAACCGATTCGAAAGTAGCACGCGCTTCATCAACATCACCAGCCTCAAGCATTTTTTTTGTTTCTACAAACCTGGTGAATCCACCAGCAAAAGCATCAGCAGCCAGTTCCCCTTTTTTTCCTTCTGGGTGAATTTTTAGATTATTCATATAAGCATGACCAAATTCATGGGCAATAATGGATAATGCACCAAAATCCCCAAAACTTTTTGCTACTTGATCACCTAAGCCAGTTTCCAGGTAAACAGTGTTATCTCCTGGGCAATATGAGGGCGATTCAATGCCTGATCCAGGGCATGCCCTGGAATATGCCTTACCCTCATAAATAATTAATCGTGGAGGGGGAACATTTGATCCATTCGGAAGAGTCTTTATGTATTGCTTTAAAAGGTCTTCTACTCCATATGCGTGATGGAGATCCCATGCTGCATAAACATAATTTGGTAGGTGTACTTGGAGATACAAATAACTGAAAAATAAAAGCAAAGATGCTTGAGGGTAGAATGTGTTTTTTTGTTTCAATGTAGGGCAACTTTTTTTGTTTGCTTGATAATAGCAGAGTTATAAATTTTTATGATGGCCAAATATTTTTCGGCGACAAAAGCCTTTCGTGATGGCTGGAATGGTTTCAACCTTAATGCTGGTACTTTAGTTGGATTCACTGTTATTGCAACAGTTGTGTTGGCCGTTCTCCAATCCATCCAGTATGGCTTAGTAACAGCTTCTGTTAATAACATTGCAACTACGGGCGAGGCGCAATTTGGATTGGCCATTCTTTTATTTGCAATAGCCTTATTCCAGGCAATAACTGGGCTTATAATATCCATTGCCTTGCTAGATGGAAGCCTCTCCTCTATCCGAGGCAAAAGAATTGGTTTGCCTGATTTGTTTGGCAAGATTACTGAGGTTCCTAATTTAATCGGTCTCCAATTATTTGGTGGAATTTCAATTTTCTTGGGATTTCTTACGTTCATTTTCCCTGGAGTTTATCTATTTGTTGCTTTTCTTTTTGCCGGAATGGTTCTTGTGGATAAGCCTCAATCATTTGTTGATGCTCTGAATATTAGTCGGCGCTTAGTTACGCCGCATTGGTTTGACATAAGCTTGTTTTTATTGGTTGTTGCTGGTATAATACTTCTTGGTTACTTGGCTTGCCTAATAGGAGGTTTTGTAAGTGTTCCAGTAGGGTTCTGTATGATTGCAGCTGCATACAAACAACTTCTAATCTTAGGTGATTCATCAGATCAATCAAAAGATTTAAATTAATGAGAACTCTTCACCTATACAAGAAAACAAGAAATAATTCTATTTCTTTAAGGTCTGGTTTCACAAATCAGCAAGCACTTCTTGTTCTGATAATATGCTTTCCTCTTGGGTTGATTGCAATTGGATTCCTAGTAATTCTTTTGCAAAGACCTGCAACTCAGTTGCCTGAGAGCGCTAATTCATCGCCCAACAGTGGAACATTGATTCCTTCATTACCTGCTGGAAAACTTCCAAACAAAGATTTATCTACTAATCAAGGTGAACTATCGGAAATGCAGGCACGTTCAATTGTTGAAAAATGGCTCTCATTAAAATCTCAGATTTTTGCACCTCCTTATGATACTAAAATTGCTGATACTGTTGTTGCAGAGGGTCCTCTTTGGACGGATTTAACAAAACCCGATGGATCTATTGAATGGCTTAAAAGTAATAATAGTTACTATAGCTACACCTCCATTCGCGTTAATAGCGTGATCAGCTATATTCCATCAGGTACAATGCCATCCATTGTTGTTTCTGTCACAGAAAATTCGGTTCTTCATTCTAGTGCTGGTAGTGAGCCTTCCTTGAGTACAAATAACTGGAACTATACTCTTAGGAAAGAAAATGGTGATTGGAAAATATGGGATTATCGCAAGCAATAATGATAATTTCAATACGTCAAATTTCCCTTTGTTCATTTATCTTACTCTCTGGATGTAGCATACTACCTGAATGGTTTCGTCCAATTAGCAATGAACCTAAAGATTCAATATACCCTTCGCCCTTAGGAGAACCTGGCAATAAATCGCAATACAAGAAGAACAAAGCACCTTTGATTCAGCCTGTCGCTCCGCTATTACATGAGCCAACCAACCTAAAGCTACCCATTATAAGTGATATAAATCAATCATTATGCAAAACGAAAATAGGAGTAGGTAAGGAAATTGCTGCGATAGCAGACCCCTCTAATTTTGATAATCGCCTTACCGTCGATCAATGGGGCCGTTCTATTGCACATACTCCTAAACTTATAGTCTTGCATGAAACAGTGTTGAATGAAAAAGAAACCATAAACCTTTTCAAAACACAACATTTGCGAGATCAAGATCAAGCAAGTTACCATCTCCTTGTTACCAGAGATGGATCACTATTGCGTGTTGTTCCTGATTCTGAACGTGCATTTGGTGCTGGTATGTCTGCTTTTGGTGATGTAACCCAACGCACAAAAAATGGCAGTGTTGGATCCATTAATAATATATCTCTCCATATTAGCTTGGTATCCCCAGAAGATGGTCGTGATGATAGAGCTGCTCATTCAGGTTATACTGATTTGCAATACAAAAGTTTGGCCCAACAAGTTTTACTATGGCAAGCAAAGTTTGGTATACCATTAACTAGGGTTACTACCCACGCAGCAGTAGATCGTAGTCATAGTCGCTATGATCCACGTAGCTTTCGATGGGATAGATTTGATTTATATTACAAGGAATTTGCCTCTATATGTTCACTTGAGTATTTGGATAATGGCCTTGCAAGTTTTTAACATTTAGCAATGTTGACTCTAGGGCACCTCGAAAAAAGAGATTTTTCCTAGCTTGAGCTGTTCACAAAAACCCCTTTCGGTAAATGGTAATTATACAAATTCCCACAATAGTGAAAATAGATTTACAGTTTACGCAATTTTATGAATTAAATAAACGCTGACCAATGAATTGCTTGAAAGATATAGGTAGCGCAAGAAATTAAATGTAAGATTTTTTAGGCTCCACCAAGCATTATTATTTTTTAAGCCCGATTTTTCTTGTGAATTTGCCTCCCATTGATGTGGCAAAACAACCAAATACATGTTCAACTCGAGCTCCAATTTGAGTTTGAGTCCTAATGGAATTGCGCTCTGTTGCAGCTGCACCCAGTCTGAAGTATATTTTTTTAATTAAATAGACCTAAATCAAACTGCTATCAAAGCGAAGCTCAGCTGTATTTCCTTGAAAAGGATCTGAGCGGATAAATTTCCATTCCCTACCAGGCAAGTCTCCTTCAACGCTAGGAATTACACCAACCTCAATGCTTTCACTGCTGATTGCTTTATGATTAGGGCTATTAAAAGCATCAGTAAGATGTATGTTGGCCATGGAAAGAGTAGAGAAATCTGCCCCAGCCAAAGTGGTTTGAGGTTGCCAGCTAAATCCAGCTTGAAGCAGTTGATCGCTGGATGCATCACCTAGAAGTACGCCTGGCTTCTGGCCTGTAAGCCAATCATTGCCAGCCGTCTCCTGCCTTGAATTGAGATTTGCAGTGGCACTAGCCATTGAAAAATGCTCCATGAACATCACCCAGCAATAAATTGCAGCTGGATGACGAAAGAATCCCTGTGAACTTAAATAATACAATAAATTTGCTACAAAATAACTATTTATTTGTTCGGATAAAGATTGTTCTGGAATTACAGTAACGGGTTTCTCCCCAACCATGGTGCCCCAGCCAACTGATAATTCATTCTCCGGAGTTGCAATGATGCGGTGCATATCACCGCCCTCAGGGCGAATTAGGTAAAGGTCGTAATTGCCCTCGTGGTTACTTGCGAATGCAATCCATTCACCATCAGGTGACCAGGCGGGGGTGACAGCCCCTCGCATTTCAGGGAAAACACCCCCAGGAGCAAATGTAGGAGATGAATCGGGAATACTTGTGATTAGCTGTTGGTTATTTCCATCAGCATCCATCACAACAAGCTGCCCTATGTTATTGATGATGGTTTGACTAACAATCCTGTTGCCATCTGGGGACCAAGATCTACTTTCTCGGTTGTTGAGATTGCTGCTCAATCTCTGGGCTGTACCCCCCTGCACAGGTATCAGCCATAGGTTCTGATAATTGCCTCGATCCTCTTCGTCACGGTTACTAGCAAAAAGGAGCTGTTGGCCATTAGGTGAATATTTAGGGCCTACATTCTGAACTGGATACTTATCATTCTTATTTGGATCCTTACTAAAAGTCAACTGTTTTATCTGGCTACCATCTTTATACATTGTGTAAACATTGTACCATCCATCATCATCGCTGGTGAAGGCAATCTCATTGCTGTCTGGTGAAACGTTTGGCACCATGCTCCAGCTGTAATCTCCAGAAAGAACTATTGATTCTTTGCTCGTTAGGTCTATGGATTTAATGGAGGAACCAGTTTGAGTAACTTGGCTATATACCAAATATTTGCCATCTGGTGCGAGGCAGCCATGGGCCTGTACCCCTGAGTCTCTAGTTAATTGTTGTTCACCGGATCCATTGGATTTAATGGAGAAGATGTGACTATCTCTATCTATGCCTCCGTAACGGGTGAAGGTAATGCTTCCTTGAGGATACTGGCTTGACATAGATGATTCCTGAGGGCTTTGTCGCGCTTGGATATATTAATGATTATGCACCCCCTGGTTTCTTTGATACGAGCGGACTTCTTTGCTGATACAGGGGGAAGACATCCGATAACTTCATGTTCCTCAAGATCGTTTAAAGAACTTAGTGACGAGTTTTCCTTGAATTCATCAAGACGATTGGATTAAAAAGGTTAGTTAAAGAAACGACCCAAGAGAGCTAGCCGAAAATAGATACAAAGAGATCATACAACCCTAAGAGTGTTAAATCGTATAATTAGATCATCATAGTCAAGGTCTTGGGTACCATCATGAATATCATCAAAGCCAATGACATTATCTGATAACATCTTAGCGACACAGGCGCCTTGAGAATTCAAAGAGTCAAAAGATGAATAAATGTTAGAAGATAAATTATTGGGTATTTTTAAGAATGGAGCGATCGCAACAGTGTCAATGTCAACTAAACTATTTATATTAAATTCAGCTGAAAATTGCTTTGCAATTCCATTATCTGTTGAACCAGTCCAAACAGCATAACGCTCTATATTCTTTGCAAAATCAAGATTATGGTCAATAACCATACCTGAAACAGGATCAACGATACCATTGCTAGACTTATCAAAAAGATATAATCCAATTTGATTGTTAATTACTGCCTCGCGATATAAATCCATAGATATAGTAACTCGCCAAGGATCGGTGGGTGCTTTTAAAGCAATATCGTTCATCGATTGATTTAGATCAAAGCCAAGACCATCATAAAAAGAATCACCGTATACTAAAGAACTGGCATGAGGAGTTGTATTTAATCCCTGATAATTAAACTTCGCAACCTCATCTCCAATTTGATTTAACATGCGATAGCTTCCAGTATTATTAGAAACAATCGTCAAAGGAATTAGCTGATCAGTCGTGCCTTTAAGCCAGAATTTTAATTTCCCAGAATTAATTTCATCGCCCAGAAACACCTTGGAATTCAAGGAATCAAAACCTGTAGCAAGACCAGATGCAGAACCCGTGGTTGAAGCAACTTCAACAAATGAGCCAATTCCTTGATTAGAAACATCTTCGAGCTGCACATATATAGTATATGAAGAATCCGAGAGTTTTGTGATCGTCAAATTAAAAACTGATTGATTATCAAACAAATCACCATTTATGTTTAACTTAGGGGCAAGAGCAATGTGAATGGGTACATTTGTTAGAATAGATGTACCGTTGGATATACTAGTGTAGACCGTATGAGTTTCGCCAATATATTTAGCATCGATTGAAGTTGCAACAAGCTTGCCATTCTTAAGCTCAAGAAATGGTAGACTGTTGTCATATGCAGTGAAAAATAGTTGCTTACCCAGATAGTCACTGGCAAATTGATTTGCATTAAGAGATAAAGATGATGCTAATTGCTCGCTGGATACATGAAACAAGTTGGGACGTGAGAAGGTCTCTGGCCTGAAATTTAATGCTACATTATAATTAACAAGTTTATCAACAAGCTTACTAGCAGAGGTAGGGGCATAGAGATCCTTGGGCAAAGGAATCTCATTGCTTGAATCATCTACCAGAAAAATCCTGTCATGATGAATATCAAAATCATCAATATATACAGTCGTCTTGTTGTTTGCTAATTCAACAAAATAATTAGTACCTGATCTATCAATTGTAGTATCTGAATTTATCCTCCACACGGCTCTCTCCCCTTTCATGCCATGCTGATTTTTTGCTGGTGTAGCGATTTGGCTAGAAACAAGCGAATCTATATCGCTGTGCATGTCAAATGCAATATAATCAGTATCAAGCCAGTTACGTAATGTGGGGTCAAAATACTGATAACTATATTTGCCGCTATTAAAAGGTGAAGATGCATTAAAGTAATCTGAACCAAATAATTTAACCAGTCTAATTAATGGATCATTAACTGAGGCTGTAGGTAATAATTCATAGGTTTCAGGGGCGCCATATAGTTCGCCGCTAATTTTATGAAGTAATTGGATGGTAAAATATTCGGTTTTTGTATCATTATCTAAAAGATGTAAAGTAATCTCTACGTCTGATTTGGGATCAATTATAAAAGCCCTGGTAGTCAAGAGATTTCTAGTAGCATACGGTAAAGACAAGTTAGATATTATACTACCACCTTCCACGTGAACATCGCTTTGATCAAAGGTGGCAGACAAGCCATCTACAACAATATAGTAATCATCAGAATTTAATTGGTCTGAGCTATCTTTTATTTTAAGTAGAATTTTTTGCCCTTCACTCAATGAGCTGCCAGCATCTCCAGCTAATAAACTAGAGTTCAGTGCCTCACTGGTTGAGCTTCCAAGAATACTAGTAAATAAGCCAACTTGCTTTTGTTTGGATATGATGAGTTCAGCAACAGAGGCATCATTAATATTGCTCCCATCGTTTCGTCTTCTTACGCCAAAGTCCGTAAAAAATTCTCCAGTTATCGTTCCATTAGGTGGAACCTTGCCGTTTAATGGTGACTTTGTTTCCTTACCATAAAGTAGGACATCTTTAAAGGATGGCGTATATTTATCGCCTAAATATGATTCATTCCAAATAATATTAGCATGGCCCGAAAAAATACCTGTAGCTATATTCAACCCATTAGAATTATATAGTCCCAAAAATGAAGGCATATGCTGCGGCTTTGATTGAAGACTATCAACAAAATCTCTATTTCCTGCACGATTGTCATAAAAGTAGTATGCACCATAATTATCAAGCCGGTATTTATCTCTATTGTAGTAAATGCCATCCGGAAAATCCTTCGCGTAATCCTTGCTAAGTTTTTGCAGATCTTGGTTTGTATAATTTTTTCCACCGGTCCATGATTCATCACCCAAGATAAATTTGCCGCGTAAATCTTTTATTTTTGGAATAGTTTGATTATCGTACCCAAATTCTGGCACGTAGAATAAAGATTTACCGAGTAATAGCTGCTTCTTTTCCTCAGGGAGATTGATGCTCCACTGCTTAAATACACTTTCATCCCATACCCTGGGTGTTCCCCGTAGGGCTTTGCCGTCTTGAAAAAAGAATGAATGGATTCTTTTCGCAGGTTCCGTGTCCCAAAAGTCAATATTAGGATTGTTTTGTTTCCATACATCCATCTCATATGGTTCTATATTAAAAATTACAAACTCCGATGGGTTATTGGCTAACGAATTGAATAGTTGCCTAAAAGCTTCGTCAGACCCATCACCTACTCTATAACCACTATGTGCAAACCAAAAATCGGTGCGGCCCGCTACGCTATCCATACCTGTTTTTAAACTGAATTTACGAATCCCCCCTACAAATTGTTGTTCTAGATTCGCCCCTTCTTGATTTAAATACGTATAATGTAAGCCGCCATCCGATGTCTTATATGCCATGGAATTATGAGTAGTAGTTATTCCTATATCTGTCACGTAAAAATTACTATCAATTCTACTTAGCCAATTTGATGTTTTATTATTAGAAGTTGCGGTAAATGAATCAAGCTGTACATTAGTACTTAGAGAATTGGCTCCAATTGTGGGATTTTCTAGAGCAACCGATGGATTGTAAGTTCTGCCTCCCGGCTTGCTATACGTTCTAACATAAGCATCCCTTGCAACTTGTGAATCATAAACATAGTTGGCAAATTTATTAAGCCCAGTTACACCGTAATATTTATAGATAAGATTGCCCATTCTATCCCATTCATTCTGCGTTTGACGATTTGCATACTGCTTGGCTAGTTGATGATTTGGTTGCTTCTCCTTATCCTTATTAAGTGGAGATACCCATTGGCCAGCAATGGTTCCAGCTAGACCTCCATGGCTAAACCCGCGAAAGTATTCCTGTTGGTACCATGCAGTTTTAGCTGGGTCTCTAAGGAATACACTGTTATCTTTATCCATATAAATGGCGCCGCTAGTGGCACCAGAAGCTAGGCCGTAAACGATACGGCCATCTAGCGTAGTGGCAGATACAACTGCCACCTTAGAATTGTTTTTATCATCTGGATCTGTGGAATCTACATTCCAATACACGTCAACTGAACTACCAGAGTAAGATCCAGTCCCGGATTTTTTAAGCATTTTTCGCCAATCAGGGCCTGATTGGGCAACCATTACATTTGTTCCAGCTATAAAATCCCCCGGTTTCATTTGAGCAGGCCAGTCCAGCCCTGCATCGAGAATCAAATTTGTTCCTTTGGGAGCAAGCAAGCCATTCTTGGCTAACTCAACCCAATTGCTATGTGCATAAAAATCCTCAAAGGAATGAGCTATCTGGCCAAACCGATATAAAAGCAATTCTATTCCGGCATTGGAGCCACTAAAAGCAGGGTTGACTAGATAGTCTGTGTAGTCGATACGTTCACGAATTGAGCTTGCTGCCTTTATTTCAATATCATTAAAACGGTTTATTCCATCGATCCAACGACTCCGTATTGCGGAAAGCCCTCCGCTGATGTTGTTGTTATCAAAATGAGAAGGCGAATGGGTTTGCAAGCCATAGGCAGAATATGAAATAGCTTGGGTATAGAGAGGATCCCAGGTAGTGAATGCATCTGTATCATTCTGGGCATTAGTGATAATTGTTGAAGCTTTTTGAGATAAAAGCGGAAATAACTGCTTATCCCAATCAGTGTGCATAATTGTGTCAAAATATTGTGCTTTTATTATTCTGCCGTCGGGGAGAGTAATGGTCTGGTTGCTTAGAAGATCTGCATCATTGGTATTGCCTAGATTTTGACTTGATTCTTGCAATTCACCAACCAATGTATTGGTAAAATTCCGAACAGATACATGAGTGGATTGAAGACCCAATTGATTTGCTAGCCAATGTCCTAATTCATGGACAAGAACTGCATTTTCTAGTTCAGGAAAGGAATTTAAATCAGGGGCAACATAAATTGTATTAGTATCCGACGAAAAAGCTGCCCAGTGATTATTTAGCTCCTCACTACTTAATTGAACTACTTTTGGCAATGGCGTCTGACCGGAATTTTGTAGCAATCCCCGGGCCGACGATACTAGGTCTTTATCAACTAAAACTTTTCCATTCAACTCATAGAGAGAATTATTTAAGAGATTTTCTTCGCTTATTGCCCGACCAATGCCCTGTATAAGCGTGCTGGATTGTACAGGCATTTTTCTTCTAAAATTTAGTAATATCTCGAAATCCCTTAGCCATTAAGTAATGATGTAATTCTTTACCATTTATTCTTTCTCCCGCCCGCGGCTCAGGTGGGGTTCCTATTGATTCTCATTTGGCCCTCTATTGCGAATAAGTGGGCTTTGTTGTAGACCTTCCAGTTCCTTTTGAGCCTTGGGGCGATCTAAAGCCATGCCTTCTTTCACCCGCTGGAGGATTCTGGGTGAAATATTGCAGGGTGCCAACCATTTTGCGAGAAGCAAGGCCCAGACTGGCTTGGAAGCTAGTTATTGCAGTGCTTGTGAGGATGCCCGGTGCCGGTTTCGAACCAGCGACATCCTGCTTGTAAGGCAGGCGCTCTACCGCTGAGCTAACCGGGCGATCTAACCATTGTGCCAAACCGTGGGACCCGTAACACTGGGATAAGTGCCCCTTGATATGTGGCTACAGGCCGCCGCCACGATCAATTCACCAGTTATCTCGCCCTGCCCTATGGCTTGATCTGCTTGCTGTGGCTGGGTTTAGCTGGTTTTTTAGTGGGTTCTTTTGCCTTTTGGTTTGGTGGCCT
>Ga0247843_1008123_pt1 | contig 12420 bp, 13 predicted proteins | sample LaCruzMarch2017__FD_192420 | JGI IMG/M metagenome (GOLD analysis project Ga0247843, IMG submission 192420) | Freshwater microbial communities from meromictic Lake La Cruz, Castile-La Mancha, Spain - LaCruzMarch2017_8m | ecosystem: Environmental > Aquatic > Freshwater > Lake | place: Spain...
AAAAGCGTGGCGATCGGATACGCGTTAGCTAACGCAAAACATAGCAGCGCTGCCACGATCACCGCCAACCACGCGCGCGGAGTAAACGTCGAATACGTTTCTAACACGTTGTCGCAACGCTCGCACTGCGCCCATTGCCCCGGTTCAAGCACTGGGCGCTGATAGGCCGCACCGCAATGATGACAGGCCAGCATCAAGCTAGGCGACGACATATTTAAGTTGCCACAATCGGTCGGTATTTCATAGAAGCAGCATCGCGTATGACTCAGTCAAGGGTCTATCCCACGTGAATGAGATAGCACCACAGACCATCAATGCGTCAACTCGGCTTCTTGGTCAGACCCCGACACAGACTTTTGCGACTTGTCTGAACGCGGACCAAAGGTCAAAGCGACTTTACCCTCAGCGTCAATATCGACAATGACAGAGCCACCATCCACGAGCTTGCCAAACAAGAGCTCGTCAGCCAAGGCACGGCGAATCGTGTCTTGAATCAAACGTTGCATGGGCCGTGCACCCATCAAAGGATCAAAACCATTTTTGCCCAAGTGTGCACGCAACGCATCGGTAAAGCTCGCCTCGACGCGCTTGTCGTGCAACTGGTCTTCTAGCTGCATCAAGAACTTATCGACGACACGCAAGATGACTGCCTGATCGAGCTGCGCAAACGGCACGATCGCATCTAAACGGTTACGGAATTCTGGTGAGAACAAACGCTTGATATCACCCATTTCGTCGCCACTGGCACGAGTGTTTGAAAAACCGATGTTCGGCTTATTCAAGGCTTCAGCCCCAGCGTTGGTTGTCATCACCAAAATCACATTGCGAAAATCGGCTTTACGGCCGTTGTTATCAGTCAGCGTACCGTGATCCATCACCTGCAGCAAAATGTTAAACACGTCCGGATGTGCTTTTTCAATTTCATCGAGTAACAACACGCAGTGCGGTTGCTTGGTGATCGCTTCGGTCAACAGGCCGCCTTGATCAAAGCCGACGTAACCCGGTGGGGCACCGATCAAGCGCGACACAGTGTGACGCTCCATGTACTCTGACATATCAAAGCGCAACAGCTCGATGCCCAGCGTAAAGGCCAGCTGACGTGCCACTTCGGTCTTGCCCACACCCGTCGGGCCTGAAAACAAAAAGGCACCAATCGGTTTCTCGGGGCGACCGAGACCTGAACGGGCCATTTTGATCGCAGACGCCAGCACATCAATCGCGCCATCTTGCCCATACACCACTGTTTTCAAATCACGTTCGAGCGTAGCCAACTTGCTGCGGTCATCGCTCGACACCGTTTGAGGTGGAATACGCGCGATTTTTGAAACGATCGCTTCAATATCGGTTTTGCCAATCACTTTCTTTTGCTTTGAGCGTGGCAACAAGCGTTGTGCAGCTCCGGCCTCGTCAATTACGTCAATTGCCTTATCAGGCAAATGACGGTCGTTAATATGACGCGCCGATAATTCGGCTGCTGCCGTTAAGGCTGCGCTTGAATATTTCACGCCATGATGTTCTTCAAAGCGGCCTTTGAGACCGCGCAAAATTTGGATAGTCTGCGCAACACTCGGCTCAGGCACATCGACTTTTTGAAAGCGTCTTGAAAGTGCGGCATCTTTTTCAAACACCCCGCGAAACTCGGTATAGGTCGTAGCACCTATACAGCGCAACTGCCCAGACGACAGCGCTGGCTTGAGCAGATTTGAAGCGTCTAGGGTACCGCCTGAAGCGGAACCTGCGCCAATCAAGGTGTGAATTTCGTCGATAAACAAAATCGCCTGAGGGTTATTGCGCAACTGCTTAAGCACGCCTTTCAGACGCTGTTCGAAATCACCGCGGTATTTAGTACCGGCCAAGAGCGCACCCATGTCAAGCGAAAACACCTGAGCGTCTTGCAACACCTCGGGCACTTCGTTGCGGGTAATGCGATACGCCAAACCTTCAGCAATCGCCGTCTTACCGACGCCGGCTTCACCGACCAAGAGAGGATTGTTTTTACGGCGACGGCAGAGCGTTTGAATCACTCGCTCAACTTCATGCTCGCGCCCGATCAAGGGGTCGATGCGCCCAGCGTTAGCTGCGGCATTTAAGTCTTGCGCATAGAGATCAAGCGGTGATTGACGAGCCTCGGCACCCTGCTCTTCACCATTGCCAGGTTGCTCTTTAGGGATAGGTGCTTCGGCAGACGCTTTACTGATGCCGTGTGACAAAAAGTTCACCACATCCAGACGCGAGATACCTTGTTGCTGCAGGTAATACACCGCGTGTGATTCTTTTTCGCCAAAGATCGCAACTAACACGTTGGCACCCGTGACCGGTTTTTTAGACGCACCGCCCGCTGAAACATGCATGATCGCGCGCTGGATCACGCGCTGAAAGCCAAGCGTCGGCTGCGTATCCACCTCGGTACCTGCCGGAATCACAGGCGTATTGTCGGTCACAAACTTACGCAGATGACTGCGCAGTTCGTCTAGATTGGCCACACAGGCTTTTAGCACTTCGATCGCCGCTGCATTATCAAGTAGTGATAGCAGTAAGTGTTCGACCGTAATAAATTCGTGGCGAGCTGAACGTGCCTCGACAAACGCCATATGTAGGCTAACTTCAAGCTCTTGCGAAATCACAATTCCTCCGTCCTTCTTTCGTCAGTGACACCGTTGATTCATATTCTATGCTTTCCACGGCGTAAGCGTTACAACTAGTAAAAAACGTTTTCAAACTGTATTTTTTTGGCTCATGTCTTTGTCACCCTCAAGCGTCGTCTGCCGGCTCAAGTACGCACTGCAGCGGGTGCTGTCGCGCCCTTGCGTACTGTGCAACCTGGGCCACACGACTTGAGGCAATGTCGTGTGGGTAAACGCCGCACACCCCTTTGCCTTCGTGGTGAACTTGCAACATCACTCGAAAGGCATCTTCGGAAGACTTACCAAAGAACTTTTCGAGAATATGCACCACGAATTCCATGGGGGTGTAATCGTCATTGAGCAAAATCACCTTGAACATAGGCGGCGGTGCCGTCTTTGCGGTGAGTTTCTCAACGACGAGATCTGGGGGTAGCGAAGTACGAGTCGGCATAATCAGAAAGCAACATCCTAGCTAAAACATTCATTTTTGTGACATCTCAGGCACTTTCGTATCCTGTATTACCCTTGGTTTGTGCTTGAAGGCTTGACGGTTTGCGCAAATCTGCTCAATATCTCGCCATACTCAAGAATATTTGGGTATAGAAACGCCGAAAGAATCATGATAATAAGTCAAAAAAATCATAGTTCTTAGGTTCAGTTTATACATTGCATAAAGAGGCAGGCGGAATGTCGGATTCAGCTACAAACAACGGCCCTAAGGTCACCGGTACAGTTAAATGGTTTAACGATGCAAAAGGCTTCGGCTTTGTCACACCAGACGACGGCGGCGAAGATCTTTTTGCTCATTTTTCAGCCATCGAAATGAACGGCTTTAAAACCCTGAAAGAAGGCCAAAAAGTGGCGTTTCAAGTCACACAGGGCCCAAAGGGCAAACAAGCAACAAATATAACCGCGGCTTAAACTATCGGGGAGAATAACCCCTTGGATAGTAGAGATGCAAAAGATGCTCATGCTTTTTAAGCTGCGCAGTCGTATGGCTGCGCTGTTTGTTTTTTTGTTCAGCACACTAGCCAACTTTCCCGAGGCTGTTTGTCAGACATCCCCTAGCGGCGCAAGCTTGCCGATTAAAACGCTCGGTGCTGGCATGCATAGAATTCAAGCCGAAGTTGCCGCCACAGACGCGAGCCGCTCGCGTGGGCTGATGTTTCGTAAAGAGCTCGCGCCAAATCACGGCATGCTCTTTGTCTTTGAACAAGCCAATGTGCAGTGCTTTTGGATGCGCAATACACCATTGCCCTTATCGATCGCTTTTATTCTGGATGACGGCACGATTACCAATATCGCGGATATGGCACCCATGACCGAAACCTCGCATTGTTCAACGGCGCCTGTACGCTACACCCTCGAGATGGAACAAGGCTGGTTTGCCAAGCGCGGTATTACGGCTGGCAAAAAGATTACGGGTATTCAGTAACGTGATGAGCAGGTCTTGCTCATCACGTTATTAAGTCAAGCTCAGACACGCTCGACGATCATGGCAATACCTTGCCCCACACCGATGCACATCGTGCATAAGGCGTAGCGCCCGCCAGTGGCGTGCAACTGATGCACCGCTGTCATCACCAGACGAGCGCCACTCGCCCCCAGCGGGTGCCCGAGGGCAATGGCACCACCATTTGGATTGACGCGCGGGTCGTTATCAGCAAGACCTAGCATGCGCGTCACCGCCAGACCTTGAGCCGCGAAGGCCTCATTCAATTCAATGACATCCATCTGGTCAATGGTCAAACCTGCCAGGGCCAGCACTTTTTGCGTGGCCGGGGCTGGCCCGATACCCATAATGCGCGGCTCAACACCGGCGGTGGCCATTGCCACTACACGGGCACGAGGGGTTAAGCCATGGCGCTTAGCTGCAGCGTCGTTGGCCAGCAACATGGCCACAGCCCCGTCGTTCACACCCGAAGCATTGCCCGCCGTCACTGACCCGCCTTCGCGCACCACACCTTTTAATTTTGCCAACGCCTCAAGGCTTGTTTGACGAGGATGTTCGTCACGACTCACCACCAGCGGATCACCCTTTTTTTGTGCAATTGAAACCACAGCGATTTCAGTGTCAAAAAAACCTGCTTTTTGCGCAGCGGCCGTCTTCTCTTGACTCGCCATCGCAAACAAATCTTGATCTTCGCGCGATACCTTGAACTGATCGGCAACGTTCTCGGCGGTTTCTGGCATTGAGTCAACGCCATACTTGGCTTTCATCAAACGATTCACAAAGCGCCAGCCAATGGTGGTGTCATAGATCGCAGCATTACGGGAAAAAGCCGTATCGGCTTTACCCATCACAAAAGGAGCACGGGACATGCTTTCGACGCCGCCCGCCAGCATCAACGACGCATCGCCTGAGCGGATCGCGCGGGCAGCAGTGCCCACGGCATCCATGCCCGACCCGCATAGGCGATTAATCGTGCCACCCGGCACCGCGACCGGCAGCCCCGCTAGCAAGGTAGCCATGCGCGCCACGTTGCGATTATCTTCGCCCGCCTGGTTGGCACAACCCATCAGCGCATCGTCAAGCTCGGCCCAGTTGATGTTGGCATTACGCTCGGCCAACGCACGAATTGGTACCGCCAACAAATCATCGGGGCGCACCGGTGCGAGCGAGCCTGCATAGCGACCAAAAGGGGTGCGTAACGCGTCACAAATAAAAGCCTCGTTAGCCATGGCAAAAATCCTCGTATGAATTTGTTAGGGTAATGGTGGTTACCGCTACTTTAGCCCAAAAAAAACCGACCCTCAGGTCGGCTTTTCTTAAGCATGGTTCGGCTTAACCGAAGTTTTTAGCAGCGAAGGCCCAGTTGGCCAATGTCCAAAAACTTTCGAGGTACTTAGGACGCGCATTGCGGTAGTCGATGTAATAGGCGTGCTCCCAAACGTCACAGGTCAGCAAGGGCACGTCAGCCGTTGTGAGTGGAGTTGCAGCGTTACTGGTGTTCACGATATCCACTGAGCCGTCAGGCTTTTTGACCAGCCATGTCCAACCCGAACCAAAGTTGCCAGCGGCTGACTTGTTAAAGGCCTCTTTAAACGCAGCAACACTGCCCCACTTTGCATTGATTGCGTCAGCAAGTTTACCGGTTGGCTCAGCGCCTGCAGCTGGTGCCAGCGAGTTCCAGTAGAAGGTGTGGTTCCAGATTTGAGCAGCGTTGTTAAACACGCCACCTGAAGATTTTTTCACGATCTCTTCGAGCGAAGCGGTTTCAAACTCTGTACCTGGGATCAGATTGTTCAGGTTTGTCACATAGGTTTGGTGATGCTTACCGTAGTGAAACTCAAGTGTTTCTTTTGAAATGGTGGGTGCCAAAGCGTCGATGGCATAGGGCAAAGCTGGGAGCGTATGGGCCATTGCTGCAAAATCCTTTTGTATGTGGGTCAGACAACTAACAACCGTTATTGTATCGAACGCTCAGCTCAGGGCAAGCCAAGCCTTGTCAAAAGCAGGGTTAAAGGCCTCTTTTGGTCACTGTCGCGTTGAGCACGCCTTCGGCCAACGTCACCTCAAGTGTTTGCCCAACCTGCGCGTCAACAGATTTTCTTAAGATTTTTTTATCTTCGGTGCGCACAATGGCATAACCGCGGGCAAGCGTGTGCTCAGGGCTCAAGGCCCTTAGCTGTGCGCCTACGCTCTCAAGTCGTGTTTGCTGGCGCACCAACAGACGCCGCTGGCCCGCAAGCAGTTCGGCATCGGCGTGCACCAGACGTGCGCGCAACGCGCTCAAATCTGGCAGCAAGCTTTTGCAACGCACATGCGTCTGTGCGTGCCTGGCACGACTGCGTTGAAACTGCTTGTCAAACGCCGCCACCATGCGGTGTCCCAAGCCTGCGACTTTTTCAAGCTGATGCGCGACGCGCTGACTCGGGGGGACCAGACCAAGAGTGGTTCGGTCTACCCGTTGTGCCAAACGCTCGAGCTGACGCCTCAGCAACTGCTCGGCCCACTGCGCTGCCCCCAACACGCGCTCGAGCTGCGACTGACGCGTCGCACACACAAGTTCAGCCGCCGCGGTTGGCGTGGGCGCCCGCACGTCGGCCACAAAATCAGCAATGGTGAAGTCAGTTTCATGCCCGACCCCCGACACAACCGGAATCACACTGGCCGCGATATCGCGCGCTAACGCTTCGTCATTAAAACTGAACAGATCTTCAAGGCTGCCGCCGCCTCGCACCAGCAACAAGGTATCAACCTCTTGACGCTCGTTGGCCAGCGCGAGCGCCCGGCGCAGCTGCAATGCTGCGCCAGCACCCTGCACCAGCGACGGATAAATCACCACAGGCACGTGTGGCGCACGGCGCGCCAAGGCCGTTAAGACGTCGTGCAAAGCAGCCGCCCCCAACGAGGTAATCACACCAATGGCCCGCGGAAAGGGTACGAGCGCGCGTTTGTTTTCAGCATCAAACAACCCCTCAGCGGACAGCTTGTTTTTCAACGCCACAAACGCTTCGAATAGCGTACCGAGGCCAGCTCGGCGCAATTGCTCAACCTGTAGCTGGTATTCACCCCGCGCCTCGTAGAGGGTCACGCGGGCCTTGAGTTCGACCGAATCGCCCGCCTTAGGGGTGAAGCCCGTTGTGACCGCCCGACTGCGAAACATAACCGCCCGCACCGAAGCTGCGTCATCCTTAAGCGTGAAGTACCAATGCCCAGACGAGGCGTTGGTGAAATTAGAGATTTCGCCGCGAACCCAACAGGCATCGAAGCTGTCTTCAAGCAAATGGCTTACCGCTTGGTTTAACTGCGCCACTGTCAGGATATCGCGCGTCATTACGGCAGTTGTGTCTTGACTTCTAGTTGTCATAAGGCTTCCGGCTTGGTTTCTGTCCACAGCGCACGTAAATTCGATTTAAGTCATTGTGAAATAACAATTTATTTAAACAGGTGCGGATTTAGCTCAATCTGTTTTTTCAACCCATTGTTTTAAAAGTAAATTTTCAAATATGACAAAATGATGATCGTTTTTTGAGCAAATCGCTTAACGCTAGTATTTTCCACGCTCTTGGAAGATACACACAGAATTATCCACAACTCCTGTGGATAGTTTTATCCGGCCGAAATCGACTTGCCAAGCGCCTTGAATGGCTCGTACGATGATACCCCGTGAAACGACGATGACCGCTCAGTCATCGTGTATTCTGCCCCCTCCACACGCGAGGTTTGCTTTGTTATCGATCGTTACTCAGGCTGGTTGGCCCATTTGGCCTCTTTTAGCTCTTTCTGTGGCAGCGCTTGCCATCATCATCGAGCGCCTGCTCAGCCTGCAAACACGCAGAATCGCCCCCCCCGAACTCACAACCCAGGTGATCCAGTTGGTTCGCGCCCAAGCCGATGACGCTCAAGCCATCGCTAAGCTCAAAGCCTCGTCGGCACTCGGGCGAATACTGGCGCAGCTTTTGGCACACAGAACTCTTCCCGATGCCGAACTCAGGCGCAGCGTCGAAGACGTCGCGCAAGATGTCGCCTACTCGTTGAACCGTTACCTGCCGAGTTTGGCCATGATCGCCACCGTCGCGCCGCTGATGGGGCTCTTTGGTACCGTCGTTGGCATGATTGAAATTTTTGCTGCCTATCGCCCCGATGGCTCTGATCCGACAGAACTCGCGCGAGGCATCTCCATTGCGCTTTACAACACGGGCCTAGGCATTTTGATTGCTGTTCCTTGCCTGATTGCGCACCGGTATTTGAAATCACACGTCGAGGGTCTCTTGCTGCGCCTTGAGCAGTCGGCCCGGCGCTTGCGTGAAAGCCTTCGCGACTGAAGGCCCAGACCGATGCGCTTTCGCCCCCCCGATCACGAACCCCTCGAAATCAATCTGATTCCGTTGATTGATGTCCTGTTGGTCATGCTGATTTTTTTGGCGGCGACGACCACCTTCATGCGCCACCAAGCCTTAACCATCACGCTCCCCCAAGGTGGCGCCCAGACGCAACCGACTCAAGCGATTGAACTCAGCATTCACGAGTCAGGGCGCTTCGCTATCAACGCAGTGTTACTCGATAATCCGAGTGTGGCCTCGCTCACCGCCGCGTTACAAAAAGCCAGCGAAGGGCAACAAGAGCCAACCGTCTTGATCCGGGCCGCCGCCAACGCCACGCATCAACTGGTGATTACGGGCATGCAGGCAGCGCGTCAGGCGGGGATTGCGCGCGTTCATTTCGCCACGCAGGCGAGCGAGTGAAAACGGTTAGCCTTCAAAGCGCAGCGGCCCGTTGGTTGCATCAGCAATGGCAAAAGCGCGGCGTGTGGGCACGCTTACTGTGGCCCGTGTCTTGTTTGGTGCTGGTCTACGTGTTTGCGAAACGTCGTTGGTATCAACAAGCCGTCAAGCAGGTTTACCGTGCCCCCGTACCGGTCGTCGTTGTGGGCAATATTTACGTGGGCGGGGTCGGCAAAACACCGGTCGTGATCGCCTTGGTGCAACAACTCGTGGCCTTAGGCTGGACACCCGGCGTGATCAGCCGTGGCTATGGGGTCACACTTGGGCCAGACCCGCGCGTTGGGCGGGGCGAACTCGATGCCGCCCACCTGGGCGATGAGCCGGCGTTAATTAGCGAACAAACCCAGGCACCTGTGAGCGTGCACCCAAACCGTCGGCAGGCCTGTCAAGCTTTGTTAACAGCCTACCCAGAGGTGGATATCATCGTGTCAGATGATGGCTTGCAGCACTTGGCGCTCGCCCGCGACCTTGAGATCCTCGTCCAAGACGAACGTCTGAGCGGTAACGGATGGTTGCTGCCCGCTGGGCCTTTGCGCGAGCCAGCTAGCCGGCTGAGTACCGTTGACCTCGTCATCACTCGCCAAGCGATCCCACCGCAACACGAAGCGCAACACGCACCAACGCCGCTAACTCAACCGCAACTGACTGAGTCAAGTACCTCACCCCAAGTGCCGGGCTGTGCCCCCGAGCCGCTCCGGAAACGACATGCTGCCTCACAACTAACTAAACTGTCCGTATGGCTGCAAATCACGACTGTTCATTCTTTAGATAAAAAAATAAACCTATCCGTATATGAATTTATACAATTTCAAAAAAATAAAAAATCTAGCGCCATTGCAGCAATAAGCGAACCGGATAGATTTTTTAAATCTTTAACTCAGACAGGTATTTTGTTTCAGCACAGCATTGGGCTACCCGACCACCATCCTCTTGATTCAACGTTTTTAAATGCCCAAGAAGCTGACTTGCTACTCATCACGACCAAAGATGCAGTCAAATGCCGAGCACTGCACGATCCCAGAGTGTGGGTCATGGCGACTACAGCCATATTTTCTGACCCACGTTGGGTGACTTCACTCACAAAACAACTGATACGTCACGCAAGATCGTATCCTGATTGATTACAATACCGACATGGAAACACGTTTATTAGACCTGCTGGTGTGCCCCTTGTGCAAGGGCCGCCTATACCCGAACGCCAGCCATACAGAATTAACTTGTAGGGGCGATCGTTTGGCCTTCCCGGTACGCGATGGGGTTCCCGTCATGCTCGAAGCCCAAGCACGCAGCCTTGGCGCAGACGATGACTCAAACTCAATCGCTCAAAGTGAATCAGACGTCGAACCGCCACCTGTCTCTGGCACTCTTTCTCGCTAACGACATGGCAACGCTGCCGTGAACCCTCGAACTGTCGCCGCAACTGCCGCACCAACCCCATTTATTGTTGTGATTCCAGCGCGGCAAGCCTCAACTCGCTTGCCAGGAAAAATGCTTGCTGACCTAGGCGGAAAACCCATGGTGGTGCGGGTGGCTGAACAGGCACTCGCTTCAAAGGCCGCGCGCGTGGTAATCGCAACAGACCATGCCGACATTGCGCAGGCGACCCGCGCGGCTGGTATCGACACGCTGATGACGCGCGTCGATCATGTCTCAGGCACGGATCGTCTTGCCGAGGCCGCGGTGCAGCTAGGGCTGACAGACCAGACCATTGTGGTGAACGTTCAGGGCGACGAACCGCTCATCGATCCACAATTGATTAATCGCGTGGCTCAACAGTTAACGCTCGATACCGAGGCCGCGATCGCCACCTGCGCAAGTCCGCTGACCGAAGCAGCAAGTCTGTTTAACCCCAATATTGTCAAAGTGGTATGCGACCAACGCTCTCGTGCGCTGTATTTTTCTCGTGCACCAATCCCCTGGGATCGCGACGGCTTTCAAACCGAACAGCGCACGCTCACTCGCGATTTTCCGGCACTGCATCATATTGGTCTGTACGCCTACCGAGTCGAATTTTTAAAGCGCTTTCCGGTCTTAAGCGCCGGGGTGCTTGAACGCCTTGAAATGCTTGAGCAATTGCGGGCACTCGAACATGGCTATGGCATCTCGGTCTTAAAAATTGCTACGCACCCGGGCGCAGGTATCGATACACCCGAAGACCTCCTCAGAGTCAGGCGCCTATTCAACGGGCATGCCGACGCGTGAGGGTAAGTCTTGTACCGAATACAGGGCACGGTCAGCTGCGATGCGGCATAATGACGACAGTTTTACGACTCACCTTCGACACCAGGAGTTCTCATGCGGCTTATTCTGCTTGGCCCACCAGGCGCCGGTAAAGGCACTCAAGCGGCTTTTATTACCCAGCACTACGGCATCCCGCAAATTTCAACGGGTGACATGCTGCGCGCGGCGGTCAAAGCAGGCACCCCGCTGGGGCTCGAAGCCAAAAAGATCATGGATAGTGGTGGCCTGGTATCAGACGAACTCATCATTGGCCTCGTGAAAGACCGTCTGCAACAGCCAGACTGTAGCAAGGGCTATTTGTTTGACGGATTTCCGCGCACAATTCCACAGGCAGATGCACTCAAGCATGCAAAGGTCGCCTTAGATTTCGTGATCGAAATCGAAGTGCCCGAGCAAGACATCATCGAGCGGATGAGCGGCAGGCGTGTGCACCCCGCAAGCGGGCGCAGCTATCACCTCACCTTTAATCCGCCAAAGGTCGCTGAATGCGACGATTTAACCGGCGAGCCCTTGGTGCAACGCGATGATGACAAAGAAGAGACCGTGCGCCATCGCTTGACCGTCTACCAAAATCAAACTCGCCCTCTGGTCGACTATTACTCAGTCTGGGCCGCAGCAGATGCCAAGGCGCCACGCTATCGCAAAGTCCATGGCCTGGGTTCGGTTCAAGAGATTCAAGCGCGCATCTCAGCCGCCCTTCAATAATTTTTTACGACGAAGCGCTGCGGCGCAACGTCGGATTCACTTTGCCTAAAGTCAAATCATGGATATCGCAAATAAAGTTTTTATCGTCACAGGTGGCGCCTCAGGTCTAGGCGCCGGTACCGCCAAGATGCTGACTCAGCACGGTGCTCGGGTTGTGTTGGCCGATGTGCAAGACGAGGCTGGTCAGGCATTAGCTGCAGAGCTCGGCCAACTCTACATCCACTGCGACGTGACACAAGAGCAAGACGCCCGCGCTGCAGTGGCTCTGGCTCTATCAGCCGGTAAGCTGTTTGGCCTGATCAATTGCGCGGGTATCGCTCCAGCTGCTCGAACCGTTGGCAAGCAAGGCGCACATCCGCTCGATATGTTTCAAAAAGTCATCAGTATCAACTTGATTGGCAGCTTCAACATGATTCGCGTGGCTGCCGAAGCGATGTGCAAAAACGACCCCGAGTCGACCGGTGAACGCGGCGTCCTGATCAACACGGCCTCTGTGGCAGCCTATGACGGTCAAATCGGTCAAGTTGCCTACGCCGCTTCAAAGGCTGGCGTGGTCGGCATGACCTTACCGATCGCTCGCGATCTGGCCCCTCAGGGGATTCGCTGCTGCACCATCGCT
>Ga0247843_1008127_pt1 | contig 12417 bp, 13 predicted proteins | sample LaCruzMarch2017__FD_192420 | JGI IMG/M metagenome (GOLD analysis project Ga0247843, IMG submission 192420) | Freshwater microbial communities from meromictic Lake La Cruz, Castile-La Mancha, Spain - LaCruzMarch2017_8m | ecosystem: Environmental > Aquatic > Freshwater > Lake | place: Spain...
GGCGTGAAGAAATTGGAGAGCTTCAGCGACTACGCGCCGGACCCGAGGCACATCCAGATCGGCCGCCGCAAAGGCAGGAAATCCCTTGTGGAATCAACGTTCATCATCTTAGGTTGACGCCAATGCCAACACCTACCCAACACCAATTCCGGCCCCGCAGTCGATCTCTACGCCCCCGGCCAAAACGTGCGGACCCTTGCCCTGCCGAATCCCCAGCCCGGCATTTTTGGATCAATGAACGGCACCAGCCCGGCGACGGCACTTGCCACCGCAGCGGCCATCATCGAACTCTCGAAGCATCCGAAGCAGCTCCCCCCCTGTCACCGGCGCAGGTCGAGAACGCACTGAAATCCGGTGCCCTCGCATCCGTCACCGCCCCCGCTCCCGCCACCAGTCCCGCCTCGCTGATCCAAGTCGTGGCCGATCCCGAAGGCGACTCGGACAACGATGGCACCGCCGATCTTCTTGAATCCTTTTTCGCCAGCAACCCGGCCGATGTGACCAGCCTTCCTTCCCCGATGTCCCTCACACGGCTCCCGGGCCAAGCCCAGCTCGGCTTCAGCGTCTCGGCCGAACTCTTCAATCCTGCCTCCCCCTACCTCCTGACCAACGGCGGCACATGGAAAGTCCGCTGGTCGGCAAACCTCACGACTTGGCAGGACGCCACCGGCACCCTGAGCCTCGGAACCGCAGTTGCGGGCAAGATCCCGGTCACTTTCTCGATGCCGACCACCGCCACTTCCTGCTTCCTGCGGATCGAAGTGAAGCCGGCTCCCTGAGCCATTCGGAAAGCAACCGCCGTTCAGCTTCCTTGCCCGGGCTTGCCCCGCAAGCGACAATGACGGATGCTCCGGGTCTTGGTGATTCGATCCGGCATGCCGCATTTCCTCAGAAACCCGGGCTATGCCTTGGGGATTCTCCTCGCCGGAATCGGCAGGGTTTCCGGCGACACCCTGGAGGAAGCCTTGGAGCGAAACGATTTCACCGCGGCGGAAGTCCACCTGGAAGCACTTGCCGCCGAATGGGCGGAGGCCACGAAGGCCGGCGACCACCCGGACGCAAGGATTCAATACGGGCTCACCCTTCAGGCCCTGGGGGTCATCGAGCGCCAATCGGCCAAGCCGCAGGAGGCGCTGGGACACCTGGCGGAAGCCGTGAAGCTTCTCGCCGGAGCCGGCCCATCCGCCCGGGCCGATGCCGCCGAGGCGCTGGCGCTGACCCATCAAGACCTCGGTCGCCTCGAAGAAGCGGAGCAAGGGCTGCGGGAGGTGCTAAGGCTCCGGGCTGCGGAAAACCCGCCCGACCCCGCACTGGGCCAGAGCCGCGATCACCTCGCCCTGGCCTTGCTCGCCCGCGGCAAATACCCCGAGGCCGGGGAAATGCTTCAGGAAAACCTCAATGCGACGCCCGCCAGCGAACCGCTCGCCCGCGCGCGACGCCTGGGGCATTTCGGCCGCTACCAGCATACCCTCGGCAGCTATTCCCGAGCCGCGGGGGTCTTTCGCGATGCCCTCGCGCTGGATTTCACCGACCCCGAACTCCGCCTCTCGCTCAGAAGCCAGCTCGCCCTCGCGGAACTACGGCTGGGCAAGATCGAAGCCGCCCGCCAGGGCATGGAAGACACCGCCAACCAGGCCAGCGCACTCTTCCAAAACAACGGTCGCTCCTTTCTCGCGGCCCCTTTTCTGATCAATCTCGGCGCGCTCGACCTCTCTCTCGGCGACGCCTTGATCGCGAAAGAGTCTTTCGCCAAGGCGCTGGAGCTGCTGGGGAAATCGCTACCTCCCGATCATCCGTCGATGATCGTCCCGCTCAACAATCTCGGCTGTGCGGAGCAAGCCGCCGGCAACTTCACCGCGGCTGCCGTCCACCTGAAACGCGCCGCCGAACTCCAGCAGCAGCACCTGCCGCGTGTCCACTTGCGGGTCGCCGAAACCGCCCGCAACCTCGCCCGCAACGCGCTGCTCAGCCAGTCGCCGGACAGCCATGCCGAGATCGACCGCGCCACGGGCCTCGGGATCGAGTTGCTCGACGAATTGATCCGCCATGGATCCGAGCAGGAGCGCCTCAATTTCCTGCAGCGGCTCGATCTCGTCTCCCTGCCCTGCGCCACCGGCGACGCGGAGCGGATCGCCGCCGCGCTGATCGCCAGCAAGGCCCGCTTGCTCGACTCGATGCTGGCGAACGACGCCCCGCTCACCGGCCCCGCCCCGACCTGGCAGGACATCCAGCAGACGCTGCCGCAGGGCTCCGCCCTGATCGACGCCTGCCGCTACACCACGGAAGGACCCGACTCCACGGTCCGCTACGGCGCCATCGTCCTCTTGCCGGCCGCCCCCCGAAATGGGTGCCGCTCGGCTCGGACGAGGACTTGCAGCGCTGGCTCGCCGCTTTCCGCAAACGCCTGACCTGGCGCGCCGGCCAGCTCTCCGGACAAGACACGCCCCCGCCCGCCCTCAAGCTCCGCGGCATCCTTCGCTCCCTCCACCGGGAATTCTGGGAACCCCTTGCCCGGGAGTTGCCCGCCGGCACCGAGGACATCGCGTTCTCTCCCGACGGCGGCCTGCATTTCCTCCCGCTCCCCGCCCTGCTCGATCCCGAACTGCGCCCCCTCTGCACCCTGCACCGCCAAGTCGCCAGCATCGCCAGCGCCCGCGACCTGCTCGGCAGCGCCGCCACACCCCGCTTGTCGGAAAAGCCCTGGATCGTGCTGGGCGTGTCGGATTTCCCGAAATCCGCCAACCCGCCGGGCGACGACCGCCTGCTCAATCTCCTCGCCGCCCTCGACCCGATGCCCGGCACGACCGAGGAAAGCCGCCGGATCCAAGCCCTCGCGCCCCGCGGATCGACCTTCCTGCGGGACGATCGCGCCACCGAAAGCGCACTCTCGAACCTCGGAACCCCACCCGGCGTGCTCCACCTCGGCTGCCACGCCTTCTTCCTCGCGGGCGACATCGCAGCGGGCGGCGTGGTGGATTTCGATGAAAATGCCGACGTCCTCTATTCCGGCGGGCTCCTGCTCCACGGTGCCGCCTTGCGCGGTCCTAACAGCCCTTTGCAGTCGCCTGACGACGATCTCCTTTTCCCCTCGGAAGTCGCCGCCCTTCCCCTGAAAGGCACCCGGCTGGTGACGCTTTCTTCCTGCGAATCCGGGGCAGGCACCGCCGTCAGCGGCGAGGGCCTGCTCGGCTTACGGAGAGGTTTCGCCTTGGCCGGCGCTCGCGAGGTGGTGGTCGCCCTGTGGCCGGTTTCCGACCAATCGACGCCCGCCTTCATGGAGCGCTTTTACCAGCTCGCGCTCGAGTCCGACCGCCCCGCCCAGTCGCTATGGCAGAGCCAGCGGGAGTTCCTCACCGCCGACGCCTCCGAAGACGGCTTCGAAGCCGCCGTCCTGCGCTACGGGCCGTTTGTGATCGGCCAAAATACACCGCTCACACCAAGCGAAGGCCCGATCACTGCGAAGCCGTCAAGCAAGCTGCCATGGCGCTACATTCTGTTAGGCTTGCCACTGCTCGCCTTCGCCGTCGCCCGCTTCCTCAAGAAGCGCGCCTAGCTCGTGCGACATTCACCGCTTCACCACGCCGCTGCCGCCGTTCATGCCAAAGAACGACGCTCTCTGGAACATCGACTTGGACTTGGAATCACGGCTCGCCACCTGCTTCGAAGCCGGCTTGCGATCCCGGCCGCTATCGGCACTGGCGGACATCGGCACTTCGTTGACCAGCGTCCGCGAAGCACTGGCCTTCGACCCGTCCGGGCGCGTCAATGCAGGGATCTTCACCGATGAATTGCTGACCGCACCCGCCGCGTCGCCTTCATGCGGATTGATCTCGATGCCGTCGGGGTCGTATTCCCCCTTGATCGCCATTCGGCCCACCATCAGGCCGGCACCTTCGCGCAGGATCTTACCGTCCCGGCCGACTTCCAGGAAAATGCGACCCCTCGACCCGGCGTCCAGTTTGCCGTTGATGTTGATTTCCTGACCCGCGGCGACCTCGATGCGGCTGGCACGGGCTTCTCCCAAATGAAGGACGAAGCCGCTGCCCCGCGCGACATTGAGCTGGCGGCGCAGGCCATTCCTCGAAAACTCAACCTGGCTGCCACCGGCGATGCGCACCGCATCGGCCGCGTGAATCTTGCCGCTGCCTCTCACCCGCACCTCCTGACCTGCCAGCAGGGCGCTGCCGGAGGTCGCGGTCACAGTCCCGGAAACCGTGAGGGCCGAGCCCGACACCGCGCTTAGGGAAAGATCGGCGCCGGAATTGAAGGCCACGGGGTCGACACTCATGGTCGCGATCGTGACGTTCCCGGCGGACACGCTGCCGGTCACACGGATCGGCGCGGCGGGGGAGAAAAAGCCGACGTTGCCATTCGAGGTGACCGTGCCGGCGATCGTATGCGTGGACGAGCCGCCCAGCATGTTCGCCACGCTTTCGCCTCCCACGAAGTCGAAGACCAGCTCGTTGCCACTGGCCAGATTGAACTGACCCCAGTCGAGGATCGTGTTGCCGGTGATCGTGAAGACGGTGCGACTGCCGCTCGCGGTGACTTCCGTCGACCACGTCGCCGTGCCGGGCGTGGTCAGCACGGGATTTCCAAGCCCTTGGGCATGCAAGGGTACGAGCAGCAGGGCCGGCAGGAGTCCGGCGAGGGGAAACAGGGTGATGTTCATATCGAAGCGCTCGGTGGGACGAGGTCGTCGCTTGTTACTTTTTTAAATTACGGATTACTTAGAAGCTTGCAAAGCATTCTTTTTTAGGATTTCCTACTTTCCAGTTCACCTGATGTCCCCCGAAGACCCCCAGAAGCATTTGGAAAAGTGCTGGGAAGCCTGCTGGCACCGTGCCCGTCGGCCGGTGGAAGGCGTGCTGATCCCGGAAGAGCGCGCCGTGGAGATCGCCGAACGCATGATGAGGAACATCGCGCTCGACTTCGATGAGCTGCCTCCCGAAGCGGAATTTACCGCCCGGGTGATCCAGGAAACCTCGGAAGCCACCCGCGATCTGGTCGCCGGCGAGCGCCGGAAGAAGGCCGATCCCCAGCTTCACCACGACCCCGAAGACCGGCGCTACAGCCAGAATCTCGACCTTGATCGACTCCAGAGCGCCGATCCCGAGCGCGGATTTCAGGATCCCGAATGGAACCGGCTTCCCCAAGTCCTCCGCCCGCTGGCACTGGCTACCCTGAGCCGCAAAGGCATCAAGGGCGCCGACGCCGAGGACGTCTTCAGCGACACGCTCGTCGAACTCGTCCGCGAGCGCGGGAACAGCCACTCCGCGCCAATTCTCGACCCCACCGTATTCGAAGAACTGATCCCGCTTCACGCCCGGATCGTGCAGTTCCGGGCGATCGACTGGTTCCGTCGCCGCAGCGCCCTGAAGAACCAGCCGAACTCCGGCGAAAGCTTCGACGCCTTGACCGGCGACCCCGACCGCCCGCTGCAGTTCGAAGACGGCAGGGCCGACACCATCAGCTTTGAAAAGATCTACACCGAGTGCCGGGAAGCCCTGAGCCCCGTCGAATGGCAGTTGGTTTACACGCTCTACGTCGCCCAGACCGCCACCGTCCAAGACCTGATCCAAAACGACGGCTTTTGCGCGAAACTCGGGATCAAGCCGGGAGCTTCGGGCTCCACCCGCCGCAGGGCGATCACCGAGATGGTCGAAGAGGCATTGGAGAAAATCCGGGAAAATTTAGTATTTTGAAAATCTGACTACCAACCTTGCGATTGGAGCATTGAAATCATGGACCTCGAACTTTCAGCCAACCTGCACGCCACTCGTGATCTGCTGATGCGCAGTCTTGTCGTGCACCCCGAGCAAGCGCCAGCCATTCCCGCCGGCCTCGCCAGCGATCTCGCGGCCCGCTTCTCACCTCGCGTGATGAGGACCGTGGTCACGGCCCCGCTTTCCTGGCCGGAGAAGGTCCGAGCTTTCCTCAGCATGCCGGCCTTCGGTGCCGTCGCAGCGGCAGTGGTCGTCCTCGGAGTGGCCGTCCCGATGATGTCCGGTCCGTCCGCCGAGACTTTCCGCGGCGACCTGCCCGTCGCTCAGGCCAATGCCGTCCGCATCATCTTCACCGCAGACCGCCCGGAAATCCGCGCCGCTGTCGAAGCCTCCGCGACCTTCGAATCATCCGCACTTTGCTCCATGGACCGCAGCGCGGCGGACACCCTCGCGGGTCCGAAGGTCATCGTCGATCTCACCTCATCCACCATCACCGCCATCGACCGGGACGGCGCGACCCTGCATCGCGCCGCCGCTCCGACTGATCCCGGCAAGGTGGCCGACGCCATCGCCCTCGCGGTTTCCTCTCTCTGAACGGAGCGGAATCGCGGCCAGGGGACGCGGCGGAAACGGTCAATTTGACCTATGTTTGCACGCGCTCAGGTTTCCCTCTTGCTGCTCACCGCCGGTTTCGCATTCGCCGAAAACCCGCCGGCGCCCGGGAAAGCATCGCCAACCCAGGAGCAAATCGCCGCCGCCTACAGTGCGCGGGTCTTCAAGGTGATGGACGGCGCGCTTTACCGCGAAGGCCGCCAGGAGCTGCCCGGCGGGATGGCCCACCTGAGACTCCCCGATGGCTATCGCTACCTCGGGCCGGATGACGCCCGCAAAGTCATCGTCGATCTATGGGGAAATCCCCCCGCCGCCGCGAGCGACTCCCTGCTCGGCGTGATCATCCCGGAGGGCGAACACCTCGCGTCCCCTGCTTCATGGGTGATCGTTCTTTCCTATGTCGAAGAGGGGCACGTCATGGATTCAGACGCGGGGCAAATCGATTTCGACGGACTAATGACCCGCTTGAAGACCGCGGGTGCCGAGTCCAACAAGGCGCGCAAGGCATCGGGCTTCGATACGATGGACCTCGTGGGCTGGGCGGTCGCGCCCCGCTATGATGCCGACGCCCGGGCCCTCTTCTGGGCAAAGCGCTTCACGGTGACGCATCAGCCGGAGGATACGCTCAATTACGACGTCCGGGTGCTAGGCCGCCACGGCGTGCTTTCGCTCAATGCCATCGCCGGCATAAGCCGCGTCGCAGACATCGAAGCCGCTTCTCCCGCCATCGTCTCGATGGTCCGCTTCAACGAAGGCGAGCGTTACGGGGATTTCGACCCGACCACCGACCGCGAGGCCGGACTCACGCTCGCCAGCCTTCTGCTCGGCGGCGCACCATCCGTCGAATCTCCACCGTTGGAACAAGCCAGCGCGCCCAAGCTGTGGCTCTATCTCGTTGCTCTCGGGCTGATCCTCCTGCTCCTGTTCAAATCCAAACCCACCCCGGCGCTTTCGCCGGCCGCCGCAGATCCGCCGGAAACCATCGCGTGACCGCAGCTGGTCCGGCCAACACCTTGACCTGCGCTCCTCGCGATTCCTCACTTTCCACCGCCCCGACTTCCGTTTTCAATCCGGCGCGTCACCCGCCATGCCCCGACTTGCCCTTCTCCAGTCCCGAGCTTTCGCCACCAAGGCCGAAGCCTTCGAACATCACGAAGCTCTGATCCGCGAAGCCGCCAAAAATGGTGCCAATATCGTAGTCACCCAGGAGCTTTTCCTGACTCCCTACTTCTGCACCATCGAGGATCCCGCTCTCTTCGACCTCGCCGATCCCCTGCCCGGCCCCGTCACCGACCGCCTCGGCCAGCTCGCCCGCGAACTCCGCGTGGTCATCATTTCCTCGCTCTTCGAACACCGCGGCGCCGGCCTCTACCACAACACCGCCGCGGTCCACGATGCCGACGGCTTCCTGCTCGGCCTCTACCGCAAAAGCCACATTCCCCAGGACCCCGCCTTTGAGGAAAAGTTCTACTTCACCCCAGGCGACTCCGGCTGGCCGGTCTGGAATACCAAGTTCGGCAAGATCGGCGTCCTCATCTGCTGGGACCAGTGGTATCCCGAAGCCGCCCGCCTGATGGCCCTCGGCGGCGCGCAGGTCCTCGTCTATCCCACCGCCATCGGCTGGCTGCCGGAGGAAAAACCCGCACTCGGCGACGCCCAACACTGCGCCTGGGAAACCGTCCAGCGCGGCCACGCCGTTGCCAACGGCTGCTACCTCGCCGCCGTCAACCGCACCGGCACCGAAGGCGAAACCGAGTTCTGGGGCCGCTCCTTCGTCGCCAATCCCTACGGCGAACTCGTCGCCAAAGCCTCCACCGACCGCGAGGAAATCCTCTACCACGACCTCGACCTCAGCGCCGTCGAAGACTTCCGCCGCATCTGGCCCTTCTTCCGCGACCGCCGCATCGATGCCTACGGCGACCTCACCAAGCGCTGGCGCTCCTGAGTTCCCGTTTGGCATTCCCCGGCAGACGACGAAACTCCCCCGTCATGGCAAAGCCCCGCCCCGAACCCGTCGATCCCGCCGAACTCACCGGACTGGCTCTCGCCACCATGAAGTCCGCCAAGTTCCCGATGCTCGCCTCCGACGACGCCGGCCAGCCGCGGCTGCGCCCGGTCTCCCCGGTGAAGACCGACGGCTTCACCGTCTGGGTCGCCAACCTCCGCTGCTACCACAAGACCGGTGAGATCGCCGCCAATCCGAGAGTCGAACTCTGCTACCTCGACGCCGATCACCACCAGGTCCGCATCACCGGCATCGCCGCCATCGAGACCGACACCGACCTGCTCGCCGCGATCTGGGAAAAGAACCCGCTCCTCCGTTCCTACCTCGGCACCTCCGACAACCCGGAGCTCATCGTTTACCGCATCGATCCCACCCATGTCCGCTACATGCGCGAGTGGGCCTTGGAATATCACGTCGTCGATCCCGCTCAGGCCCGGATCGCGTAGTCTTCCACCGGACCCACGTCCCAGATGAGGTGCTTGGTCGAGAACTTCAGCAGGTTCCGCCCGTAGCGGCTGCGCGTCGCGACTCCGGAAAGCAGCCGCGTGATCTGCGAGGTGAGATGCTTCTCCATCAGCCGCGGCAAGGCGAACTTGCCATACTTCTCGCTCAACTGCTCGCCGGCCGCGTGCAGCGCGTACATCTGACCGGTGTAAAAGTATTCGATCACCTCGCCCCATGCCTCGTGCCAGTCGCGGAGTTCCGCAAACACCCGGTCGAACGACTTCGCAAGCCGCTCCGGCTGATCGAGGATACCGATTCCCTTCGCGAACACCCCGCTGTCTAACAAGTCCGCCGAGTGCATCGCCATGAACAGGCCCGGCGACAGCATCGGGTCGACGAAGCCGAAGGCATCGCCCATCGCCACCCAGCCCGGCCCATGGCCACGCTCGGAAATGAGCTGGTAGTTGGTGTAAGTCATCACCGGCGTAATCCGTCGCCGTCCTCTGCCCGCGGCCGCCAACACCGGCTCCGCATCGATCGTCGCCTCCAACCGCTCTTCCGCCGTCTCGCCGCGACCCCTCACCGCCGACTTGTCCACCACCACCCCGACCGACAGCCGGCCCGGCAGCGGAATCCGCCAGCTCCAGCCATGTTCGAGCGTGGTGATCACCACTTGCCCGTCCCGCTGCCCCTCGCTCTCGAAATTCTCAAAGTGGGCGAAATACGCGACATCGTTCCGTTTGCCGCGGGCCGCCCCCACACCTAACAGCCGGGCGAACACCCGCGCGCGACCGGTCGAGTCCACCAAAAGCTTCGGGTGTTTCCCCTCCAGTTCCGGCACCGCGCTCAGGCAAGCCGCGGTCAACTGGATCTCCCGCCCCTCATTTCCAACCTCAAGCTCCGCCCGTCGCTTCACAAAAACCACCCCGAGCTCCTCCGCCCGGGTCCGCAACAGATTGTCATACTCCGGCCGCGGGATGTTGTAGGCATAGTTCGGCCGCCCCTTGATCGCCCGCTGAGGGAAGAAAAAGTCCAGCCGGCTCCCATCGCGCGCCAGGAAACCCACGCCAGGCTTGTGCTGCGAAAACGCCGCCACCCGCTCCTCGATCCCCAGCCGCCGCATCAGCGTCACCACGCTCGGCAGCAACGACTCGCCCACCAACAAATCCGGCCGCTTGTCGTCGTCGAACACCAGCGTCCGGATTCCCCGCTGCGCCAACAAGGCCGCCAAAGTGCAGCCCGCCGGCCCGCCCCCCACGATCGCCACCTCGATCTTCGAATTCACGCTCCCGTTTAGCCCCGCTCCGCCCTCATGCAAAGACGAATGCTCGGCAGCGCCCCTTCAATCAAAAATCAACAATCCACAATCGCCCATCAACAATCTTCCTTCCCCGCTCCCGCGTTCCCCGCTTTCCTCCCGCTCATGCGTAACGCCCCCTTGGGCTTCTTCGATTCCGGCGTCGGCGGCCTGACCGTCGTCCGCGCCGTCCAACAACTGCTGCCCGCCGAGGACATCGTCTACCTCGGCGACACCGCCCGCTTGCCCTACGGCTCGAAGAGCCCGGAAACCATCCGCCAGTTCGCCCACGAGGACGTCCGCTTCCTGCTCAGCCGGGAGGTGAAAATGATCGTCGTCGCCTGCAACACCGCCACCGCCCACGCCCTCCCTTCCCTCCAGGAGCAGTATCGCATCCCGATCATCGGCGTGATCGAGCCCGGCGTCGAAGCCGTCCTGTCCGACCCCGCCGCCCAGCGCATCGGGATCATCGCCACCCGCGGCACCGTCGGCTCCCACGCCTACCAGCACGAGCTCGCCCTGCGCCGCACCGGCCTCATCCTCCACGCCACCCCCGCCCCGCTGCTGGTGCCGCTGGTCGAGGAAGACTGGCTCGACCACCCCGCGACCCGCGCCGCCCTGCACACCTACCTCGACCCGATGCTCGACCGCGGGATCGACACCCTGATGCTGGCTTGCACCCACTACCCGCTGCTCATTCCGGTGTTGAAGGATTTTCTCCCCGATGGTGTCCGCCTCGTCGACTCCGCCACCACCTGTGCCGAGCACGTCCGCAACCAACTGACCGAGCTCAACCTCCTCGCGGAGGATTCCACTCCCGGCAGCCTCCAGATCAACCTGACCGATATCTCCGATCAATTCGAAGACCTCGCCCGCCGCTTCCTCGCCCGCTCGCCGGGGCGGATCCAGCGGGTGAGCTTGTGATCCGCGAAGTTCCGATCACTTGGAATCGAGCGAATCCACCCGAAGCACTCGGACTTCGACGGGCTTCCCGTCCTTGCGGATTTCCCGCTTCAATAGGGTGAACCCGATCACCGTGGCCGTGGTCAGGCTGCCCCCGCCGTTGTCCTGATACTCCACCTTGTAATGGTCGCCTTCGACCTCGATCACCCGGTAGCGCTTGAAGCCCGCTTCCCCGGTCTCCCTGAAGACGGTCCATCCGCCCTCCAGCTTGACCCCGTCTCCGGAAAACTGGTTCCGGTTCGACTCCACCGCGTCCAGGTTGATCTCCGTCGCCACGGGTGACTCCGGGTCGGAAACCCAGCTCTGGATCAGCCCGAAAACCTGCGGGTGGGTTTTGAACGGCAACGCGGCAGCGGCTTTCCCCGGCTCTTCCGCGAAAAGGCCGGAGGCAGACAGGGAGAACACCAGAACGGCAATCGCGAGATTACGGGTGAAGGACGACGGCGGGTGGGTTTTCATGGTCGGGTTTTGTGATGACTGAACTCGTTCCTGCTCGCAACTCCAGATCGGGGAAACCTTCGGGCTGGACTCGGGCATCGAGACGCGGCGAAGCACCACCTGACCCGGCAACACCCAGGAGCGTTCCGGACAACCTGGCAAGATCGAACGAGCTCTATCTCCTCGCCGAAAAGTCCGCCCCCGGCAGGCTCCAGATCAATCTGAACGACCTCTCCGAACAATTCGAAGACCTCGCGCACCGCTTCCTCGCCCGCTCAACGAGAAAGATCCAGCGGGTCAGTTTATGAGAATTGTGCCCGAACTTCTGTCCTGTTCAGCCTTTCTTCTCCAGCAGCCGGTCGGGCGTGGAAAAATGGGCCCAACTCCAGGTCTTCACGAGCCGGTGGGAGTAATGCTTCCGTGGCCCGAACATCAGCATTGCAAGTTGTGGGAGGTCCTCCAAAGGACTCAAATCACCGTCCTCGACCGTGGTACTCGATCCCGCGAAGGCAAAAGCACGAAGCTTTTTCAGGCTCCGCGAGAACGCAAGGGTTCTGATCTTCCCGCAGTCCGAAAGGCTGAGGATCTCGAGACCTGCGATTCCTGCGACTGGCGCGAAGTCTTGAATCACCTTGCTGCCGCCGATCACCAACCACTTGAGGCGCTCAAAGCGGTCCAATTCGTCGATCTGCGTGAGCTTGCGGCAGTTAAGCAGCTCCAGCTTTTCCAACTGGAAAAGACCGTCGATTGCCGCCAGTGACCTGAGATCGGAGTTAGCAATGGTGAGCCTCTTTAGGGATCTCAACCATTCGCGTCAGGTTAAGGCCCGGATCCCTGATTCCACGGGGGATTGACGACGCCGTTTGTCCCGCATGACGTGGTCGGGGTAGGGATCGAAATCGAAGAGGGCGGCGATGTCCGGGGCTTTGATG
>Ga0247843_1008128_pt1 | contig 12416 bp, 17 predicted proteins | sample LaCruzMarch2017__FD_192420 | JGI IMG/M metagenome (GOLD analysis project Ga0247843, IMG submission 192420) | Freshwater microbial communities from meromictic Lake La Cruz, Castile-La Mancha, Spain - LaCruzMarch2017_8m | ecosystem: Environmental > Aquatic > Freshwater > Lake | place: Spain...
AGCGTTATCGGACAGATTTCGGATGGCAGCATTAAGCAGCCTGCGGCCCCGCCAGAGATGGAGCAGCTTACTTGTTTGCTTGAATCAAAACTATAAACCAAGGCTTTGATGCTTTGCATTTGCTTGAGCTTGGGCTTGGGCTTGGAATGCAAACACTAACTATTTATACCCCAAAAAGGCCGAATTAGTATAGTATCACAAAGGGAGCAATGAACCAATACGCGCCAGTGGGCGGTGCTTTGTTGGTATCGCGTTTTGTGGGCGATTTGCCATGGTAAGCCTGTGAGAGTATGGCTTTTGTGATCGTATGGCTAATGGCAGGTATGGCTGATGGCAGGTACCTTGTCTTGGCTTTAGCTGCAGTAGCAGCCGCCGCCGAATTTTTCAGACCCAAGCGTCGAAACAAGCTGCAGGCGACGACTGGTGCTGTCCTAGCGCTGTCGTGTGCTGTGAATGGGGTGGGGAGCCGGCTTGCCTTGTGTTCTGTGCTGCTAGTCAGTGTCGCGTTCAGCGGGCCGCAGAGTGGAGTTTGGCGCGGTGTCGCGCCCTTTCTCAGCCTCGCTGCCATGGGCACCTTGGCTTTGGCGGCCTTGTTTTGGCCTCAAGTAGATGAACAAGCCAACGACAAGTACGACATCGTAAGCCTATTGCTTTCCCTTGACTTTATGGCGGCGGGTGCAAACGTGGTGTGGACAGCGCTGGCGGCCGGCGTGTCGGTGCTTCAACCAACTGTCAACACTGTCAATGTCTACATTTTCGCCATGCTTGTGCTGCCTTGCATGTGCGGCTGGAACCATAGGCAGCTTGGACGACCTCTCAACGACGATGGCTTATTTGTCTTGGCATGCGTCGGAGCCCTGGCGCTATGTGCTGCTGCCTACATGCCATTCTTGTACCTTGTGCTTGTGACGCACTTTGTGGCCAGATGGCTGCCCACTGTCAAGCGTCTCGTTGGCTCAGCTTGTGGCTAAAGGTTTGGTTTGGGTATTTGGAAGCCAAGCAATATATATGAGGAGAGGCGCTCTTGAAATGTCAAAATGCCTCATGTGCACAAACAAAAAACTTGGCTGCACGCTCTCTTTGAATGCCGCAACCTTCACAAGTATGCGTGTGCCATTGTGTTTCCATGCGTACCAATGAACACAGTGAGACGTTTACTGAATAAAGAGCACGAAAACAGCGATGTCGAAAGCAGCGCAGCAGCAGTCATATCAGTCGCACCAATCGTCGTGGGGGCAATGAGCTTTAATCAGAGCTTCGAACAACTCTGCCATGGCAGCGATGACGAACCCGACGATAAAATGAATCCAATGTTAATGACTATCGCGTGTCTGCTATACCCTTGTTTAGTTTGTCCTACAACGTGCATTTTACGCAGCTACGCCATTGAACGTACGAGCATAGTCGAGCCGTGTCAAAAAACAGCATTGATATCGGCCCTTTGCTGGCCTTGTGCCCTAGTTCAAATCGAAGACGAGCTGCACGGCGCCGAGTACGCCATGGCCCATGTTCGCCGCGACTATAGCTAATAGCTAATAGTCAATAGCCAATAGCCAAGGCCAATAGCCAATAGCCAATAGCCAATAGCCAATAGCCAATAGCCAATAGCCAATAGCCAATAGCCAATAGCCAAGGCCAATAGCCAATAGCCAATAGCCAATAGCCAATAGCCAAGGCCAATAGCCAAGGCCAATAGCCAAGGCCAATAGCCAAGGCCAATAGCCAAGGCCAATAGCCAAGGCCAATAGCCAAGGCCAATAGCCAAGGCCAAAACGTCAGGCATCGGCGATCTCCTCTTCCTGCACGAGCACATTGTCACTGAGATCGACCTCAATCTCAGCCTTCTTGGGTGCACGCTTCTTCTTTTTCTTCTCGCCGGCTTCGATGCTTTGCGCAGTGATTGACTCGATGGAAGGCGCGGAGGCGTCGGCAGTCTGCGTGACAACTTCGATAACAGTCTTCGGCGCAGCCTTGGCCCTAGGTTTGCGGATCGGCGCTTCGTCGCCGGAGCTATCTTCGGCGGGGGAGCGAGAGCGCTTCTTCTTGGGAGCGACCTCGGCGGGGTGCTCAATGTGGTACTTGGCAGTCTCGAGATCTTGAAGCTCCTTGCGGGCGCGAACAAGCTTGGCGGTCAGCTGGGTCGCTCTGCCCTTGGTTGAATCAATCTTAATGTCAATGACCTCCACATCGAGCTTCTTGAGACGATTGAGTATCTTGCGAGTTGTCTTTTCTGCAAGATGAACAGTGACGGTGGTGATCATGCTGTTGTCGTCGGTGGGGTTGGGAGCGACGTCGACGGGTTCTGAAGGAGTGGAGGAGAGCATTAGGACTATTGTTTTGATTACTTCAAGAGGGGTTGTGAGGTACCGGTAAGCGAGTGTCAAAAAAGAAGTGGTGCTTATTTTCGATTTCTTTTTTGTCGGACGTACAGGGGTGCACTGCTTGGAACGTCAAAAGGACGATCCTTTAAATAGTGAACACTCAAAATGAGTGCCGAAGCACACAACGAAGAGGACTCCAAGGTCAGCCGCTGCATAGTAGCGTGGCAAGCGTCGGAACAGAGCGCGCAGAAGCGTATGTATTCGCTGCCCAAGTGTCTCGAAGCGGCTAACCCGACCATTGTGGTGCTGAATCTTGGGAAGATTGCGGTTGGCACCAACAGCACGACATTGCAGACGGCGACGCCAGACGAAATTAAGAGCCACAAGGGTGTGAGGGTGACGTTTTTGGTGCTCAAGACGATATCGCCTGGGTGGACGTGGGTGGGGGCTGCAGGCTCCGAAAAGGACGCGCAGCCGCAGGGCAAGAAGGGCGGCGCGAGGGCGATAGCGCCGGTGGCTGTTGCTAAGGAAAAGCTTAATGCCATGGTGGGCGAGCATTTGCAGATGCACAGCTATGATCTGACGAATGTGCGCGGCACCTTTGTTAAGTCGGCGCGTTCGAGCGACTGTGTCGCCATCTCACAGGGCATGGTGATTTCGCTCATGGTGTGGGGCAAGGGCTTTCTCAATGCTTTCAAGCATCAAAAGGGCGTTGATATCGAGCCCTTTGACATTTGCACTATGCAGTTGGGAATCAAGAGCATGCAGGCGCCCGCACTCGACAATGGCAACATGCTCGAGATTAAGAGCTACGCCAAGATTTATGGCGAAAGTCTATGCCTTGGCAGCTGCCGGCTCTTGGCACATGCACTCGGAGCAAGTCTGCAAGAGTGCGCGGTGATGCGCTCTCGCTTCGTCGAAGGGCAGCATTGCGGTGAGATTGCGGGCCTCAATCAAGCAATGATCAAGGGCAACATTAGCACCACTGTGAGCGTTGTCAAAATCGCGCTCGAAAAGGGACACGGTACCTTTGCTATTGGGGCGGACGACATTCTTCGCTTTCATGCTGCGCAGTCTCTCGCGGATCTGCCATGCACCACAATGACGGTGCAGCATGAGGGCCTCACGTTTGGCGCGTCCAAGGATTGGGTGTGCAAGCTCTTTAATGTCCTCGCGCTCACGGGTGGCATGGAGCTCTTGGTGATTATGGACTCGTACCAAACAAGCAAGACGGAGAGCCAAGGCGGTGACATCACGCTCGACTCCTTTGCTCGACCCAACATTTCGGGCCTCATCGGTCGGCTGCTCCTCAAGCCCTCCAGAGCCGCGTCGGAGATTGATTTCATCGCCAAGGTCTTTCCAAAGGAACAGAGCGACAACATGGCCGCCTTTGAGCTCGGTTCGGACGTTGTCGTCGTGCTCGACACGCGGCTTCTGACAAAGAAGGTGGCGGCCCTCGGACAAGAGTCGACGATGACGCTGGTGCATCCCAATGCGCCGTTTTGGGAGCGCGGCTACGCGATTCACTTTTTCCTCGATGGCCGCCTCGTTCACTGCGCGGTGGTGCCGCTCGCCGCCAATGGTGGCACCGATGGAAACAAGCACGTGCTCACGGCGATCGCGCCGCCCACATGGGATGATGTTGACATCGAGATGGGCACGGTGCCTCTTGAGGCCTCAGTCGACGAAATTTCGGAGGCCCCAGCAACGGCACCGAAGCGCAAGCGCGCTGCAGCCTAATGCTCTCAAACAATGAGAGCCAATGCTCTTGTTTGTTTTAATTCAGAGCATTAGGCTGTAGCCACAGCTGCAGCTTAGCCACAGTTCCTGTTTGTCTTAATTCGGAACATGTGTTTTGTTTAGCTGCCTGTTTGTCTTAATTCGGAGAGCCCGACTGCGAGTATTTTGGGCTTTTGAGAATTAAAGAGTTTCCGCTCCATGTTGTTTGATGTGTCGAGCTTGCATGCGAACAATATTACGCGTTGCAGCATGTTGCCTGACTCCCCAAGTCAAAAAATGTTCAGAGCGTTGGCTGCTCTCTTCCTTGTCGATCGCCGCTTGAAGAGAGCTCTTGTTTTCGGCGATGCTTGCAATTTTGTGAGTAAGTGCTGCTATTTTTTGGTTTACTTTGATTGCTTTCTTCATGTTACCGACAAAAAAGGCTATAGCAGCTGTCTCATCCTGCTCAAATTGTTTGAGGCAAACATCGAAAAAGTAGTGCTTCATGCCCAGTAGTTTTGATTTGGTATTGTTCAGCGCGCGCGTTTTAGAGTCCTGTTTTTTATCCATAAGCGTGAGTTTGTCTATGCTTTTGTCATCAATAAAGCTATAGTCTTTGTCATCACTCGAGCTATCACTTGAGCCATCACTCGCATCAGCAGGCTCACTCAGTGGCTTGCTTTTTTTCTTTAGTCGAATGGGTGTGTCATCATCGTCAGATTCACTCAGTGGCTTGCTATTTTTCTTGAGTTGAATGGGTGTGTCATCGTCGTCACTTGTAGCTTGCCAACTTCCTTCAGGCATTGTTGGCTTGCTCAGTTTTTAAGTCATTTGTATAGTGATCAATATATACAGAACAATGCTTCAATTGTTTTTTTAGTATTGTTTGCCCCCAAAAAAACCCCCAAAAAAATAAACAAGAGTGGTAAGGGGCTGGTTCGTTCCCTAGAGGGGCAGGATAAAAATAGGGCACACGCGTGCTGGTAGAATGGATGTTGAGACTACGTGTGCCGTGTTATGCAAGAGGGGGCACTGGAAGCAGGCTTGGCGGCTTGGTGGTTCCTGCAATCCTAGGCTCAGAAAGCAGATTGAGCGTCTGTGGGCTATTTTTCTGGTGCGTGGCAAGCACCATCCATTCGACGCGCTAGCCTTGGCAGAATGCAACCTCGAGCGGCATTGCCTAATGCAATTAATTTTGAGGGAGCCAGAGTGCCTGCCGCCGTCGGGGGCTATGCTGATGCAAACTATCGCGGATATGACGGACCTTGTTGCCGTTTTCAGCGAAAAAATGGCCACCACGCTCAAGGGGGTGACAAGAACACCCTACACCTATCAGTTTGTGGAGAGGGCAAAAGCAAGACAAGATGAAAAGAGGGCGAATGTCAACGGTGAAGTGGCCCAACGTGTGTTTATGAGTTTTGCCAACGCGGGCTTGGCCCTCAATTTTGTCGAGACGTGGCTTCACGTACAAGCCAGGACAGAGGCGCAGCTGGCCACTTGTTTACTCGAGTGCGGGACTCACGATTTCACCTTGCGCAAGTGGGTTCTCGATGTGGACGCCTCTATGTTCGAACTCAAAAAGGCCTCTATGTGCCTGGGAGAGACAGAGCTGCATGCCATGACTATGACAATGGCTGTGGCGGTGTCAACGGCCTTGCATGAGCTCGGTTTCCTCTACAGGCCTTGTCACTTTGCCGTCACTTCGAGACACACGGCCAAGAAGATGTCCTGGCATATCACGCTCAACGCTTTGGCACATCACGAGCGCTGGCGAGAGGCTCTGGTTGCCTTGGATTCCAAGCCATTGGGGCCCATGTACGCGTTTGTGGACAAGGTGAGAACCTGGTCTTGCTCTTGCTCTTGCTATGTTCTTGTTTTGCTGTGCTGATATATTGGTGGGCACTGGCAGGGCACTCGCAATAACACCAAGAGTCAGTATATGCAAGTAAGGGGTTCCACCAAGGTGGCTCCGGGAGCCAAAGCGGATGGCCATTTTTTTCGCGATGTCGGCTTGTTTGACGGGCTAGGCGTGCGAGTGGAGGTGCCAGCGGAGCGGCACTCGGTCCTTTTCTATGCCGCAACGAGCGTCGTCGTGCACGACCCCTGGTCTTTGCCATTTGTGATCACCCAAGCCTCCGTCACTGTGAAGGAACAGCCAATAAAGAAGCGAAAGCGAGACCCCGCGCCGCAGATTGACTCTGCAAGCTTTGGGGCCATCACCAGCTGGGCCGCTGTGCCGCTTGACGACTCTAAATGGATGCGTGGGCTGGTGGAGCGCAGGGATGGCACGACACGGCTCGTCAGCATCCCATCCATGGCTAATCCACAGTACTGGTGCGAAACCATCGTCAGGCTCATTAATTCTGGAAGGGGTGTGCTAAGGGTCTACGCCAAAGTGATGAACCCTGCACTGTGCCCCAAGACACTCAAGGCAACGCAAAAGGTTCACTGTCACAGCAGCAATCACAGCATGCTCTCGGTGGTCGAAGAGTCGCACCCGGCATGCAAAGGCACTAGCTTTCGAATGTTTATGCGCTGCTTCTCCGACAAGTGCCGAACCATCAAAAGCAGCTCTGGCTATGGCTGGGTCGAATTGGACAAGTCCGATTTTTTAATCGCCCGGTTGGCGCACTCTTCTGCTGCTGATATATAAACACTTGATACGCCTTGACACGGCTCAAATGTCAAGCGTTTATTATTTCGTAAACGAAGCGGGTGATGAGGAAGAAGATGATGAAAACGAGGCAACTCCAATAGTAAAGCCAATAGGAAAAACAATAGGAAAGCCAATAGTAAAACCAATAGGAAAAGCAAAAAAGACATTTTGCTGTTGTTGCACTCGAAAGTGCGCGCTGCGCCTCTTTTTAAATTGCTTATTTGTGGCAGTATTAGGGGGCATATTAGCCCTGACATATAATCGCTGCATTTGGTGTGTAGTGGGCGTCGCTATCGTGTCTGCGCTGACCATGAACTGTGTGCCCTTGACGCCCCTGGTGTTTATGCTCTCGCTGGCCGTGTTGGTGATGCACGCTATCGATTACCGTAGTGCCTCGATTAGAGTAGAAGTCCCACTGCAGGACATAATCTACATTCCTACATGGGATGACATGCAGCATTATGTGCATATGGACAAAACCTTGGCGGCTGCTCCTTAGTCTTCTTTATTATACTTTGGGCTTATTATACTTTGGGTGCTTAGTCTTGCTTATTATACTTTGGGTGCTTAGTCTTGCTTATTATACTTTGGGTGCTTAGTCTTGCTTATTATACTTTGGGTGTGTTTCCGCATAGTAGTAAGAGTAAGGCGCTAAAGGGTCGCAATAAAACGCAGCCTGACGGGGGCCTGCCGGCGTAGCAGCGCATATTATGGACTCAACGTTTCCCATGATTCAGCCTTATGATTCTTTTGGCCTTTATAATCTTTACCGTGCTTTTATATTTAGCTTTTTCTTGTCGTGCATTTATTCATTCACGCCGTGAGCAAATTCAATGTCCCGGATCAGGCTTAGCGTGTGCGTGATGTCGGCTTCGTAGAAGATAGAATCTGTTGGGTTGCGCTTCTTGTCGTCGTTCAACACATCGATCCGGGCTCTATAGTATTGCAATGAAGCGCTGGGTGGCTCTGGTAAGCGCTCATAGCCACCGTGATCGCGACTGCTGCTAGTGCCCATTTGGACTCGGCTCGATTGGCGGAAGAGCGTCTGCCCAAATATCAAATTCTTTGATTACTGCTAGCTTTTGTGGCTAGTGCCCATTTGGACTAGCCACGGCTAGCATTTGTGCCCATTTGGACTAGCCACGGCTAGCATTTGTGCCCATTTAGACTAGCCACGGCTAGCATTTGTGCCCATTTAGACTAGCCACGGCTAGCATTTGTGGCTCGATTGGCGCCCAAGCTGAATAGCCACTGCTAGCATTTGTGGCTAGTGCCCATTTGGACTCGGCTCGATTGGCGGAAGAGCGTCTGCCCAAATATCAAATTCTTTGATTACTGCTAGCATTTGGGCGTCAGGTTTGAACATGTCAGACGCGTCTAAGCTTCAAGGCCCTTATATAACAGACGGAGCTCTACTCAAACAAGCGCTTGTTTTTTCAAGAGCGTTTAGTATAAAATAGACTCTTTTATTATCATTATTTGTGAGGCTTCGAGAGCGTTCAAGAGCGTTTAGTATAAAAAAGACTCTTTTATTATTTAGTATTTGTGAGGCCAACATGCTCGTTTGCGGTAGAGTCAACCCGCCACCGGTTAGCAGCCAGGGCTATACCGGCGTCTACTTTTCGGAAAAAGATGACATGAAGGGAAAGGCGCAGGCACTGCGCGGCACACCACTGCGCGTTGAGCATGACGAGAACAAGCTGGTGGGCAAAGTGCTGAATGGGTGGACGGATTCTAGCGGGGCGATGTGGGCTCTGGCTGAGATTGATACGAGAAACATGAGTGGGGCAATGACTGCAGCTGCCGTGCAAAGAGGCAATTTTGGCGAATTTTCACTTGGCTATGTGACCAAAATGCAGCGCGAGACAGGCGGGAGCGTGAGCGTGCACGAAAAGAGGTGTGCGTGTGTCGGCTTGCTCTTAATCCTTTCCTTTTTTGATTCTGTTGACAGGATATTGGAGCTGTCTATTGTGAAGAAGGGGGCCAGGGACGGCTGTCAGATTGCAGCGCACTTGTGAGCACCAGGTAGCCTATATAGGTAGCCTATAAGCCTAGCGGGCAGTCAGCATGTCGTATAATAGACAGGCCACTCAGGCTGAGATTGAGAAATCAGATGCAAACGTGGCTCGTCTTTTGAGGATGAGCACAAGTGATTTCATGCAAGATATGCAGGGGCATATGCATACGCAGTTGCCGCCCTTAAAGTACCCCCTAAGAGGCCGCAAGCCCGTTTATACGCCCAAGCTGACTAGCCATTATAGCCAAGCTGATTCTGGCCTGCCTAATTATAGCCAGGCTAAATACAGCCAAGCTGATTATATGCCGTCTGGTTCAACAAGTCGTTATCATAGCAACGACAGCATCCCGCCTTTGACCCGGGACCATTATCTCACAATCTATGACGCAGATGGCAACTGCATGCGAATTGACAAGCCAGACTACGGGCACTTGTACGCGGCCAGAATTGACAAGCCAGACTACGGCGCGGCAGTCGGGAAAGGTCACAAAGTTGGGTAGAACACGGTAATGGTCTGCACATTATTTCTGCGAGCCGTTATCGCGTCGAGTGTGATGAAGACGGCTTTGACGAATCCAAGCAAGAGCATAGCAAAAATTGCGGCCAACCATACCATCTGGGCGCGGGCAGCAATGTTTTTCAGCGCGGTGGCGCTGTTGATGCGCCTATGGGTGCTGTTGCATAATGAAGGAGATTTGAACGAGATCTATACAGTCTATGCGTGCTCTCTACTGCTTTTTGCCGGTATGTCGCTGCTGTGGCGGTGAAAGATGTTATATAAATACATATAAATTATATAAACACAACGCACCGACAGTTCGTATATGCGGCGCGGAACTCCATCTGGCCGCTCGAAAGAGAGCGATGGTGACAGTGACACGCCCAACAATGCAGATGTGGCTAATATGAACAGAGAGACGAGTAAGCATAAAACAGTGGTAGATAAGAACACGCGCTCACGCGACATGGACAAGGCGGCGGAAGCGATCATGACAAAGATGGAGAGCCGTTTTGAACAGATTTGCCTGCAGGTTGTGCACAAGAGCGATGCGGAGAGACGAAAAAACACAGAGGCTGACATTGTCAAGTACAAGGCCCGTATGGAACAAATCATGTTTGACTACATTGAAAGGATTCACGATTACGTTCAAAGCACAGCGGAGCAAAGGCAGACACCAAAGAGCAAGGGCTTTATAGAGACTCTTTTTTCGCGTGCGCCTGTCGCTTCGTACAGCGAAGATAGTGCAGATGACTCGGACGGTAGCACCGACAAAATATCAAAACATCAAAGCACCGACAAAATATCAAAACATCAAAGCACCGACAAAATATCAAAACATCAAAGCACCGACAAAATATCAAAACATCAAAGCACCGACAAAACATCAAAACCTCAAAGCAAGGCAAACGCTGCGTTTGATACCAGCATTAGAGAAAAAGCCATGCTCAAAACAAAGGCCATCATCCAAGCAAAGGCCGTCCAAGCAAAGGCCAACAAAAAGGCGGCGGAAGCCGCAGCCGCAATAGAAGCAGAAGCAGAAGCCGCAGCAGAAGCAGAAGCCGCAGCCGTAGCAGAAGCAGAAGCCGAAAAGGCAGCAAAGGCAAAGGCTAAAAAGGCTACAGTGGTTAAAAAAATCGTCAAGGCTGCAGAAGCCCCAAAGGTCGATCCGGCCAAAAGTGGATATAACCTGCGGTCTCGCGGCGTCGCTAAACTTGGTGCCGATATACAGCCGGTGACAGATGATTTTGAAGGCTGGGGCTCCGACTTATCAGATACCAATGACACTCATGATACTCGTCATTTTATTGATATGCGCACTAATTGTGGCGCGGATGATGATATGAATGACGCTGCGGATGATACGAATGACGCGGCGGATGATATGAATGACGCGGCGGATGATATGAATGACGCGGCGGATGCGGCGGACGGTACTAGCATGGACGGCATGGACGAAGTTGTGCATTTGATTATTCTGAAGATCCAGGAGCTGCCAGATCCCGATCACGACACCCTTGATAACCAGTGGGTAGGCTTATCCAACCTTCACCTCGATGGGCCAACGCGCACAGACATTGAAAATGTGATTGATAGGCAAGCGAGTATGCTTCGCATTTTGACTGTTCTACACGACAAAGTCGCCGCCGAGGCCATACGGCTGCACGTGCTGCCCGACACGCTATATCGCATTCACGCAAGCATCCCTATGCCATGTGCTATTTGAGTCTTGGTGTGAACGGTTATTTTGACATGTTGACTGCTCGAGGTGAGCACCGTTAACTTGAACACAACACAACACAACTATTGTTTTCTATACTGTATGGTTCACATATTGTTCAAACCAAAACACTATATATACACTTGAAAAATTTGTCTTCATCCACTCAGCAGCTGAATGCCACGTCATATGAGTTGGGTCATTTTTGACTGCAAGCTCACATGACACGGCCTTAGAAGCGGATGAGCGAAGCAAAAATGCACGTAATTTGTGCAAGGGGGTTATGCTATCCTCCTAGAACGAGTGCTACACTACTATGATATATATCACTTTTTCATCATGGTCGTGTTTAGTAACTTTTGAAAAGCAGGCTGCCCGACACACTCTACCGTAGCCACTCTATCGTTTGAGTCTTGGTCATCGCGCAAGCAGGAAGCGCGAATTTGCTCGGCAATGTGTGTCCACAGCGGCGTGGGAGCATTGCTGGTTTCTATCACAGTTTTGCGTTTCATTTTTTATTTTAATATACTAGCCTATATATAACTAAAAAAAAGCCAACAAGTGTGAACCTGTTGCGAGTTCGTTGAGCACAAAACAAACACAAATGAAGCGAAAGCTACCCGCATGGTTCTCTGAAACTGAGGCTGAGGCCGAAATGAGCAAAATGGTCGAGCCTATTCCCGATGCAAAAGATAGAGCGCGACTCAACGCGCAACTGGCTGTAGAGATTCTCGAAAACGGGCTTATGCGTGCGTATCACGAGCGCATGGACGATCAGCTGCTTCCGGCGGATGACAGCGACCCCGAAGATGAAGACGCGTTTGACTTGAGCCAGTCTTCTGTGGTGGATGTGATGACTTCGGATGAAGCGTTGGAGATCATGGGTGCCGCGGCTGCTGATGTGTGCAAGCAAGACAGGAAGCAAATCATCAACAGCCTCAAGACGGCGCTGCTTCAATAAATCAAGAATTCAAGCTTTATGAATAAAAGCCTTGCGCTCAAAATAGAAGGCTTTGTCGTGGTGAACTGAAGCAACGCGAGAGGCGTCTGCAAACATGTTCTGAACAGTTTTCATTGAACGTTTTTCGATAAGGCGCACGTAGGAAAAGTTTTGCTTGGTGATGATGGACTTGATGATGGAGCTTTGTTTGGTGATGATGGACTCACTTTGCACGACAAAGGTAGTGGATCGCTGAAGACGTTGCTTAGCACCCACCCTGCAATTTTCCAACGACGGCAGAGCGTCTAGGCGGGCCATTGTGTTGTATTCGGCGATGCACTGCGTTAGTTTGTCATGGTCCATGGCGACAATAATAACACTGGCTGATACGCGAGTCATTTGCGTGATAGTGCAAGGAGCGAAGCAGACGTGGTCGAACGCTGCTGCATTTTGACAACCTGTGACCCGGCGCGTCAGCGTCATTTTAAAATATTTTAAAAATTAAACAGACATACCAGCTGCCGAAAGTCTGTTTTTTTTTTTG
>Ga0247843_1008129_pt1 | contig 12413 bp, 5 predicted proteins | sample LaCruzMarch2017__FD_192420 | JGI IMG/M metagenome (GOLD analysis project Ga0247843, IMG submission 192420) | Freshwater microbial communities from meromictic Lake La Cruz, Castile-La Mancha, Spain - LaCruzMarch2017_8m | ecosystem: Environmental > Aquatic > Freshwater > Lake | place: Spain...
TCGCCTGCGCTCCGAAGATCAGGTCGTCCCCCGCCCCACCGACAATCGTATCGCTACCTTGCAAACCAACCAGCATGTTGCCCTCGATATTGTCGTTGCCAACGATTGAGTTCGCTCCGGCATTGCCTTCGCCATAAGTGGCAGAGCCATCCTTCGAAAATATGAGATTCTCCACATGAGACAACTGAAGGAGCAAAAAGTCCCCAGAGCTTAGGACCGTATCTTTCCCCTCATTTGCTGACTCGAAATTTACATCGTTTTCACTTGGGAATTGATACAAATCGTCTCCAACCCCGCCAATAAGCGTATTGGCTCCACTAATAGAACCCGTTAAAGTATCGTTGCCCGCCCCGCCAAAGAGCAGACTTGAGCCCATGTATCCATAGATAGCGTCATTGCCACCCTCCCCGGACAAAGTATCGTTACCGCCTTCTCCTATGATTAGATCATTTTCAGATGTGCCAATAAGGGTTTCGTCAGCATTGGTTCCATTTTTGATTGCCATAGTTTATAATTTTTAGGGTTGATTTTTGATTGTGTGCGCTAAAAAAAGTTTGGTCGCGGTCTCACGAATCGCGTGATTAAAAGAGGGAAAAAATGTTCTGGGAAAGCGACTGTCTGCCAACTCGCACGGGTAGATCAGAAATGTCATTCGTCGATCTTAAAGACCCTGTGACAGCCAAAGCAAGAAAAAAATTGGTGAGTCTGTTTGCAAGTGCCAAGTTTGGCTTCTTTCGGCGGTCATAGACCGCCGCTACAGGGGATTTTGGATTCCGGGGCGGTTTTGACTCCATGGTCTGCGATTCAACGCGCGAAGCGGTCTACTCCGTTGTCGCCTGCAGGAGCGAGGAGGTCTCCGTTGGGGGCGGTGACGATGGTTTGCAGATTCAAGGCGCGGTCGGTTTCCCACTCGAGCGGAGAGCCCGGGAATGAGGCCAAGGGGACTGAAAGCACATGAAGCGCATTACTCGCCAGGAGACTCTCATTGGCAAGGCCCACATTGGATGGCGTCCAATCGAGCAGAAGATCGGAGATTTTTTCCAGCAGGCCGCTATCATTCAGGCGGTGGCGTTTGATGCTCGAGACATCGGCGAGAAGGAGATTCCTGTTCCAAACGGCAAAAGCGCTTGGACGGGCAATCGCTGCAACTTTGTAGACATCCGCCAGATCGCAGGCGCTGACTTGGAGTTCTTTGGCGCCTGCTGTTTCATTCCATGCATCCGTCCACACAAGAAATCCGTCGCGAGTCAGGTCTGATGCAGCTGCGAAGCGACCCGGCAGGTCGATGCTCGGGCGAAGAACGGGAGTGGCCGGATTCTGCACATCGAGAATGCCCAAGCGGTGGGAATGGCTCTGAAGGTCGGCAGAAACATCCCTGCCGCTTTCCCTGCCGAATCCAAAGACCACCAAGCCGGAAGCCGCAGTAGCGTTCATGGTATCGACAGCTTCTTTTTCGGTGATGGCAATCGGAGCGCCAACAGTCGGGGCGATGGGATTTTTGAAATCAAAAACCAGGGCGCGGGCGGACTGAGTAACCTTGGGTTTCCACCACCCCTCCCACCATGGTAACGCCATGCTGGAAGCAGCAACAGGTGATGAATCAAGAGCTACAGCAACTGAACTTGAAGGCAGTGCAACTGGGCGAGGAACATCAATACCGACTCCGCACCAGACGAAACCTGGCCGGGGCTGCGAGATCAGGACCGCCGAGTCGTCGGAAGGAAACAGCAGGCGGCTTGTTTCCCATGAAGCGTCATTGCCGGGGAGTTCGGCCTTGGCCGTGCCGAGAAGCGTGAGGACTGGAAGTCTGGAAACATCGTAGACATCCACCGCAAGCGCTGGCGCGGTGTTATCGTTGCTTGAGGAGGCGTTGCTGATACGCAGAACGGGCATGTATCCGAAGCCGCGACGCATTCCGATTTCGCGGGCCACGAAGAGGCGGTCGCCTCGCACGACGGCATCCGAGATGCAACCAACGGGAACCGACACCTCCTCCACAACCGAGTCGGGATCTTGCACCGTGGCAACTCGAATGGCGGATTGGTTGTCCCACCACGCGCTGCCGTCCGCGATTTCAAGGAGGAAGTCGCCTTTGAGAGCAAGGCGGTTCACTGGCCAAGCCAGAAGGAGATCGGCAAGAACCTGTGGGTTGTCGCGATTGCTGATATCCGCCGTGATGAGTTGGCGCTGGGAAATGGATGCCAGCACTCCGGCAACGATGGCCGAGCGGCGAGGCTCGAATTCATGCTGTATCGCTCCGCGTTTGCGAAGCGTCTTGGTAGCCACATCCCACTCGACAAGCTGGATGCTGTGCGCGGTGCCATCGGCCTGTCCGTAGCTACTGAAAGGAATGAGAGCGAGATTTTGATCGGCGAGGATTTTCAGGGCCTTCTCGTTGTAGAGAGCTTCGGAATGGCCCCAAGTCTCGGAGAGTTGGATGCGGCTCGCGAGAGTGGGATTGGCCGGATCTGCCACATCGAAAAGCGAGGCCTCCACGCGACCGGAATCGACACCGATGGCGAAGAGCAGGTCACCGAGTGGCTCGATGTAAGTTGACCAGCCGGGCACCTCGAGGTGACCTGCGATGCTTGGCTTGGCGGAGTCCGAGAGATCGATGACCCAGAGCGGATCGGTTTGCCGGAAGGTCACGGCGTAGGCTTTGTCGCCGGCGAAGCGTGTGGCGAAGAGATTCTCGCCACGGATGATCTCCAAGCTACCGAGCGGTTCCCCGGAGATGCTGAAATTTTCCAACTGCGTGACTTGGGTTCCCCTCCAGGCCCACTCCCCATCGCTTATCTGCCAACCCTGCGAGATGGCCGTGAAGACGCCATCCTTCACCTGCATCTTGAATTTGTCGTAAATCCGGCCACCCGTTTGAATCGCCGAAGTGTTCAGCTTGGTGAGACCGCTTTCATCGAAGGAAAACAACGCCACATCGGACTTGTTCCAGTTTGCCGATTGGCTCGTCGCCACGGCCATCCAGCCGGCGCCGGCGGAAATAACCGGCCAACTTCCCGTGACATTGAAATCCACCGCGAGAGCCAGAGAGCCCGCAACGGCATCGATCGAGACTTGTGTGAGGATCGCCTGCTCGCTCCATGTTCCATTTGCGGAAGACCAATTTTGCGTGGCCAGATAAAGATTGTTTCCCGCCATGCGGCTGTCGGTGAGCCACCCGGCAACTTTGCGTGATGCCACAATCGAGGGCTTGCCGCCTGTGATCCAAACCAACTGCACCACGGTGGATGACCAATCATTTGCATCACGGGTCAGGAGAATCGCGTGAAGGTCCACGCCCGACTCAGGCAGGATGTAGAGATCTTGCCCCACGGCTGGAAGCCGCATGGTGGAGATGAGGGAGGGGTTCGCCGGATCTGAGAGATCGATGACTTGGAGACCGCGAAGTTGGTTGAAGAAATAAACGGTGGTGCCTTCCGTCTTCCAGATATCGGCTTCCACGGGAGTGGCGCTTGCGGATGATTTGGCACTGTCATTCACAGCAGATGCATCCAGCATGATATCCCCCCTGCCAAAGGCACCACCCATACGAGCATCCGAGGAATCCACATAGCCAGCCGCAGCCGCTGCATTGAAAGCCCTCGCCCCTTTGTAGAATGCAGCAGGATATTTGCGCTTGGCCGTTGCATCGGGCGCGGGAACTTCCGCCCGCGCACGCCAATCGGCAGCTGTGGATTTCGGCAAACGCACTGTTTGTGTGGTGGTGCCGGATTTAAGCCTCGAAGAAAGCCAAGCAGCCCACTTGCCACTGCGTCCCTTACGCTCCAAAACAAGCCTGGTCGCATTTGCCGGTATCGCGATAGACGCGGAGCGTGCATCGGGATTAACCACCATCGAGACTTCCACCCACTCAGTTTTTGCCGCCTTCGCAGAGGTGCTGGCCTGCGGCGGTCGGAAGGAGGAAAAGATACTCGGCTTGGCCTGCACCAAACCAACGGGCAATGATAATGCGAGCGTAAGAGCGAGGAGGGGAAAGATATTTTTCAAGCGCATATGAAGTGTCGGGTTGTCGGAAGAATAGGAGTCGGTATTTGGAAATCAATTTATATTTGGCAAAAATTTGGAGGGCCCATATTTTCCGCGCACCAGCGTGGCCCTATCTGCGGGAATGAGGCGGACCTGCGCCCGACAAGAATCGGACGACACGGAGGTCGTCCCTCCAATTTTTGTTTTCTGCCACCGTTAAACATGCGAGAACTCGCGCGCATGGATACCATTGGACGACGCCATCCCGCCCGTCAGGATTTGCGAGAAATCAGCAACCCGCCGACCATAGTCTTTCTCACCATTTGCACGAAGAGCAAAAAGCATGAGCAAGCTGCGCGAATCCATCAAACCCCGGACGCGGCGGACCGACGGCAAGAGCATGGAAGCTATCGTGGCGGCCATCAACCGGACGCTTGCTGGCTGGTATGGCTACTTCAAACACGCCAAGGACAGCGAACTTGGAGGCATCGACGGATGGATACGCATGAGATTGCGCTCCATCTTGAGAAAGCGATGCGGCTGCAAAGGCCGAGGTCGAGGCAGAGACCACCAACGCTGGCCCAACCGCTACTTCACCGAACTTGGGCTCTTTTGACTGCTGGAAGCCAAAGTCTCGGAAATCATCAGTCTCCGATATGGAGCAAACCACTAACTGGAGAGCCGGATGCGGGAGATCTGCAAGTCCGGTTCGGAGGGGGGAGCGAGACAAACCAATGTCTCGTTCCTACCTCTATCAGGCACGCTGGTCTTTTTACAGCGGTTAACTTGACTGCGGTCTTCTGCCATGTCATACACCGACCGTCTACTACGGTCGGGGGAGAATCCACACGGAGCCGAAGCTATACCCGCCCCTACAATTTTATAGGGAGCAGATCGGAGGATAGCTTTGCTGCTATATCAGAAAGTCTCTGAATGCGGCGCAGAAGCAGACATCAATGTTTATTTAGGAGCAACCCATACAAAGGTGGATATCCCATATCTCGCTCTCAAGTCAGCACAATAATTAAAATATTTAATACTTAAAAAGTAGTTGTTTGTAGTTTTCATTGAATTTGCTGGAATAGTAAAAGAGGAAAATGGTATTTTACTCGACTTAAATGAGCCGCTTTCGAGGTTAAATAAATTCTCTTGAAAGCCTTGGATGTAAGAAATATCAAATATAATTTCAAATTTTGTTCTTCCTCTCGCCAGAGGGATCCATTCAATTCGATTTCGAATTTTACTATCGATCACTAATTTGCCGTTTTCCCAAAGCGGAAGCTTCCCATTAACCCTTAATATTTTAATCGGGTTCGAATTATTGGGATAACTGGCGCCAAATAGTTTAACAATTTGATCCCCAGCAGTATAATTCCCATCCGGGAATATTTGGTCGAGTTCAGTTTTTGTGGCTATTGATCCGCTGTTGAAGCGATAGTCCTTAATCCATGCTTCTTTGGTGTGGATTGTTGATGAACTTGGAGAAGTGATTGTATTCGGATTGGAGGATTCAATGCTAAAACTATAGGGCCCATATTCATCAAAAAACACTGTTTCTTTTTTTGCACCCCAGTCAAGTAGTGAATTGTTGCTGGTTTGCAAAAAAGCTCGCATTTTTGTCATAAGCAAAAAGGATTCGTTATTTAACGGGCTGGGTTTGTAGAGATAGAAAGTCGTTGCCGCATTTCCTAAAAATGAGTTAAATTGAACAAGTTGGTAAACTGGCGTATCAAAAGGGAGCGCATCAATATAGTTTTTTGTTAATGTGTAGCTACTTTGATTAAATGGGAGTGTTTTTCCTTCTTTTGCATCGGCTATCCATACCTCATAAACATTTTCGTTTGAATTTATCCAAGAAAGTGTGACGTCGGTTTTATTGCTGGTAATCACCATTACCTCATTGATCCAGCAAGTATTATTTCCACTCAAAATCTTAGGTGGAATTGGAAAAAACGGTGTTTCATTTCTCAAAATTGTCGAGACAAATCCACTTGTAGATTGGATAGATAAAGTATAATTTCCACTCGGGATGTAATCTGTTAAATCTTGCTGTGTTTTAAACAAAGTAAAAATCTCGGCTTGAGCTTCACCTGTTTTTATATATTGGTATGAACTTCCGTTAAATGTCACGCTTGCAGATAATATTTTTCCTCCATTAATTATGCATTTGCTTGAAAATGCATAAGGATGAACTGGATCCAAAACTGGTTCCTTATCTCCAAGCTGTTGATGAAAAGCTGTTTTACCAAACCATATTTCTTGAATCTCGGGTGATTGTGCCGCAGCGTGGCTGGCGAGAATCCATGTTCCTAAGAGTGCAAGTAGAAACAACGAGGTTGGCTTTTTAAGTGATTTCATCTTCTTTGTTTGTTTTTCTCTATTTCTGACAGGCAGTTTTTTGATTAACGACCTGCTCGAGATGAATAATGAAGATTTTTGAGCGGCCTGTCAAATTTTTTTCTGGGTGTGCACTTGACTCAACCAACGCCCACTAATTGCATTTGCTTGCCGCAGTTGGACGAGTTTTACCACAATATGTTGTGGCGGTTGAATGAAGTGCATACCCAGAAATTTTTTTGTCTGCCGATTGAGGAAGACGATGGGATCGGCGGTCGCAGACAGCCAGGGAGAGCTTCGGCGGCCATAGACCGCCGCTAGACAGCTTTCTAGGGTCGCGATAGAATCCATACGGGACCGGCGGCGTTCCCTACAGGGATCCAGCCTCCGCCGTGAAGGAGCGTGCCATTTTGCAAGACGAGCGGCTTTGCGAGGAGGAGGCCTTGAAAACTTGTGAATGCGATCCCTGTATTTTTTCGAAAAACTCCGCTGAAGCGGCCGAGCGATTGATTAACCTAAATCCGGCAGTTGAAGGGGCAAATTTGATTGAAAGAGCCTATTTTTGAAGGCAATCCAACTGCTCCGCAGTTCACCATTTGGGATAGAAGGTTCTTATCTGCTTTGCTTTAGATTTCAGCTTTTTAAACCCAGTTTACCAATCCCAACTGCCGAATTTAGGATTAAATACAAGCCCAGCGAATTGAGAGCCTGCGGCGAGTGTCGGCTTATTAGTCGCGGGCCATGTGCCTTCCAAGATGCGGCTTTCAGATTTTGGAAAATTCAGCTCCAAGCCAAATGTTCGGTTGCCAGATAGGCCAGTGAGGGCGTTCACACCTGCTGGGGAACTCCACCGACTTCCATAGAGATCCAGCGTGAAGGGACCGACGCCTGTTCCCGCAGGGCGCTTGGCTTTTGACGATTGGGTCCAGCTTAAGTTGCCGGAAATCGACACGGAACTTGGCGTGGGGCTCGTGCTGAGCGAGATGGTTCCCGCCAAGACGGATGGTGTTTTTCCACGCCAATAGACGGCCAGAGGCACAGCCGAAACCTCCTCGGCATCAGGTGTGCGGAGGCGGGCCGCAGCGGAGAAGGGAACGCCATCGGGCAGGGTTCCCAGCACAGAAATGCTGCCGGATTTTTGCGTGAGAAATCTGGCAAAACCACAGCCCGTGGTGCCTTGAACGCGAGGCATCAGGAGGGCGTTCGTAGTGGATGGTTGAAGATTGGGCATTTCACTTCCTGCAATGGCCACTGGTTCGAGCAGGCTCGAGACACTGGAATTGCCTGAGGCAACCAAAGCGGCGGCGATTTTTCCTTGATTACTCAAGTAACTCAATGTGAGCGTTTGGTTTCCCACAAGCGGCAATGCAACAGGAGCGAGTGTCGGCCAAGCAAATTTTCCACGAAAGCGCCGCTGGGCGGAACCATCCTCAAAAACCCCAGTAAACGCACCTGAATGGGAGATGGTCAGCGAAACGAACTTGGCAAAACTCGCTCCCTCAATGAAGCCTGTGAAAGTCCGTGATCCTCCGCTACGAACAGGAAATGTCGTCTGGGTTGAGTTCCCTTGTGCGTTCTTCGTGAGAATGGTTATGACGGCCCCCTTCCCCGCTTCGATACCGGGAAGAAGTCGCACTCGATTTCCGTCCATAGTCGCGGAGAACGCAAGGGGATTGGAAGAAATGGCATAGAACGGTGAAGCGATCGCGCGGGTAATCGAGACCAAATTCGATAGCTGCACGCTCTCTTGCCCCTCGGCCATATTTTGGAGTGGCAAGTCGGTGAATGCGCCGCCCAAATCATAGCGCGGTAGCGTGGCGATGGCATCCCCTACTGCCATTCCATCGTCCATGACCCGTGCAAAGACCGTGAATCCGCCATTCTGGTTGTCGAGATTGGTGCTATTATCCGCCAAGTTCACAAACCACTGGCTCGTGGCACTATCTGGATCCCCTCCCAGCTTTGCCATGGCCACGGTGCCACGCAGATTCGAGCGGTTGTATTCATTGACCACCGGAGGATTCGTCGGAATAGCCGGCAAGTTTGAACCAACGGTAAAGCCACCCGTCTGAACAATAAACCCCGGAACCGAGCGGTGAAAAACCGCATTCTGGTAAGCTCCAGATTTCACATAGGCAAGAAAATTTTCCACCGTCTTGGGCGAGGTATCCCGCAAAAGCTCGAGGGTAAAATTCCCCATGGATGTCGACACTTGAACAAACGAATCCGTGGCATTGCCCATATCGAAATGCCGTTCCAAATTCAAAACCAGCCCGCCCAACGGAACCGACCTATTGCCAATCGGTTCTACAAGCGCGGCGGAGATCGGCAGGGTCAAGGATGCGAGAATCAATACAAAAATTCGCTTGGGAGAAATCATTAAAAATGACGGCATCACGGATGAGGCAAACATCCTCCGTAACCCAAAATGATTTTGCTGTCCATGATTTTGTCATCTACTGCGCCGCCTGAGCCTTAATTTTCACCCATTTTTCCCACTTGGTCCCGGCGGGCGGTTGACCAAAAAGCACCTCCAGAATTTCGACGCTTTGAGCGCTCTGCGGATGTTGCGGCATATCGGCCAACTTGGATAGAAACGGCATGAGCAGCTCATGGGGTCGGTTAAGCAGGTCGTTGAATAGCAACTCGCTGGCAGGTTGAGGCAGGCTTTGAACGATCATTTTTTGCGACCACTGAGCCGCGAGGGCATCATCCGATAAATTGGCAATGTGCTGTGCCGCCTCCGCCTGCTGCTCGGGATTGAGTTTAGGCATCGCTGCGAGCAACTGATTCACGGTATTTGCAAAGTCCTCATCCGAGCGCGAGAGAATCTCGGAGACGGGGTCTGCTATCATCTCCTCTGAAATAGTTGCCGATGCTTCTCGTGTCGCTGGCAATGAATCTGATCCAGGCAATGTCTGGATAGGTTCGTTCGATGGAATAGTCGCTGGCCTTTGTAAACCAGCCTCCTTTTCATGAAAAAATTGAGCTTTTTTATTTACCTCGGATTGGGCCGCACTCTCCGACTCGTCCACAAGAAAAAGAAAAATAAGGATGCCAGACGCAACAAAAAACAAAAAGCACGAAGCGCCGAGAAGGGTTTTCTGGAATTTATTCATCCGGAGATGGTCGCCATTTAAAAGCTGCGCTCCTGATTACAAAATTGCTTTCAATTGGCACTCGGTGTGGGCCTGGGCGGCGTGCCACTTCCTCCGGTGCCACTTCCTCCGGTGGAAATTCCACTCTTGAGTTCAAACCCTTTGATTGCCAACTCCAGAGTCAATCGATCATAAGCCTCTTCGAGTGTCTCACTGGCGTTGGAGGCGTTGAGCGTTTGGGGTTTGTCGAGGGCGAGGCTTGCCGTGAGGACTTCGAGGGCCTTTTCACTGGTGCCTGCTATTTCCAAATAACCATGGATGAACCCAGCCATTGTCGATGGGGCCAGAATCGTTTTCGATTTATCCAAAGCGATGAGAGCATCCATGCCGCTGAAACTTATTACTTCATAGGCTGGAGCCTCTTCCGAGTCGCTCACCGAACTCAGCAGACTCGTGCTACCTTGCCATGGGCCCGAGGAATTCATCACAAATGGCGAAGAACTGAGCTCTGTTTGGTATTTGCCGTAAGTTTTATTATCCATCGTAAAGATTCCCCTACCCTCCATAGTGGCCAGATCGACAAGGAGATAACCTCCAAAGGAAATCGGCTTGCGCCCCGAGGCCTCGATCCAATTTCCCCGACCAGTCAGTTTATAAATAGTCAATCCGGAATTCTCTATAACAAGTTTCTGGCTTCCTGTCGTTACTTTGCCTGCAGCGGTGGTGATGACGAGCGCGTAATTTCCTGAATCGGCGAAACCGACGGAGTTCAGTGTGAGCGTGGCCGAACTTTTGCCCGGGAGCGGCTTTCCGTTTTTGAGCCATTGGTAGGATATGTTTCCGGGAGCGATCACATTCTCCACACCAAAGAACGCGGTTCCGCCAATCTGCAAGGGCGTGCTTGTATTTGCTGGCGACCAAGACCAAGTTGCCGGTGGCGTTGCCGGCAAAGAAATGGTCATTTTGACATTTTTTATAGCTGAATAGTTTATATCATCGACCTTCACGGATACATTGTAAACACCTGCTTCCACCGGAACAAAATCCGCGCTTCCATTGTAGGTGACGGTGAATGGCAACCCCTGCGGAATTGTGCTTACTGACACGCCTTTAGGAGATCCATCGTAAACCAAGTAAGGGTAGTTTATCATGATAGCCGCCTCGGCTTTGGCGATGTTGAAGTTGACAAAAACGGTTCTATTTCCGCCGCTTCCATTAAGAAGAAGTTTAGCCGTGTAGTTTCCGGCTGTGGTCGGTTGGCCACTGAGCGTCTGCTTTACAGAGTCTAAAGTCATCCATTCGGGGGCTTCTTCCAGTGTGATGCCCGTGGCGGGAGTGGTGGTTTTGATCGCGTAGCTCAAAGGCGCCCCTACTTTGGAAGTTACGCTTTGTGGTGATGAAATGTCAGGAGCAGGCAACACAGGATTAGTGCCGGCTTGGACTTCATCCCAGTCGTTCGTGCCATCGTCGTCGGTATCCGCCTTGAGCTTGTTGGTGGAGTAAAAGAACTCGACAAGGTAATTCCCCACAAATTGAGAAGACTCATCGATCCACCCAGTGCCAGATGCGAAGATATATCTGGCTCCGCTGGAGGCGCTGGGGCGATTGACCGCCCAACGCGCGTAGGAAAAGGCTTCGCCGGACTGCCACTTCCATGCAGCTTCTGTGGCATTCTTTGAGCCCCCAAGCCAGAAACCCGATTGCAGATCCTCCGCACTCATTGACTTCTTGACCATTTCCCACTCGGCATCCGAGGTGATGGACGCCAAATTGATGCGATTTTCGCTTCCCTCTCCAAACCTAACTTTGAAATTGGAAAGTGCCTCTTCAGCATTGAAATAGCCTTTGACAAGGAAATAACGACCATGCCCATCCTCGATATCATCGTTCAGCCCATCACCATCCGTATCTGGGGCTACGTAAATATCAATCTCCGCCATTCCCACAGAGCCATCATAAGGAGTCATAAAAATCTTCACCCTTCCGCGGAAGGCCTTGTCTGGCGTCCCGGTGATATTTCCGCTATATGGATCGATGCTCGCCCAAGATGGAAGACCGCTTGCAGAGTATGTCTGGACAGGTTTTGAGGGATACAACTCACCGCTATCAAATGCCTTGCCAATGATTGGCTGCTGCCTTGTATAGTTTGCTAATAATCCATTGCCTTGATAAATCATCGGCGCCGTGTTGTCCGGCGCTACCTTGAGGATCGATTTTGCGCTGGTTGTCGTTCCACTGGAATTTGTGACCTTCACATAAAATTCACTCCCATCCAGCAGAACAGAGGCATTCTGCAGAACATGGGAAGCTGAGTTTGCGCCGAGAATTTTTTGGCCATTGAGATACCACTCGTAACTCATAGGCGTCGCACTGGAAGCCGCAATGAAGAGGGTGATAGATGGCCCATCAACGGAAGGCAGGGCTTGTGGAACAGTGGATAAAATCGGCTTGAGATTCGAACTTGGTGACGAGATCGCAAAAGGAATAAATTCATAACCTCCAAATCCATTGGCATTGCCGGCATACACCAAAGCCCTGTAGTTTCCAGATGCCGTCGGCGTGCCGCTGATCACTCCCGTTGTTGCACTAAGGCTTAAACCTGGCGGCAGTCCAAACGCCCTGTAAGCCGAGGCTTTCAATGTCGAGGAATCAGTCCATGTCTTGATTTGATAGCTTGCCAACGCTTTGCCAACCTCTCCCAGCAGCGAGGAGTCTGGATCATCGATATCCGGCGTAGAACCCTTCACAGATTGGGAAAACGAAGAGCCTCCCAAATCACTCAACCATCCCAAGTTCGCACTTCCTGCCACCGGCTGAGGCGAAGCTGAACTTCCACTCCATGTCGATCCAGCCACCCAAACCTCTCCATCCCTCGAAACGGCAAATCCCGCACTGCCTTCCACTCCAAACAAGGTTCCATCAAATGCAATTCCCTCGCCACCTCCCACTGGCAATTCGGAGCGCGTCCAACTTTGCCCGCTATTTTTACTTACC
>Ga0247843_1008130_pt1 | contig 12412 bp, 9 predicted proteins | sample LaCruzMarch2017__FD_192420 | JGI IMG/M metagenome (GOLD analysis project Ga0247843, IMG submission 192420) | Freshwater microbial communities from meromictic Lake La Cruz, Castile-La Mancha, Spain - LaCruzMarch2017_8m | ecosystem: Environmental > Aquatic > Freshwater > Lake | place: Spain...
CACGAGTAATTGGCAACGCAAAGGAATAAATGCGCCGCACGCGGAATGCCGTGCGCGCTGAGAAAATTGTGCGCAGGCTGAGCAACAGAGATATCCGGAACTTCAACGCCATTGGAGATAAATCGGATACCTGCGTGGCGAAGAAACCTAGCTAAAAAATGGTCATAAAACGCCCCCCTGTCGATTTTCGTGCTAAGAAACACGACCCGATCCAGACACTTATACCATCTGAGCATTTGCATGCTCTTGAGAAATGACCGCAGCAGGGAAACCAACCCAAATGGAAAAGTGCGCACCGGCGTCCATACTAATGCGCCGTATCCGTGGCTGGTGAGAACTTTTCGGGCGTGCAGCTGCTCGAGGATGGGAGATGCCAAATAGAGGGGCCAAGCGTAGCTGTGGAAAACAATAACATCACAAGTTGTCGACCGCAGATAACGGATGTAGGCATCTGTATCGCCGCAATATGGGTTTCTGGAGTGGGGGGATCCGTGTATTGCAAACTCTCGGATCTTAATGTCGGGTTCCTCAGCCAAAAGAGCCCGATCCGGATGGGGTTCGGTGGCAACATTGACCTCGAATCCCTCAGCAGCAAGAGCGCGCGCCTGCATAATCGCCGCTTGTGCCACCCCGTCTTTAAAAGGCGGGAACGTTGGTGTAGCCAAAAGAACTTTTAAAGGCGCATACTTGGCTGTGTGTGGCGACGGTGTTTTGCTCACGTCTTGATTAGCTTTTTGCAAGGGACATGCAGGGATTTGGTATGTCATCCTCATCGGGGAATGTGGGTGAATGAGCCGAGAAAAACTTTTACGCTCGTCCGGTGGCCGCAATTACGTAGTTAGAGGCGTAGTTCGACAGTTCCTCGTTTGAGAGAACGGCGCTCTTCGCGCCACGCTCGTAACTTACGGGTAGGGCCAGGTAGCAGAAACTCTGCAATGCGATGGACTGTTCTCGAAACTTTGGGCCCCGCGAGTTGTGATGGGGTAGCCCACATAGTCACGTAGTCCGATTGCTGGGGAGGGTGGGCAAACACATTCGTCTGGCGAATGCGCCGGGCACTGGCAAAAAGCAGTGTGGCCTGCTTCGATTGGTATTCAAATCGCCGTCCCGTAATACGGGGGTCGATGATCTCCCGCCACCGACCTTTACGGCGGAACAACATGCGCTCAACCTCGAAGCCGTTCTCGGGTGAGAGCGCGCGGTAGAGTAACTCGGGCGAAAATTGGTAGAACCCATGGCCTGCGAAGCCGCTCCACGGACACACTGTGATGAAGTGGCCGCCAACCGCCGTAGCTTCCATGCAGTTCTTGATTGCGGTGGGAAAGTGAAAGATGTGCTCTAGCGCTCCGCCGTCGAAAACGCAGGTCCATCGCCTCTCGGGTTCCACCACCAGCGGCAAGTTGAGATCGTGAATGATGTTTGCTCCCTCGTAGTCGGAAACATCGATGGTATCGAGTTTCCGCGCGCCTAAGCTGATGAAAAAATTGTCGGCGTAGCTCACTATTGGCTCCGGTGGAGCCGCCGGATACACCGCTGCGCATTCGGCTTGTGTCATGTAAAGGTTCTGTCGCCCCAGAGTAAGGGTACGCGCGAAGTCCACACCGCGCGCGGCCTCGCTGGCAAGGAACCTTGCTGTCCAGACATCGACACCCATGGGTTATGGCTTTAAAGCGAAGGCCAATGCCGTGCCACGGACGAGCGACACGGGTAGGCCGCAGGTTTTGAGGACGGCGACAACTTCGGGATGGTTCGGGGCGCAGTCATGCCAAGCGACGCAACCTCCCGGGCGCAGGAGTTCGAGAGCTTTTGCCGTGTCGTTGCGCACGTATTCGTAGCTATGAGCGCCGTCTACAAAGACGAGGTCCATACTGCTCTCGTAAGGTGTTGTGTCAAATAGCGCGGAATCAGCTTCAATGAATGTGACTTTCGCTCGCAGTTCGTTGGGCAGGAGTTCACCCTTAAGCGGTTCAGCAGCGATTTCACGTTCACTCGGTTTCTCCACGCGTAGTGCGCCAGCCTCCAAGTCTGGTGGCAGGTCGAGGGTGAAGACCCGGCCGTCCGGCGGTAGATTGAGCGCGAGTTGGGTTGTTGATACACCTTTGTAGGTGCCGAACTCGAAGACCCTTTTGGCTCCGGTGCTAGAAATCAGAGCGGCCAAGGCCCCAGCCTCGAGCAACGTGATCGAGGCCTGCGCGCCTGAAAACAGTTGGAAGGTGAAGCGGCCGGAAGACACTATGCTGTCTAAATTCACCTCGGGAAAAACCCTGACGTCAGCATCCGCCGACTCAATTGATGCGGCTGTGGCGTTGGCTACGCCGAAAACATGCCGCAGATCGGCGGGGCAGCGAAACCCGATCCTCACGAGGCGTTGTGCAAACTCGAATATTTTAGTCATGGTGGTTGTTTATTGGGTCCGAGATCCGAACACCCCGCGAGATTGGGCGAGCAAACGATGCCTCACTTCAGATGAAATAATACTAAAAAATGATAACGCCGAGAACACCAAAATTATGGCGATTGCGAAAGTGAAAACCTCCCATGAATCGATGCTCGGAAGAAATGTAGCCGTCAGACCTGCCGCCGCAAAAATGCCGGCGGCAGTGAATGCTGGGGCTTTGAGCGGCGCGGAGGATGCCAATAAACGCCGCGCGGCCACCGCTGAAAACGCGACGGTGAGCACTAAGTGCACCAACAGAGAGGCACCCATCAAGCCCGCGATCCCAAAGCGGGCAGTGGCGGGTATACCAATGGCAATAAACACCATGGCTTCAGCCAAGTAGAGGTTGCGCACGGGGCGCAAGTCTCCGGCGATGCCGAAAAGACCAACGAGGCAGCGACTGCAAGTTGTGGCCAGCAGCAAGGCCCCAAGCAGGAGGTCCCACCGAAAGCTCCACTCGACTACTCCCGAGGTCCACCACATCACAACTGTGGCGTTGGCCACGACTAAGGCGACGGCTCCGGATGTGGCGATGAAAAGTGAAGTGCGGAAAATGTCCGCAAACCGCTCCTTTAGGAGGCCGAACTCTTTGCGTACAAGCATTTCCGTCAGCGCAGGTGCAGAGGACTCGAAAAGGCGCCCGGTTAACTGGGTGCCCAAAGAGTAGAATTTAGTGCCTATCGAATAGGTTGCTGCGGCCTCCAGTCCAGCAACACGTCCGAGAATCATAATTTGTGATGCGTTGACCAGTTGCGACCCGATAGCCATGAGCATAACATCCTTCCCAAAAATAAACATTTCCTTAAACGCCCTCCAGCTAGGCTTAGTCCAGCATCCGCGGGAAGGGTAAAAGTTGTTCCGAAGGCAGAATATAAGACCCCAAGCTGTGCAGACGACCATCGGCGGAAGGCTTGCCCAAGCAAAACTGTAAATACCCCAACCGGCTTTGAATCCAAGCCACAAGCAACCAAGCCCACCGACCAAAGAAACGACCCCGAAACCGTATGAAATATCAAGGCGCTGGAATGCCCATAGGGGTGAAGTAACTGACCTCAAGGCAATGGCGGCCCCCGAGAGCACGCTCAAGATAACAAGCACATTGCGGAAGTCGTTCGCAAGTGACTCTGGAATGTTGAACAAAGGCGGCGCAATCAGTGCAAAAAGACTGCCTAACAGCGCAAGCAACGCACCCTGCACCACAAAGACTAATCCACCGGTTAAGAGCAAAGATCCGTAGGGGCCGCCATTCAAATTGTCTTTGTGGTTGGCCAAGAGGCGACTCATCGCACTGGAAAGTCCTAGGTCGATCAGCAGAAAGTAACCACCTATTTGCTGGGAGAGGGCCCATAGACCGAATTCCTCCTTACCTAAATACTGCAAAGCGAGGGGAACGCTAAGAATGGTGAAGCCGATGTTGGCCACCACCTGCGCATAGCCCATGGCCGTGTTCTTGGCGAACTGCCTTGAGCGTTTCACGGGAGAGCTACCAAATTTTCCAAAGCGTTCTGAGTGCCGAGATTCCTCTTGAGCACGTTCCTGTAAATGCCAAGATGCTCTCTGGCCACTGACTCTGCCGCGAAGTGTTTTTTGCAGGATGCGAGAGCTACTTCGGCCAAATCTATCCTCGAGTGTTTTTCCGAAACAAGCCGCGCGATGACGCCACTGATCTCGTCGGATGATGAGGGATCGAAGAGCAAGCCGGACGCATTGTGCTTAATAAGATCTGGGATTCCGCCCACTCTGGAAGCTGCAAATGGTAGACCCGCGGCAGCTGCCTCAAGAATTACCATCGGACAGTTGTCCTCGAAGGAAGGTAAAATTCCCACCGTCGCTTGTGACATCTCATTCTGAAGCGCCCTTTTGTCCAGTGCCCCGAGGTATTCGCACCAAGGACGTTCGCCGACCAGCTGTTGGAACTCCCGGTAATATACGTCGGCCTCGCTACCTCCTCCGGCAAAAACCAATTTCAGTGTTCTGGTGGCAGCCAATGACTCAAGCGCTTTTATCAAGCCAATCTGGTTCTTTCGTGAACCAATATTGGCAGCACATAAGATTCGTGGCGGTGTGTCAGGCCTGCGGGGTAGGTTAAAAAAAGAAGGGTGGACTGCGTTCGGAACAAGCCAGGTGCGGCGGGTGTAAGGCGCAACATTTGACTGGGTGTAGCTACTGATAGCGACGACACCGCCTGTTTTTCGAAGGCAGAGCCGCTCCAATCGAGAGGCGAACCAGTAGTAAGTCAGGGGCTTGGCTCTCAAAAATTCAGCCACCAACCGCATATTGCCGTGGATGGTCAGGACATTGGGAAATCCGGAGAAGACGGCGCACATGGCACAATCACGCTCTGTGCCCTGCCCGTGCACGACATCCGGATGGATCTCCCTGATTTTCCGGCGAGTCGCCCTGATGCAGCCCTGGTAACCAGTGCGGAGCCAACCAATCTTTGGAACGTGAAGGGGATGAAAGAAGATGTTGTCTGCCAGCTTTTCGGGGGAACGTTTTGGCATTTGCTGCAAGCACGACACAACATGCACCTCAACCGCGCTGCCAAGTTTCTTAAAGCCTTCCAAAAGCGCTTCAGGTGCCGGGCCAAAAACCGGCTCATTCAAGTGGTACTTTCGCTGGATCTCGCGATTGTCGTTGGTGAGTTGAACGATGCGCATTCTGTGAATTTCTAAGAGTCAGTCTCTCGAGTTAGTGGTGGCGGGTGATCTAACAAGAAGTCGCAAGGCATGTGTTGGTGGAGTTAGCTTGCGGGAGTAACTTATCTGGTTATGCATGAGACGTGCATTCATTTGAAATCTTCTTGGCGGCACGTTTCAGAGACTTTCCAATGCTGCTCGCTGCGACGAGGCAGTGCGTAGCTTTGTGGCAGCCTGAACGAATTGTGGTGGCTGTTCCATTCCAGGATCAAAAGGCAGTTCAGGCCGGCTTGGGACCTGCTGTCGAGGTCATTGACGAGAACACGCTTTTGAAGGGCTTCGACCGTGAAGCTTTCCGTAAACGCCCGATACCCTACTTTCCAGGCTCTTTTGGGTGGTATCTGCAACAGTTTTTAAAGATCGAATACTGCCGCCAAAGTGTGGCGCGTTACTGTCTCGTGTGGGACGCCGACACTGTGCCTTTGCGCGGGTTCCAGTTTCTCGACGCAACCGGACGCATTTATCTGACCAAGGCAAAAGAGTTCCACGAGCCCTACTTCCACACTTTCAGAGAGCTTTTCGCCGTTTCCGCACCATCTGCGCAGTCGTTCATTTCCCAGCACATGTTCGTGGAATGCTCCGCTATGCGGTCAATGTGCGGCATGATCGAAGAGCGCCATAAGGTTGACCGTTGGACGGACGCGCTGGGCACAATACTTGAGAGCCACCCCGATCGGGCCAATCTTTTCAGCGAGTATGAAATCTATGCCAACTACATGCTTCTCCACGAGGCTGAGAAAGTCGTGACGCGTAATCTTTCTTGGGAGCGACGAGAAAGCAACCGGACGTGGGCAGTTCCCTCGCATCAGTTGGATGGCGCGAGGAGGAGGGGTCTGGACTTTGTCGCCTATGAATCGAAAGATGCGACTTGGTCAAGGGCTCTGCTCAAATCGCTCGAAAAAGCTCCCGGGGCCATCAAGAGGTTGGCTATTGCTTCCGTCCTTCGCCGATCCTCCGGCGCAATTTGAGTGGAAGCAACTTCAGGACGAAGCCCTTGAAGCCGCTCGGGAAGAGCAAAGTGGCCAGTTCCACCGGCGAGAGCATTCGGGCGCGGAGAACTTTCCCTGCTCGATTTAAGCTCGCGGGCGACGGAGTCAACCCGATTTTTTCCGCTTCCAATAGACCCTCTTCGCTGGCCTGGTGGATGGTCACGCGCCAGTTGTCTAGCTCGGAGAGGTATGGCACGAGCCAGTGACCCTTGCGGAGGTTAGCATCATGACTAAAGAGAAAGCCGCCGACAGGAATAGCGTCTTTTAACAGTTCGAATTCCTCGATTTGCTCCCGTGGATTGTTGCCGCCGTCCAGAAACACCAGATCAAAGCGCGGATATTTGGTGAGTAGTCCCGGAATCACGCTTTGGGAAAATCCGCTGATTGGTTCAAAAAAAGCAAAGTAGCCGGGATCAACGGATGCGATGTTGGCCTTCATTTCGGCAAACACATCAGGGTCCGCTTCAATGCCAATGAGCATACCCGAGTTTTGATGCTTGAGAGCCTCGAGAAAAGTCAGGGTGCTACCGCCGCCTTTGTAAGTGCCGATTTCGAGAATAGTCGCGGCACATATGGCGTCGATCCGCCGACTGAATATCTGTTTCTCTGCTAGGTGGAGTTGGGATTCGATTGATATCATTGGTTTAGTATATTGTATTTTAGTAAAAAAGCTTTCCATTTGCATTCACATTTCACCATGCAGGAAGTTTAGACAATATATCATTGTTTCAATGGGTTTGGGACATTTGCCCTAGAGCCTCCTCAAAACAATGTGACCTTTTTATAGCTCCGTCAATTGTAAGGTGTTGCCCTGAGTCTGCAAAATGTTGTCTTGCCGTATAGACACCCATGGCTGGCTCACGAATGACCTGCATGATGGCTGCCACTTGATCGAGGAGGTAGCTGTTGGCTTGTCGTTGGATCGCTGCCGATTCCTCCGGGGCATAAGCCCAGGGCAGGACGTAAAACACACGTATACCACGCCGCTCGGCTTCGTGGCGGATGTTGGCCAGTAGCGCTGCGCCCTCGGGAGATAGTGAAATGCTGGCATCTTCAGTGGTGGTGGCGGAGGCGATGTTGAAGTTGCGTCGCTCGTCGGTGACTTGGAGCCCGCCGGGCAGGGAGTTTTCGGTGCTGTAGCGGTAGAGGGGTAGGCCCAGGGCGAGTTTGCCGAGCATGGTGATGACGTGGCCGCCACCGGGCTGGAACTTGGTGAGGTCGGTGGCATGCGATGAAAAACTCTCACCTTTTTGCCAGTGAAGCATCTCGGGCTTACCGAGCGAGTAAGCAAGGCGGGTGGCCAAGTTGGTGGCGCCGACGTCTTCACCGGTCAACAAGCCAGGCTCGATGCTGACAATGAGGGTGTCTCCACGTTGCAGGGCCGCGAGGCCAAAACCTGCACATGCTTCCGCGCCGACACCGGCGTGGAGTCCGAGGTTGGCCACGGGCAGGCCGTATTCGCGTTCGATCATAGCCGCATCGATGGCAAATGTTGTGGTGGAGCCGCCGACCACGCCGACAACGTAACCGTGTTTGGCGCGCATTTGCTCGACCCATGACAGCTTGCGCTCGGCGACGGTTTTCCAGAAGTGCATCTCCGGATTGCGCCACATCGCATAGGTCGCCCCGGCAACACTGGTCACCAAGGCTACGAGTAAGAGCTTGAGGGTCAAACGGGGTATCTTCAAAAGGCAAAGTAGATGAAGTCGTTTTTCTCGGAGGGGGCGAGTAATATGGTTAATATAACCATGACAGTAAGCACGCTTGGTTTCTGCAAAATGGCATAGGGTTCGTTGAGGCGGCTAAGGGAAAGCCACTCGATGAGCAGTGTCGTGCAGGCCATGCAAAGAAAAACGGCGAGGACGAAGGCGTTGGTGGGGTCCAAGGTGGCGATAGCTGCTTGGAGTTGGGGCCATGTGTAGGTCGCTGGATTCAGCAGGGTCCCCATTTTCGAAAACAAGACGTCCGTGCGGGTTTCGTAAAAGCAGAGCCAGGCAAAGAACGCACCTACCATAGTGAGGGCCCAGCCAACCCAGCGTGGAATGGCGCACTTTTTGCAGAGGTGATAGCCGAGCAGCATGAGTCCCCACAAAAGGCCCCACAGGATGAAGTTCCAGCCGGCGCCATGCCAGATCCCTGAGAGAATAAACACCACGATGATGGTGAGCGCCCAGGCTTTGGTGCGGCTGCCGCCAAGGGGTAAGTAGACGTAGTCTCTGAACCAAGTGCTGAGAGTGATGTGCCAGCGCCGCCAAAACTCCTGCGCGTCCCCGGATACATAGGGACTGGCGAAGTTGAGGGTGAGACGGATGCCCAAGCACCGAGCAACCCCCAGAGCGATGAAGCTGTATCCAGCAAAGTCGTAATAAATGCGGAAGCCAAAAATGATGTTGTTGAGCCAGATGAAAAATGGGTTGTCTGTCGGCCGAGGGTCAAAGTGCACGGCGAGGTTGTCAGCGAGGCAGACTTTAAAAAAGAGGCCGATAACAATCCATGCGGCGCCTTCGTCAATGGCTCTTGGATCCCAGCGAAAGCGGAATGTCTGCATTTGCGGGAGTAGGTTTTCCCGTCGCTCAATGGGGCCGGCCACAATCTGTGGGAAGAATGCGGCGAAATTCATGAAGTCCAAAAAGGCGGGAAGCGGATGTTTGTGGATTACTGTGTCGACGACAAACCCGACCACTTGAAAGGTGTAGAATGAAAGACCTGCGGGGATGATCAGGCCGGATAATCCGGCTACTCCTTGTCCCAAGATGTCGTTGACCACGAAGTGGCTGTATTTGTAGTAGAGCAGGGGAAGAAGTTGCAGAGGAACCAGCATAACCAAAAAAGCGTAGCGGTGGGCTCCGGTGCCGCGGAGAAAAAGGGACAAACCGAAGTAGGTTATGAGGCAAACAAAAAGGAAAATCACCAAAGTCAGTGGGCTGACGCATCCGAGCAAAAAGAGGCCGACGATCAATATAGTCGTGCGGTCATAGCGCGACATAGCCTGGTCGTCCGACTTCACCACTCTCTGGAAAATTGGCCGGGCAAGCAGGACTAATCCGAGGATTAGGCTGAGGTAGAGCCAGAAACGTAGCTCGGAAAAATTCATTAGTTAAGGGGATAGGAAGATTCTACCAGAAGGGAACGAGCAAAAGTCTGCCGCGGCGACCAAAGAGGAGGTCAGAGATCAGAGGTCAGCTGGTCAGGGGACAAGGGACGGGGCGCTTTAATGCTTTGCGCTTACGGGTCGCCGCGGCGACTAAACTGGATGGCAAGATGGCGTGACAAGGGGGGTGGCCCGGTGAAGTAGGCTGCGCACTTCACGGGGTGAAGGTGGCGGATGGGACGGAGGATGGCCGCGAAGAGGCGCACGAGGCCGGAGGAGTCACTTAAATACTGACATGCTGAAACGCTGAAAAGCTGAAAGACTGATATCGTAACGAAGTGGAGATGGTCGCGAGGCAAATGCTGAAACACTGAAACGCGGCTAGAAACCGCAGTAACTAGTCGCGGGTTGCTGGTAAAAGGTAACGGATCCTCCGGCGTGGAGACTGTCTAAATACTGAACACTGACGACTGCAAACTTCGCGCTTGGCGGGGTTCAAATGTCGTCCTCAACCAGACCGGCGATTTTCATTTGGGAGCGCAGCAACCCGTCTCGCAGACTCGGCTGTCCCTTGGTCTCTTATCAGTTGATCGCTAAAGCGACCTATCTCCACTTCGTTCCGGTTCAGCGATTGGTTGCCGTGGATGGGAATGACGATGCGCTCTGGTCGGCTGGCTAGGGTAAAGACGTGATGGCTGTCTTTGATGCGGACAAGGTTCAGTTTTCAGTATTTGGTCAGGTGGAGGGAAGTTCGCTGGGGGGGCGCCGTTCTGCGGTGCGGGCAGGCTGCCGCCTTTGGTCGTGGCGCTGGATGGCGCATGACCTGGCAGAATCGGGATGTGTTGCGCGGGTGCGCAGAAAGGGTTTCAGCCGCCGCCAAGAATTTTGCGGGCGATGGGGAGTAAAGTGCGGGCGCTGCGGTGCCATTTGGCCAGACGGTTGAGGCGGAAGCGCATCGAGGCCAGGGATGAGGGCTGGGATCTGAAAGATGAGTTGAGGGATGAGGGATGAGAGTTGAGGGAGGTGCGGAGGGCTTTGACCCGGGCTTCAGTCGATTCAAGGCGGGGGATGACGCGCTCTTTGAGAAAGCCGGCGATGAGGAGCTTCATCTCGAGTTTGGCGGTGTAGAGGGCTTGGCGGGTGCCGTTGTTGCGTTCTTTAACCACGGCGCCGAAGGATTCGAGTTGGCGCAGGCCCTGACTGATGGAGCCCTGGCTGATGTCGAGACGCTGCGCGATCTCCTCCATGGTCAGGGGCTCCTCGTGGGCGAAGAGAAGTCCGAAGATTTCGCCGTATGACTTGGGGTTGCCGAAAAGCTCGGCCAAGTCGGCGAAGATGGCCACCAGGCCGGATTCGTATTCGGAGGGAAGTGGCGAGAGCGGAGGCTTGGCCAGACGGCCGTTGGGCAAACGTATGGCGGGCGACGAATCGCGAACCAACTGGGGAGCCAGGGCCATGTCGATGAATTAAGCCTGGCGCGGGTAAATATCAAATCAAAATGAAATCATGAAGTGGCGGCCCCGGTGAAGTATGCTGCGCACTTCACGGGGTGAAGGGGGTTACTGAAAAACTGAATACTGAACCGAAACGGAGTGGAGATAGGTCGCTGTAGCGATCAACTGATACCGGAACGAAGTGGAGATAGGTCGCTGTAGCGATCAACTGATTTGCAACCTGAGGGCGGAATGGGGGAAAAGAGGGCTGAGGGATAAAACGTGAGACCTGAGTGGGGGGAGGGGCGCGCTATGCGCGCTGTCGGGTCGTGACGGGCGAGACCCGCACACAGGCGGGCAGGCTGCCCGTGCCCCTTGGCCACGTGCGAAATTGTTCACCAAAAAGTGGGTTGCCCTGAAAATACTTTTCGCTCTGCCTGAGTTTGGAAAACACCAAGGCTTCTGCATCATTACGGCTTTGAGACCGAAGGACTGGCTGACCGAAACACTGAACCACCGAAATACTGAAACACCGAAACACTGAATAACCGCACCACCGGTTGCGGCCGTTGGCGGCTTCAGGGAGTGACGGACGGGAGATTTTCGCCTTCGCGGGTGAAGATGGTGAAGGCTTGGAGTTCGAGGGCGGGGATGAACCGGTTTTCGGCGGCGTAGCGGGCGACGGAGCCTTGCGGGTCGTAGATGTCGGGCTTGCTCATCACGATGACGCGGGGTGGAAATTTGAAGCGGATGTCGTCCCAGGCGGGCGCCTGCATGGCCCAGGCGCGGCCGGGAACTTCCTCCAGGGCCACGGGGGTGAGGTAGATGTAAGCGGCGGCGGCATCGGCCGCCCACCAGACTTCCTTGTTGTCCGCCAAAGCAACGGCGGCAAGGCGGGCCGCTGTGCGGTAATCATCTTTGCTGTGAGCTTCGCGCAGTCGGAGATTAAGGGCCGAGCCCAGCCACAAAACGGGCAGCAGCAGGGCAACCACCCGCCAGACAAGGCGCTGCTGCGCAAAGGCCAGGTTGAGCAAGGAGGCCAGGGCAAGGACAACGGCGGGCAGCGCCGGAATGAAGTGCCGCGGCAGGGGACGATAGGACGAGAAAAACAGGGTGATGAGGATGACCAAAGTGGGCAGGGCAAGGGCCAGGAGCCAGGCAACAACGGTTCTTTGGCGGATGGAACGCACGCCTGGCTGTAAAATGAGAAAGAGTCCAAGGGCGGCGATGATCACAGCGAGCGGGAGGAGAGCGGGCAGGCTTTGCACGAGGGAACCGGCAATGGAGGAGCGCAATTGGAGCTTGCCCGGCCCGTAACCCGAGAAGCCAAGAAAGTCATAGGCGATGTAGGGCAAGCTGACCAAGCTGGCCCCCGCACGATGGTATCCTCGATCGGCGGCGGCCCACGTCCAAACGTAGTAAGCAGCCAAAAGAAGCGCGGCCAAGGTCATGGCCGCCAGCGCCCACCAAATGCGGCGTGCCGGGAGCGCCGTGGAGTGCGGCGGTTCGGCCTGACGCGTGACATAGAGCCAGAGCAGGGCGCATAGAAAGCCGCCGGACCAGACCACTCCGAGGAGGCTGGAGCCCAAGAGAATCAGGGTGGCGAAGCCCAGGGCGAACAGGAGAAGTGAGGTCTCACGGGTGGCGAAGAGCGGTGACGAGTGAGGAGTGGCGAGCGGCGCGTGCGGCGGGGAGGAGAAGCGCGCGATGGCGGCAATGAACCAGCATGCGGCGGCGTATTGCATGACGTAAGGTCGGGCTTC
>Ga0247843_1008131_pt1 | contig 12409 bp, 4 predicted proteins | sample LaCruzMarch2017__FD_192420 | JGI IMG/M metagenome (GOLD analysis project Ga0247843, IMG submission 192420) | Freshwater microbial communities from meromictic Lake La Cruz, Castile-La Mancha, Spain - LaCruzMarch2017_8m | ecosystem: Environmental > Aquatic > Freshwater > Lake | place: Spain...
GACTCCCAAAAGGTGACTTTTGTGCTGATGAGCCGCCATCATGCCATCGCCTCGCTGCGCCGCCATGATGAACTTCAACGGCGCATTGCACAGCACCCTGACACCGATTTTCTGTTCAAGGAGGACTTCAGCCACTTGGATGAAATACCTTATGAAGACGACCTTTTCCGCGCCTTACGACCAGAATTTCACTTGCGCGAAATACCCTTGCCACGCTTTGGCCTATACCTGCCTGATGGCTGCGGTCCAGAGGAACTTGACAGTACGAAATTTCCCGGGCAGCTCGGGCTTGACGAACTTTTTAACACCTATTCGGTCATCACAGGGGAAGTGTTTGAAAAGGTAGAACGCCAAATGCGCAAGGTGCTGAAGTTGTACCGCCGACTTTTGTTCCCACAGTTTGGCGAGGAATTTTTCTCCAATGCGCTAAACCGTTTGGACGAAAAATGGACGGAGTACAAGGTTTTTTGCAAAAACCACCTGAACAAGCCTACCGATGCCCGCCACTTTATCCAATACTTCTACGACTGGGCACGCGACCTCATCAATGCCTACCACGAGCTCCGCTCCGAATTGCTGCAGCTCATGGCCGAGTGCTGCAGCAGCGACACGAACGACCACCCGCGCCACCTAATGCTTGGTCTGGCCATGCGGGAAGAGCACAACGGGCTAGCTTCGCCGCTGCGCCACGAGTTTGCCCAGCCGCCTATTTACAACGGAAACGCTGCTCGACTGGAAACCTGTCGGCTCTACCTGCGGCGTTGGCTGCTCATGGTGAAGGGCTTCCTGCTGCCCATCCACGATGACCCGGAAACCAACCCGGTGTGTTGCTGCGACGAGGGCGAAGAATACCCGATGTTGCCTGATTACGAGCAAATCAAAATCACGCCTGGGCGCAGCTATTTCCACCCGTTTAGCCGCCAGAGCATCCCGTTCTATTATCTCGTCACGCTGGGCACCCAATCTGTACACCGCTTCTGGGACTACCGCCGTTCCAAAACATTGATCGAAAACCAGCACCTCTGCTACCACGCCAACGACACCGAAGATAGCTACACCAGCCTCCCGCACATCATTCGTCCGCTGCGTTTTTCGTTGGATGCGTTTGATTTTTACCGGATTGAAGGGCATATCGGGAAATCTAAGGTGGCTTTGACGGACACTTTGAATTTACGTGTGGCAGACGCTATTAGGTATATGGTGCAGAGGTACAATCTCGATTTTGAGGTACTGGAAATAGATGCGGCCAATTCCATAATAAACTATCCAAAACCTTTCGATTTCAACACTTTTAAAGCGAATCTTCAGGGAGCAGAACACCTTGCAGGAGTGCCAAAAGGCGGAACGTTCATCCTCATAACCGAAGATGAGAAAGTAATTGGAGATTTCAGTTTGCCTTATAGGTAAAGGGAGAAATAAATGTGAATCAGAAAAATTAAGTGACAATGTCCTGGCATTCCCAATCTTAATTGACTTAAAATGCTCCACCGCATCCGCCATCAAATCCTCGAACTCGAACTGCCCCGCGAGGCAGGAGCAGTGGCGTTGCAGCGCAGGGTCAGCCGGGTATTTCAGGAGCAGGTGTTGCCAAAGTTGGATGAGGTGTTCAGCCGCATCGCACCAGAGGGTCGGCATATTCGGATCGAACGTTTGGAACTGGATTTGGGCACTATTGGGGAAGCGAGTTGGGAGCGCGACTTTGTAGAAAAATGTGTGGCGAAAATCACGGAGCAAGTAGCAGAAGCGGCTTTCGAGCTGGACGGCGAACACGGAACGGAAACGCTTACTGTGGAAGAAAATGCACTTGTTGTGTTTCGGCATTTTTTGGAAACGGGGATGCTGCCCTGGTACGCCAAACACTTGGCCTTGACAGAGTTGGAGCAAATAATCGGCAAGGCAATCATGGGTGGAAACGCCTATTGGGGACAAGAATTACGGCGCGTTTTGAAACAAAAAGAGGAGGCATTGCAGCGCATGGTCTGGCAGTTCAGCCTCGAATTTTCTGTAAAAATAGTGGAGGCCACACTCGGTTTTGCAACAGAATGGGTACAGCAAGCCATCCAAATCCATCAAAGCCAGACTGGCCAGAAAATGACCAAGCGAAAGTTTTTCGTGTTGGCCGCCCACGTGTTGAATGTTGATATTACTGTTCTACGTAATACGCCGCCAGAACCCGCTTGGTTAGCCCAAATCTTTTTCAACGAAGCCTATCCCGACTACATACCCCTTCCATCCCCTCCGCCTCCCGAGCCCGCTACCGAAAACCGTCCCCAAGCCAACGAATTCGAATCCCACACCGAGTCACCGCAGGACCGCCCCCAGGCTGCCCCCGTAGAAGCGCCAAATCGCCAAAATATCGAAAAGCCCAATACGATCCCTGAGCACATTTCTGAAAATCGCCCTCCGTCCAGTAACTCCGACGCCCAACAAGCACTCGAACAACCACGGCCAACCGCCGAAGAAACCCCGGCCCGCAAAAAATCCGCCCATGCCAAAACCGACCCAACCGGCATTTCAGTGGACAATGCCGGACTGGTATTGCTGGCGGTGTATCTGCCGCCTTTTTTCAAGAAGTTGGAGCTTAACCTTGAAAGCACAAACGAACTTCACCCCTTCCGCGCAATCCATCTCCTCCATTTCCTGGCCACGGGTCAAGAACACCCCGAAGAACCCCTGCTCGTGCTGCCAAAAATCCTTTGTGGCTTGGCCTTGGAAGCCTCCGTGCCACAAGACCTCGACCTGAGCAATGAAGAAAAACACGAAGCCAATCGTCTTTTGGAAGCTGTGGTGCGCAACTGGCCTGTGCTAAAAAACACCAGCCCCGACGGCCTACGTGCAGGTTTTCTGCGCCGGGCTGGGTTGCTCTCCTGGTCCGAAAGTCGCGGGTCTTGGGTACTGCGCGTGGAACGATTGGGACAGGACTTATTGCTGGAGAAAGTGCCCTGGAGTTATTCTGTGATTAAGTTGCCGTGGATGAGAGAAATGGTGGCCGTGGAGTGGTAGGCGACTATTGATACAAAAAAGAAACTTTTTGCTGAAATGCAGCCCGCAGCCAAACAACCTGAAAATCAGGCCAACAAAACTTCCGCCACGAAGAGCACTTTCTTCGGAGGCCTTGGAGGTGTGCCTTTTTTTCAGGCGAAGCTGACGGTTAACCAGCCAGGGGAAAAGGCGGAACAAGAGACAACCCTTGGGTTAGACCGGGTGTCGCCCCCCCCTTCCACTTCTTTTCTCCAAAATGGAAACACCGCCATCAGTGTTGTTTCAGGAATTGGCAATACTGGCGTTCAGTGCGCAGCTGCCCCTGCACCAACGGAAGAAGAGGAAATCCAACGCAAATGCGCCGACTGCGAACAAGAGGAACAAGTACAGCGCATGGAAGCACCTGAGGAGATGCCAGAAACCGTTCAGCGCGCAGAGGCCGCAGTTCAATCTGCCCCAGAAAAGGAGGAGGAAATCCAGCGCAAATGCGCCGAATGCGAGCAAGAGGAACAAGTGCAGCGCATGGAGACACCCGAAGAAATGCCCGAAGCGGTGCAGCGCTCAGAGATGCCTGCACCTTCAGCAGCCCCACCTACAGAAGAGGAGGAAATCCAGCGCAAATGCGCAGACTGCGAGCAAGAGGAACAAGTGCAGCGCATGGAAGCACCAGAGGAAATGCCCGAAGCCGTACAGCGCGCAGAGATGCCCGTACCCGCCGCAGCCCCAGCAGAAAAAGAGGAAGAAATCCAGCGCAAATGCGCCGACTGCGAGCAGGAGGAGGAACAAGTGCAGCGCATGGAAGCGTCGGAGGAGATGCCCGAAACGGTGCAACGCGCAGAGGCCGCGCAAGAGGCAATCCCCAGCCCTTCCGCGAACACTGACTCCATTGCCACCAGCAGCCCCTACAGCAGCGCATCAGAAAGCAGCTCCGACAACGGAAGCACAATGGCAAGCTCGGTGGCGCCGACCACGCTGAACCATCCAGCAGGCATCCAAGCCAGCCTCAAAGTGGGCGCGCCAGACGACCGCTTCGAGCGCGAAGCCGACGAAATGGCGGAAAAGGTGCAGCGGATGCCCCAAAAACAATGGGCTTTGCCCAACAACTTGGGTGCAGGCCAGGCGGACACCGTGCAGCGGCAGGAGGAAGACGACCCAGACATCCAGGGCAAAATTGTGCAGCGTGCGCCTGCCCTGCAACGCGCTGAAAATGGTTCGCTGACGGCTTCCCCGCAGTTCTCCTCCCAACTGCAAACAGCAAGCGCTGGCACCCCACTGCCCGATGCCACGCGACAGCACATGGAGGGCGCGTTCAATGCCGACTTCAGCAGTGTACGGATCCACGCGGATACGGAGGCCTCTCAACTCAGCAGCGACATTGGCGCCCGGGCATTTACGCATAAAAATGATATCTATTTCAACAGCGGTGAGTACAACCCGAGCTCTTCGGAAGGGCAGTTCTTGCTGGCGCACGAGTTGACGCATACCGTCCAGCAGGGTAGTTCGCCCGCTGTCCAAAGAGAACCCGAAGCTGAAGCGCCTCAAGAAACCTCCTTCTGGGACAGTTTCAAAAATGGCGCAGAGATTGTTTTGCGGGAGGTTTTGCCGGAAAAAATATACAATATATACACTAAAATCAAAAATGGCGGAATTTTTGGTTTTATCAAGGAGACCCTATTTGGGCTGTTTAAAGGCTTATTTAATAAATTAGGCTTCTCGGATGAGCAGGTTTTAATGATCATTCAGGTATTTGTGACCTTAAAATCAAAACTCCCAGCGATCATAGAAGCCTTGAAGAACGGAGACTGCAAACCGCTTTTTGCAGCCCTAGACGTTTTGTCAACCGTAATTGGCGCCATTGCAGGTCATGTTTGGGACAAACTAATGGCCGAATTAGAGCCGATCCGGCTTTGGCTGGTTGATATTTGGGAAACGTTTGGGGCGCCCGTAATAGAAGACATCAAAAAATTTGCGGGCGAGCAGTGGGAAATGATAAAAGCGTTTGGGAGATATATTTGGGACAGCTTTAAGCCAATCAGGGATAAGGCGATGCAGGCATGGGATTGGGTGGTGAAAAAACTAGGCTTCGGCGATTCAGATGAGCCTGGTTTGTTGGGCTTTATCTCTAAAAAACTATCGGAAGCCTGGGATAAAATTAAAGAAGAACTCAAACCGGTCGTTGAGCCTATCAATAAAATCATCGGCGGTATAAAGGCAATTGTCACCCTCGATGCGATCAAAAAATTGCAGGAAGACGCAAAGAAATGGCTGGATGAGGTGGTCAAGACAGCCTCTGCGATGGGTAGCGATGAAGATGCCGTGGCCAATAAACAATTAACCTTGCGCCAGGTGCTGCTCCCGGCTTTGAACAAATCCATTGACAAGCTAAAAGTAACCATAAAGTCGGCCGGTGATTGGGTGCTGGAAAAAGTCAATGACATAGCCGACAACGTGAGCGGATTTGTGACCGGTTTGCAAGAGAACACCTATTTGAAACCGGTTTATTCCTTGGTACAGAAGGTGCCCAAAGCGATAGATAAGCTGAGAGATTGGGCGCTTGATAAGGTGCAGGGTCTGTTCGACAAGATTCAAACCGGCGTTGACCACCTTAAAGGCTTTGTCAAACCCCTCATCACTTTATTAGAAAAACTGGTATCGGTAGCCGGAAACCTCCTCAAGTACCTGCCCGATCTTATTTTAGGGGTGCCGTTTATGCTGATGCCTGCCTGCATAAAAGACCCTATAAAAAAATGGTTGGTCGAAGTCATCCTAAAGAAAATACCCATCATCAGCGAGTTTATCGCTTTGACGGAAAAGTGGGAAGAGATCAAGACGGCAGCCCTGACCATCATCAAACAGGTATTCCTCGACGGGCAGCTGGGCAAAGGGCTGTGGACCTATTTTAAAACCTTGCTGGGCATCCTGGGCATAGACCCAAAATTGGTGACGCAAATTGTAGCCAAAGCAGCGCAGAACTTTTCGGACATCATTTCCAAGCCCGTTGATTTTCTTAAAAACTGCTGGGGTGCCATTAAGGGCGGATTCTCGCTGTTTTTTGAGAACATCCTGATCCACTTGCCAAAAGGTGCATTGGATTGGCTGTTCGGCGAGGTCAAGGGAGCGGTTGAGGTGGCGCCGCCCAAAGACTTTACGTTGGGGAGCATCTTTAGTTATGTGCTTGATCTCTTTGGCATAACCAAGGAGAATGTGTACAAACGCATGAGCGAAAACCCGAAAATAGGGCCTAAAAAGGTAGCCACGATCCGGAAGATGGAAAAAGTTCTTACGGGAGTGTTGGATTGGATCAGTGTTTGGGTCATCGAAGGTCCCAAAGGCTTACTGAAAAAAGTAAAAGAGCAGCTCGGGGATCTCAAAGACATGATTATCAACGGGGTAGTCTCTTGGGTCACCACGAATATCGTCAAGCAGATCACCAAAAAACTGCTCACCAGTTCCGACCCATCCGGCATAGGCGCTATCATAACGACCATTATGACGGTGTACGATGCCGTTAAAGCCGCCATTGCGTATGTCAACCGCATGTTGAATCTGGTCAACAGCGCTTTGGACAGCATGGCCAAAATCATTGCGGGCGACATTGGGGAAGCATCTGCCGCTTTTGAGAAAGTATTGGCCAAAGCGGTGCCCGTGGTGATTGGCTTTGCCGTGGAAGCGCTGCTTGGGCCAGTGGGCGACAAAATAAAAGAGATCGTTACCTCGGCCCGTGAGGCGATTGATAAAGCGATTGATTGGTTGATCAATGCGGCGCTGGGAGCGATAGAGTCCCTGGTTCAACTCGGAAAAGATGCAATAGACGCCATAGTAGAATGGTGGAAGGCGAGCAAGGATTTTAAAGGAGCGGACGGGCAGCAGCACAAACTTTACCTGGAGGGAAGCGAAAGCAATGCCCAACTGATGGTGGCCAGTAAAACAATTTTGTTCAGCGAATTTATTAAGGGCATTGAAGTCGGCGACTCCGACCAGAAAAAGTCAGCAAAAACCAATGCTATCCCGATTGCAGCAAAAATTGACGAGAAAAAACAGAGCTTTTATGCTACCAAGGGCATGACTAAGGAAGAAAAGAAAGAAGCTGGGCAAAAATATAAGAAAGAAATGGAAGACCTTTTAGAGGCTTTGTCTGTACATGTTTCCATCCTTATGGATGGGAAAGAACTTCCGGATGGGTCGTATGATAAACCGATTCCAATCCGCTGGACCAAGCGAGGATATATAGAAACGCTCTACAATTTATCCCCCATAGAAGAAAGATGGACCAGTCGCGGCATGACTCCACCCGCTCCGATCTCAGGCGCCAATTTCAAAGAAAAGACGAAATTGGAAATTCCGCCTACAATGTCCAAAGAATTTGGAGGAAAAAAAGGTAAGGATAAAGATAAAGATAAAGAAAGAAAAGAAACGAGAGATGGACAGGATACACGGTATATTATAATTGGAGTCGATGCGGATAATCTTCCGAAAATAGGCAAGCGCATTCAACGGTCTAAATCCAACCGTGGCGATGGAGTAAAAGACCGATTCAGAAATAGCCTGCTTCCAAATTGGAATAGCAGCTTTAAGAATACCGATTATCAAATTGATCACGTAAAAGATTATGGTTGGGGAGGAGAAGACACCATTTCTAACTTGTGGCCATTGTACAAAGAACTCAATAATAAGTATGGGAATATGGTTTACAAGCAAGTTGTAAATTATACAGACGAAGATGGTAAGGCCAAAGTCGGAACCCCCAGTGAAGATAAATTTTATGGTAAATATTTTATTATTGAAGAGATTGGTGACATCTGACCGGACTGTCAAAATCTAGATTGATAGCAATTAAAAATTAAATGCTTGAACATGCGCACCTTCTTCCAACTCATCCTCGCCCTCCTCACCCTCTCTGCCCTTGGCTGGGTGGTCTGGCAAGGCTATTTATTGCTGAACCGGGAACAGGTTGCTTTGACCGATCCTACCCGGTCACTACTCATCATTGTGGCCTTTCTAGCGATCGTTTGCACCTATATGCTGAACTCTGCCAGGCGGGCTAGTGCGCAAACCATTGCCCAAGGGCATCTATTGCCGCGAAAGGTGGAATTGTACGAGGGTTTTATTTCCGTTTGGTTCACCCTGCTAAAGGAATCCGACCCGGAGCAAAAGACCCGGATAGCATTACAGATGGATGAGATCAAATCTATGCTTACCCTTCTGGCCAACCAGTCCGTACTACAGGCCATGAATGAATTTTTGGCATTGATTAAATCGGAAGGAATACCGAGTCCGCCTGCCCAGAAAGGTTTTGAAAAACTTTTATTCACGATGCGGGAAGACCTGGGTCAGCCCATTACGCTCTCGACCAAAAACGAAATCAATACTTTGTTCTCATCCTCAAACACTTAGCGATTATGGCACCGAAAAGATATTTTCGCACCACGCATCGGGCACAACGTTCTGCCAACACTACGCAACCATTTTTTCAACCGGCAGCAAGTGAGGCCGAGCACGCAGGTGGCCAAAACAGCTTTTTCCCACCTGCGCCAGTAACTGTGCAAGCCCAAATGACCGTCGAGCAGCCCGGCGACCGCTATGAGCAGGAGGCTGATGCTATGGCCGACCGGGTCGTGAACTCGTCGTCAAGCAATGCAACGGTTGCTTCTGCTGCTATGGGTAGCGGGCAAGGTGCCGTACAGCGTGCCGCACAACCGAAAGAAGAGGAGAAACTGCAACGTGCCGCAAAGCCTGAAGAAGAAGAAAAAGTACAACGCGCTGCCAAGCCGGAAGAAGAGGAGAAAGTACAACGTGCCGCCAAACCAGAAGAAGAAGAAAAAGTGCAACGTGCCGCTAAACCAGAAGAAGAGGAAAAAGTGCAGCGGGCCGAACAGAAGGAAGAAGAAAAAGATAAGCCCATGCTCCACACCTTCGCGCCGGGCAGTGGCGGCACGACCGTTGGCCCCAGCACGGCTGCCCGAATCAACAGCAGCAGGGGCGGGGGAAGCCCTCTGCCTGCTCCCGCCCGGCAGGAAATGTCCAGCGCCTTCGGGCACGACTTCAGCACAGTGCGCATCCACACCGATGGTGAAGCCGCTAGCCTCAGCGATGGCCTAGGTGCTCATGCCTTTACGGTGGGGCAGGATGTGTATTTCAATCGAGGAAAATTTAACCCAGACTCAGGGGATGGGAAGCGGTTGTTGGCGCATGAGTTGACGCATGTGGTGCAGCAGGGAGGAGTCGGTCGTGTACAGCGGAAAGATGTAGCGGAAGCTTCCACACCTGTCCCCGACACTTTTGCGATAAATCAAAACAGAAAAATGCGTTTTGTCAGCGCTACAGGTATGGTAGGCGGTGTGGCGGTTACCATTTTACCTGATAAAATTGGCCCAGTAAAAAAAGGCTCGGATGGTGTGACAGTGCCCACTATGCGCTGGCAGCCCCCTAAAGCTGCGACACAAAAGGATGGTTCAGTTATCGTGGAAGGTACGGCTGTCATCTCATTAAGCATCCAGACAACTTACTCGCCAAAGGCCGATAAAACATCAACTTCTGCATACGGCAAAGGCACTACGCCTGCCGATCAGAAAGGAGGAAATACTACGCTTCGGTTTCATGAAGGCTCGCACGGAACAGATGCTATTGACTACTTAATAAACAACCCGGTCCCAACCTTTGGGGGAAGCGGAACGATGACACAAAAAGATTACAAAGCTGCAGTTGCAACATTTATGAAAGATATGCAGAATTACTACTCTACAATTATGCAGAACAATCTTGACGATGTTGATTGTGTAGGTACAAAGGCCACATTCTGCCCACCTTAAATGCTCACACTCACCTGTGCTTCTCAGAATACAAATCAACCTACTCTAGCCAAATTATCTCATTCCATAATCATCAATAACTCCCAGCCCCAAAACCCCTAACCACCACTCACACAAAAAAATCACCCTCATGCAGCCCGCAGTCAAACAACCTGAAAATCAGGCCAACAAAACTTCCGCCACGAAGAGCACATTCTTCGGGGGCAGCGGTGCTGTGCCTTTTTTTCAGGCAAAACTGACTTCGAACCATCTGGGGGATAAGTCCGAGCAAGAGGCTGCTGCGGTAACCGACCGCGCAGTAAGCCCACCCTCCGCTTTTTTGTCTCAGACTGGAAATAACGCTGTTCGTACTGCTTCTGGAATAGGACATTCCGGCAGCGCGGTGCAGCGTGTGGAAATAGCCCCCGCCCCAGCAGAAGACGAGGAACTCCAGCGCAAATGCGCCGATTGCGAGCAAGAAGAACAAGTGCAGCGCATGGAGTCTCCCGAGGAAACGTCTGAAACAGTGCAGCGCGCAGAAGCGGCAATGCCCACCCCTGCCCCAGGAGAAAAGGAGGAAGAACTCCAACGCAAATGCGCCGACTGCGAACAAGAAGAACAAGTACAGCGCACGGAAGCACCGAAAGAAATGCCCGATACGCTACAGCGCGCAGAAGCGACAATGCCCACCGCTGCCTCAGGAGAAAAGGAGGAGGAAATCCAGCGCCAATGCGCCGACTGCGAGCAAGAGGAACAAGTGCAGCGCACGGAAGCACCAGAGGAAATACCCGAAGCCGTACAGCGCACAGAGATACCCGTACCCGCTGCAGCCCCAGCAGAAAAGGAGGAGGAAATCCAACGCAAATGTGCCGACTGCGAGCAAGAGGAGGAACAAGTGCAGCGTATGGAAGCATCGGAGGAGATGCCTGAAACGGTGCAGCGCGTGGAAGCCACACCAGCGGCAATCCCCAGCCCTTCCGCAACCACCGACTCCATAGCCAGCAGCAGCGCCTCAGAAACCACCGCCCACAACGAAAGCCATACGACTACCTCGGCTGTACCGACCGCGGTGAACTCCCCAACAGGCGTCCAAGCCAGCCTTAAAGTGGGCGCACCCGACGACCGCTTCGAGCGAGAAGCGGACGAAATGGCCGAAAAAGTGCAGCGGATGCCCCAAAAACAGTGGGCTTTGCCCAATAACCTGGGCGTGGGCAACGCTGACACCGTGCAAAGACAAGAGGAAGACGAGCCAGATATCCAGGGCAAGATCGTACAGCGCGCACCTGCCCTGCAACGGGCCGAAAATGGCTCGCTGACGGCTTCCTCGCAGTTCTCCTCCCGGCTACAAACCGCGAGCGGCGGCAGCCCACTTCCCGATGCTACACGGCAACACATGGAGGGCGCCTTCAATGCCGACTTTAGCAACGTCCGCATCCACACCAACACGGAAGCCTCTCAACTGAGCAGCGACATCGGCGCAAGGGCTTTTACCCATAAAAACGACATCTATTTCAACAACGGCGAGTACAACCCCGGCTCCTCGGAGGGGCAGTTCTTGCTGGCACACGAGTTGACGCATACCGTCCAGCAGGGGGCTGCGATGCAACGGGCTGCCATTCCGACCCAAATAGATCCGGCGATGGAGGAAGGCATTCAAACCTCTCCAATCCCAGATATCCAGGCTTCTATGGTAGAAGACGCCCTAGCCGCACTTGGCAATATTGCCGACCGGATCCCAGGGTATAGGTTATTTACAGTATTGATCCAACGGGACTTAATCCGGGGCACCCATGTAGAATTTAATGCGGAGAACCTCGTGGATGGCGTGATGAGCCTTATTCCGTTTGGGCACGACATTTTCCTCGAATTACAGCGCAGGGGCATTATTGCCCAAGCCTTTGCATGGGTAAGGGAACAGATGCAGGCACGTGACTTGACGGCCAGTCGTTTACAGCGCATTTGGGAGAATATTCTTGAAATACCCTGGTCTGAGGCATTTAGCCCCATCGAATTTGCCAATGCCCAACTTCGCCCCTTGCTCAACGATGCCATTGCTTTTGCCAGGGCAGCGATAGATGAATTGATGCGGCTTGTAAAAGAAGCCCTTACCGGAGCGCTTCGGGAATTGGTTGCAGAAAACCGTGGATACGCCTTGTTGACCAAAATCCTGCACCATGACCCTATCACCGATCAGCACGTTGATGCCAGCACGGTAGAAATCGTGGAAGATTTCCTCCGCTTGATTGGCAGAGAAACCGAATTGGAGCAAATGCGCATCCGAGGCACCTTGCAACGGACTGCCGATTGGATTGACACCCAAGTTGGCACGTTTATGTCGCTGCTGGGCGAATTGCGCGGCATATTTACTGCCGCCTGGGATGCTATTCAACCCCAGAACCTCCCCAACATTGTCGAGAACTTGAGCAGTTTGGCCACACGCTTCGGGACTTTCCTGACGGGCGTTTGGGATTTTGCGCTTACCGTGGCAGCCCAGGTGCTTCAAATCATCAAAGATTCACTGCTCGCATGGCTGCGCACCCACGCCAACGGCATCCGCGGCTATCGCCTGCTCACGGTGTTGATCGGCAAAGACCCCGTCACCGACGAGGTGGTAGAGCGCAGCGCCCTGAATATCCTCA
>Ga0247843_1008132_pt1 | contig 12409 bp, 11 predicted proteins | sample LaCruzMarch2017__FD_192420 | JGI IMG/M metagenome (GOLD analysis project Ga0247843, IMG submission 192420) | Freshwater microbial communities from meromictic Lake La Cruz, Castile-La Mancha, Spain - LaCruzMarch2017_8m | ecosystem: Environmental > Aquatic > Freshwater > Lake | place: Spain...
CTCTCACGCTCGGCGAGATCGATCGCGGGGCCATTAAAGTCGTGATAACCAATATGGTTGTTAAAGCGACTTGAGGTTTGTGTCATCGGCAACAATCCACAATCCATCGAAGCCACGGCCATCCCTGCACGGGTATGCGTGTGAATCACGCAGCCGATATCAGGACGCGCGGTGTGAATACAACCATGGATGACATAGCCGCTTTTGTTGATCCCATAGTCTGTATCGGGTTTACGTACGATTTCACCTTCGACGGTGATGCGCACCAAGCTAGAGGCAGTGATTTCCTTGTAAAGCAATCCATAGAGATTGATCAGCAAGTCCTCGGTTCCAGGAATACGGGCAGTGATATGGTTGTAAATCATATCGGTCATGCCGTACTTGTCCATCAGGCGATAGCATGCGGCCAGAGTCACACGCGTCTCCCACTCCTCGGGACTGACTTTGCCCTTGAGGGGCTCGAATTGTGTTGAAAATTTGCCGCTCACCATATTCTCCTGTTTTTTTCTAAAGGAATCTTACTCTAGCTTTTGGGGGCCACGATGAGGTCGGCAGGATCCAAAGCGTGTTGATTGAAATAGAGCTCAATATTTCGAAACATATGACCGACGATATGCGGGACATTGTCATACACACCTCCCGCAGAATGTGGCGTCGCCACAACCTGATCCATGTGGAGTAAGGGATGATCGGCGCGAGGAGGCTCGCCTTCAAAGGTATCGAGCCCTGCACTGGAAAGCTGGCCCGAACGCAGTGCCTCGATGAGCGCAGCCTCGTCAATGAGTTCGCCTCGAGCCGTATTGATCAGCATCGCGCCGCGCTTCATTTTGTTAAAGGTCTTGGCATTAAAGAGGTGCTTGGTCTGCTCGGTCAGCGGTGCGTGCAGGCTCAAGATGTCGCTTTGCGCTAACAAGGTGTCAAAATCGACGTATCGCACATTAAATTGCTGCTCAATAGCGGGATCGAGTTTTGTGCGGCTGTGGTAGATCAGGTTGACATCAAAGCCGCTCAGGCGTTTAGCCACAAACCGTGCGATATTGCCAAAGCCGAACAGTCCGACTGTTTTGCCGTCAAGCTTGGAGCAGACTGTACGCAAATCAGAGGCGATCCATTTGCCCTCTTGCAAACTTCGGTGCGCCAAGGGCAGGCGACGTGAAGTAGCCAGCATCAGCATCAGGGTATGTTCAGAAACCGGGATGGAGGTCGCACCAGCCGTGATCGCAACCGTCACACCCGCCCGTCGTGCGGCCTCGAGATCGATTTTATCGACGCCGATGCCCCATTTTTGAATGAGTTTCAAGCGTGGCGCCTGAGCAATCATGTCAGCCGTGACAAAAGTGCCGGCCGCCATGATGACCTCTGCATGACGCATCAAACCAAGATGCTCGGCTTGTTCGTTTGTTTTCGCAAACTCAATCGTAAAAGAGGGGGGGGTCAAGGCGCGAACCACCTCAATGGTGGGCAGCGCCATCGGTGTCAGAAAAACAATGTGTGGTTGCATGAGAAAGGGGTAAAGGCAGAAAGCGGTGTCGGGTTGTGCTCAAGCGTCGGGTTGTGCTCAAGCGGGAGGCAGCGTAATGTCGCCGCGCTCGATCAACAAGACCTTGATATCTTTTTTAACAATTTTTCCATAGCCGGATTTGGGCATGGCGTCCCAAAATACAAAATGTCTGGGCCAGCGATATTTGGCGCAACGTCCTTCGAGATGACCCAATAGTTCCGCGGCCTGGACCGCGTTGAGACCTTCGCGTCGCACGACCACCGCCACACCGACTTCACCCCATTTTTCATCGGGGATCCCCAAAATCGCGATTTCTGCGACACCGGGATGGGTGAGTAAGACTTCCTCTACCTCGCGAGGGTAGACGTTGGAGCCACCCGAGATGTACATGTCTGACTCGCGACCGGTAATGTAAAGCAGGCCGCGCGCGTCCAGACGACCCAGATCTCCCGTATGAAACCAACCACCGCGCAACGCTTTGGCGGTCGCTTCGGGATTGCCGTGATAACCGGCAAAGACGGCGGGACCGCGACAGCAAATTTCTCCGATTTCACCCGTCTCGACAGGCTCAAGTCGATCATTCAGAATCGCGACCTCCATCCCCACGCGTGGCCTGCCGCAGGAGCCAATGTTGGCATTTGGATCCGTATCATCTGCACTGTGCATGTCGGGGGGCAGGACGGTAATGTTGCCGGTGACCTCACCCAGGCCAAAATACTGCACCAATACCTGACCGAGTTTTTGCAAGGCCAGTTTTTGATCGGCCCGATACATCGGCGCCCCGGCATAAATCACGAATTTCAAGGTGCTGTGATCATATTCATCCACGGCAGGATGTTCGACCAGCATTTTGATGATCGTAGGCACGGTGAACATGTTGGTCACGCGGTGACGCTCCACAGCGTGCCAAAATTGCGCAGGGTCGAGCTTTTCGCTGGGCATCAACACCGTCGCTGCACCACGCGCGACATTCAGTAGGGCATGGATGCCCGCGCCGTGCGAGAGCGGGGCGACTGCGATCGAGCAGTCTTGCTCGGTCGTGCCAGGGATTAAATCAGCCAAGTGGTTATTGACCACAAAGGCCATTTGTCCATGCGTCAAAATACCTGCTTTAGGTTTTCCCGTGGTGCCCGAGGTGTAAAAAAACCAGAGTGGATCATCATAGGCAACCGTTTCTTCTGCATCGACGGCGTCAGGATATTGGGAGATCAAGGTTTCATAAGACCATTCACCCGCGCGCGGCTGACCAATCACAATGATGTTTTTTAACGTGTCAGAAGCCGCCAGCACCGCGTCCGTATGCGCCTGAAAACAATCCTCGACAATCATCGCGACCGCACCGCTTGAGGCGCCTAGATAGGCCACCTCGGGCGGGGTCAGACGAAAGTTTGTGGGGACCCAGACGCAGCCAAGCTTAAAGGCCACCCAACAATTTTCAAACGTTTGCAGGTTGTTTCTGGACTGCAAGAGTAAGCGGTCGCCTTTTTTGATGCCAAGCGCGCGTAAGGCGCTGACCATGGCGTTGACGCGTTGATTGATCTGCGTCCAAGTCCAGCGTTGTTCGCCTTGAATTAAGGCAGTGTGTTGCGGATACAAGCGGGCGGTATGTGTCAACAAGCGCCCAAGATTCATCGACTGCGCTGCGTTCACGTCGACTCCAGCACGCTCAGGTAGTTGGCGACCGCTGCGCCACCCATGTTAAAGACAGCGCCGGCATGCGCGCCAGGAATTTGCATGTCGCCAGCCGTACCAGACAGCTGCATCGCCGCCATGACATGCTGGGAGACCCCGGTCGCACCAATAGGATGCCCTCTAGACTTTAGACCACCCGAGGGGTTGACGGGGAGTTTGCCTTGTTTTGTTGTGACGCCATCTAGGATGACCCGCGCGCCTTGACCGTGAGGAGCGAGGCCCATCGCCTCGTACTCAAGCATTTCGGCGATCGTGAAACAGTCATGGGTTTCCACAAACTTTAAATCATCGAGGCTGGCGCCTGCGTCCGCAAGCCCTTTTTGCCAGGCCAGCGCCGCGCCCTCAAAGCGTGTCGCATCGCGACGCGAGAGAGGCAGAAACTCATTGACATGGGTGCGCGAGCGCCAACGCACCGCAGGCACTTTGGCTCCGGCCAAAGGTTCGTTCGACAAGACTAAAGCCGCAGCGCCATCAGAGACCAGCGAGCAATCGGAGCGCTTGAGCGGGCCCGCGACAAAGGGATTTTTTTCTGAAGGATTGCGGCAAAAATCAAAACCTAAATCGCGACGCATATGGGCATAGGGATTGTGCATGCCATTGGCGTGGTTTTTAGCAGAGATTGCTGCGAGCGCATCGGACTGATCCCCAAAGCGTTCAAAGTACTGACTCGCGATCTGACCAAACACGCCTGCAAAACCACCCTCTGTATGTCCTTCTTCTTTGACATAAGAAGCCTTGAGCAAGATGTCGCCAATCTCTTTGTTGGGCAGGGTGTTCATCTTTTCCATACCCACGACCAGTGCACGTCGAATGCGACCACTTGCCAATGCATCGAGGGCTGCCCAGATCGCAGCTGACCCAGTCGCACAAGCATTTTCCATCCGCACGGATGGGGTATGACGAAACTCAGGGATGGCGATGCTCATGAGCGCACCACTGAAGTCTTGTTGCACAAAGCCAGCGTTAAAGTGACCAACAAAAATCGCATCGATATCGCTGGGCTCAAGGCCTGCGCTCGCAATGGCAGGCAATGCGGCCTCACGGATCAGTTGATCGAAATCCATGTTGTCGAGCTTGCCAAAGGGGGTATGTCCCCAACCAACGATATAGGGCTGTTTCATTGCTGTCTCCTTAGATAGAGCCGTCTTGGCTCTTGCGAAGCGTTGGAATACCTACACCTGATGCGTCAAAGCCACCATCGACCGCGAGGCACTGACCATTGATGAATGAAGCGGCTGGACTGCATAGAAAACCGACAGCTTCGGCGATTTCTTCGGGCGTACCATAACGATTCATCGGAATCGTGTCGTAATAGTCCGAGCGAATCGCAACACTGTGCACCAGTTTGGCCATTTCGGTATCGACGGGGCCCGGTGCGACCACGTTGCTGCGAATGCCAATCGTGCCGAGTTCGACGGCTTGCTGCTTGGTGAGGTGAATGATGGCGGCTTTACTTGTGCCGTAAGCGACACGCAGCGTGCTGGCACGCAAACCAGAAATCGATGCGATATTGACAATCGAGCCGCTACCGTTCTTTTTCATATAGGGAATACATGCTTGTGAGCACAAGAACGCGCCGTCCAAGTTGGTCCCCATCACGTAACGAAACTCTTCAAAGCTTGTTTCAGTCAGCGGCTTAAAAACCGCGACTCCAGCATTGTTAACCAGTGCGTCAATACGACCAAATTTAGCTGCGATCAAATCGATGGCAGTTTGTACTTGATCAGGTTTTGAAATATCACAGAAAAGCGCAAGTAAGCGGGATGGAGCGTTGAGCTCGGCTTCCGTTGTTTTAAGGGTGCTCGCCTCGACATCTAACAGTGCGACTCGGTAGTCATGCGCAAGAAACCATTTGGCGATCGCAAGACCAATGCCGCGGGCACCGCCCGTCACAACAGCGACAGGACTATTGGAGGTAGTTGAGGACAAGAGCGACTCCAGAAAGTGAATAAAACATGAACAGTGTCAGACTTTACCAAATCGCGCTAAAGTAGGAGCGAATTTTGACCAATTTCTCGATATTGCCTGATTGTCAAACAGTTTTTGCCATGCCCACAACACACAAATGGGAGTCGTCAATGGAACTGAAATTATATGACTTGGCTGGCGCGCAACCCGATCGTCGGTTTAGTCCTTATTGCTGGCGTATTCGGATGGCGCTCGCTCACAAAGGACTCCAGGCCGAGGTGATTCCTTGGCGCTACAGTGACAAAGATCTCATCGCACCGAGCGGTCAGGGAAAAGTGCCCGTTCTTGTGCATCGTGATCAATGGATCTGTGACTCGTGGGCGATTGCCAATTATCTAGAACAGCACTTTCCAGCTCACCCCTCCCTTTTTAAAAGCGCGGAGGGTCGTGCGCTTAGTTATCTGTACTCAACCCTCGGTGAGCATCTAAGCGCTCAGATTGTGCGTTTTGTGGTGCTTGATGTCTACCATCATCTGGCCGAGCAAGATAAAGAATATTTTAGGATTTCTAGGGAGCAACGTCTGGGCATGACGCTTGAGGACGTTGTTAAAAATCGTGAAGCCCAACTTCCGAGTTTCAGAGAAAGCCTATCACCCTTGAGCGCTGTGTTAAAGAAACAAGCTTTTTTTGGTGGGAACTCACCGCTTTATGCGGACTATGCGTTGTTTGGCCATTTTCAGTGGGCTCGCTGCATCAGCGACTTTGAGTTGCTGGCTTCGGATGACCCCATCGCACATTGGCGCACCCGGATGCTGAATGCTTTCGATGGCTTAGCGTTGAAAGCACCTGCCTACGCATGAGTGCTCTTGACGCTGCGATCGCACCTAATATTTTTGACAGTTTCGCAGAGAACGGACTGTTGCTACCACTGGTGTTGGGTAATCTTTTGTCTCAAAATCTTTGGGACTTTAGTGCGCGGATACAAGCAAAGCTCGCATCCGAAACGCCTGAAAGCGGTGTAGAGCAAGATCCTCTCAGATATATCAAAGCGATTCAAAAGCAGTTGGATCGTCACTTCAAGCACCTTCATCCAAGCGATGTTGCTCAGATCTGTGGCGAGCTGAATCTGTCTGATGAGCGGCGGCGTCTAGGGTCTAAGTCGGTCGACCGAGCGCTTGAAACAATCGAGGCGAATTTTCAACAGCGGCTCGCCTCGGGCGCCGTTCCACACGAGGCGATAGAGCCCATTCAGACACGAATCAAACTCGGATATTTTCCCGCTTTTTTCTATGCCAATGTCGATGTGGTCTTGGCGAACAAGCGCTTGTTGGGTCGCAAGTCTAGTGCGTCTTTAGGCGTGACCTCATGCTTAGATGAGGTCGCGATATTTTCTGCCTTGGCGATGACCATGCCTGGGGGAGGCGTGGCGAACATGATTGCCTTAACAAGCGCCTCGCACTACACCGCTTTTGGTTGGACGCATACAGGTCAAGCTTGGTGGTTTTACGGTAAAAATAAATTGTTTTTCAAACAAGACTGGTCTGAGCTTGTTGCGCAGCAATTTGACGGTCATCCTCAACACGCGTTCGACTTTTTCTTCAAAGACATGGAACGTATCGTTTGCGTCACGGGTGCCTTCGATCTGATGACGGGTGAAAGTGGGATTTCTACCGAGCATATGACTGAGATTGTTGAGCAGATGGATCGTTTTTTTGGTGTGCGCTTAAATCAAGTGAGCGCTGGATTAGCAAAATCGATTCAAAAAAAAGAGGCCTCTTCATTCGCACCGGTGTTGAGAGCGTTGCTCGATGCGCAGACGCTTGAGCGTACGCGCAGCCATTTATTTGATCAGGCAGAGCCCCATCTTTTACCCGTTCTGTATTCTTATCGCACGCTCTCCTTGCACGATTTACGCCCCTATCTTTGGGTCGCGCGCCATCAGCCGGTCTGTCTGGCGCTCGGACGTGCGCTAAAGTCTCGCCAAGAGGCGATTGATATTGTCAAAAACTTAACAGGCAGTCTATCGATTTTTAAAGATCGAGACCGTATCGCCATGCCAGATGAGACCTTGAGGTTGAACACGGGTTCAGACCGAGATAAGGCGTTGCTGCTGCACGTTCTGTTGGAGCACTTGAAGGACACAAGCTCAGAGTCTGTCCGGGTTGAGACATTATTGACCGCCGAAGACAGTGTGGTCTGTATGGATCGTTTTTGTTTGAGCACTCAGACTTTTGGTGAAGTGGAGCGTCCAATTTCTGGCGTGATTGCCCAGTTTGCCGATGACATCAACACCTGATGTCCAGACTCAATTCTGCGCACGCCACACCAGATCGCTCTATTCCACCTCATGAAAAGTGGACAGTGGGTTGTGTGGCATTTGCCGCCTTTACTTTTCAATTTGAAGCTTTTCTAGTCGGGGTTGCCTTGCCAGACATGGCACGGGAAATGCATGCTTCGTCGACAGAGATTTCTTTTGTTGTGATGGCGTATCTACTGGCGGCAACCGTGACGTTTTTGCCTGCAGGGCGGTTGGGCCAGCGCTATGGCTTACGCACTGTATTTCTCTATGGTGCATTACTCGCGTGCGTTGGAACGTTGATAAGTGGTCTTTCAACGCATTTGCCCATGCTGTGGCTCGGTCGCTTTAGCCAAGGGGTAGGAATGGGTGCGCTCGTGGCGGTGAGTTACGCCATGCTGCCAGCTTGGATCGAACAAAAGCGGCTTGGATGGGCGTACGGCATGCTTTCCTTGGGGGCAGGCATAGGGATGATTGTCGGACTGCCTGTTGGTGGCTTGCTGTCACACTATTTTGTTTGGCAATGGATTTTTATATCGACGATTCCGATATTGCTATTGTTGTTTGTGATTGCATATTGGTATCTTCCGAAAAATAAACCCAATCAACAAAGCATCGCGCAACACTCAGCCCTGGGGTGGAGAGCTTTGTTTCAGCAACAAGGTTTTTTCTTGGCATTACTGACTTTATTTTTGTTTCAATTCGTCTCCAGTGGCGTACGGTTTTTGATGCCGTTCTATCTTGAGCTGAGTATGGGGTTGTCGGCCGTCATGAGTGGGGTGTTCATGCTGATTTTCCCTCTCTCCTTCGCGCCGACAGGCGTTTGGGCCGGACATCTAGCCGACCAAATAGGCTCACGCGCACTCGTGCTGTTTGCGCTGGGGTTGGGGGCCTTGAGCTGCGGGCTTTATATGGGCGTTCTTGATCAGCGCAATATTTGGTTCTTCTGCGTGTTCATGCTCAGTTTTGGCGTCGTATGCGCGTTGTTTACACCGCCTAATAATCGGCTCATCATGACGAGCCTACCGGAGATCCAGCGTGGGGAGGCGAGTGCGCTATTACCTGTCGCGCTCAATATGGGCAGCCTGCTAGGGATTGGTTTTTTTGAAACAATATTCAGCATGAAATTCCCCTCACAAGAGACCAAGGCCTTGTTGGAAATGGCATCGAATCAAGAGACCCAATATGCCATCATCGAAGGATTCACAACCGCTTTTTTATATGCAAGTATTATTTTTTTTGGGACTTTTGTTTTTTTAGTGTTCAACCGATTCCGAAAAAATTAAAAAGCGCACAACGATGACAGAAGCTACCGTTGTGCGCAGTGTTGTTGTCGGTTGAGTCAAGGAGCTGTAGATTGCGTGGAGGCGCATTACTCCTTCTTGTTCATGAACTCAATCAAGTCACTAAACGTCTTTTTATAATCGATCATCTCCTGATCCATGCCTTTGGCATCGCGGACATCCAGCACCAAACCCATCTTGCTGGCAAACTCCGCAAATTCTTTGCTGTTCGCTACCTTGAGCGCAGCAGGCAAGAGTTTATCCAAGACTTCTTTGGGCATTCCCTTGGGGCCTACGATGCTGTAGTCCGCAGGGAGTGTGACGTTGTAGCCAGCCTGAACCACGGATTCGGCATCAGGAAATATGGCGTATTTTTCCTTGGAAAAAGAGGCCAGAACACGCACCGTGCCGGCTGCGACATGCGCGCGCACGGTAGGGGCATAGCCTGAAACGGCTTCGACGCGTCCCCCTAGCAGGGCCACCAGTGCTTCAGCGCCGCCACCCGTGAAAGGGACTGTTGCAAGTCTGATTTTCGCAACCTTGTTGAGCTCTTGTATGACCAGATCAGGCGCTGTCCGATAGCCGGAAACCGCGACGCGGACCTTGCCTGGATTTTTGCGGGCAGCGTTGAGCAAGTCTTCAAATGTTTTGTAGGGAGAGTCTGCCTTGACGGTAATAATGGCAGGCAGATCGACCAGCGAGACAATCGATTGATAGTCTTCAGGGCTTTTCCACGTCAGTGTTTTATTGACGAGTGGTTGATAAGCCAGCACGCTGTTTGAGGTCAGGCCAATCGTATATCCGTCTGGCTTGGAACGAATCACTTGTCCGGTGCCAATGGTTGCAGAGCCACCTGGCTTGTTTTCAACGTTAACCGTGACGTTGAGTTCTTTGGCGAGTTGACCTGCAAACTGTCTAGAGATCGGGTCTGTCGATCCCCCAGGCGCGTAAGGCACGATAAAGGTGATGTCACGATTGGGGTATGACTGAGCAAAAGCAGGGGCTGCGCAGAACATGGCGAGAACAAATGCTGCGGCTCGCGCTGAGTATTGAATCAAGGGCATTGTCGACTCCGATGTTTTTATCTGATGTTGAACCTAGCCAAGTATGCCTAAGATTGGCAGCAAGCGCCAGTCTTTGACGCATGCCGTGTTGACGTATGCCACTTTGACATGTGTCTGTTTGGCATACGTCTGTTTGACTTATGAGAGTGGCAAGGTGAAGACATTTTTGGAGCCTGGACGCGCCAGCATCTTGGCGTACCACGCTTCGATATAAGGGCGAGTCTTCGAAGGAATATTGAGTCCAAACCAACGATGAATTTCGCAGGCCATTGGGATATCGGCCATGGTGAGCTTGCTGCCGGCGACATACTCGGTTGTGCTCAGATGCGCTTCGAAACGGTCTAGCAAAATCTCGGTGCTCGCGATGGAGGCCGCGACTTTCTGCATGTCACGCTCAGGCTCAGGGATGCGGATGAGCTGCCAGAAGGCATCTCGACCTGAGGGGCTAAACGTTGTTTGTTGCCAGTCCATCCAGCGCTCTGCGTTAAAACGCTCCTGCAAGTCGACAGGGTACAGATGACCCAACGCGTGTTTTGCGCACAAATAGCGAACCACCACGTTGGACTCCCATAACGTGAATTCGCCATCCACCAGGGTGGGCACGACAGAGTTGGGGTTCATCGCGATGTACTCAGGCGTTTTAGTGATGCCAAACGCGCCACCCGCATCGATCCGTTCAAACTCGAGTCCGAGCTCTTGTGCAGTCCAAACGGCTTTGCGAACATTAATGGAAGTAATGCGGCCCCAGATGCGTAACATGTTTTAAATCCTCTTGGATAAATAGTGTGTTGTTTGAATGTCTACTGGACAAAGTCAAGCAGGGTATTAAAGAAAGGAATCGAGACCGTGAGGCGCCCCTGTTGTTCGCGCCACTGAATCTCTGGAAAACGTTGCTGCGTCAATATGAGGCGGCTTTTCACGCTCGCCAGATCCTGGGTTTGCAAGGCGATAGCCCCAAAAAAACTCTCACGTTTTTCCCCTTGCGGAGTGTGTTGTTGAGAGGCAAGTGCACCATAACATTCAGCATATTGTGCGGGTGTCACGAAAACAAGTTCATAGTATTGACCACGAATTCGATACTCGCCGTACACGCCTTTTATTAACGTGCCTTGTGAGGCAGCCAGATATTTTTTTGCTTCTTGGGCTGGCTTGTTGGCAACGATTAAAAAGGCCGAGGTACGCACCACTTGGTTGGCGTGCGATTGCCACTCTTTGCGCCAAACAAGCTCGGGCGTCAGATGTTGACAAAAATATACGCGACCGGCCGGATAGGTCGCGGGCGCAAACCGTGTGGTGCGAAAGCTCGCCGAATACGTCACGCCATCGAGCTCAACCGGTCGAGAAAACGCTTGGACCGCTTGGACGGAAAGTTTTGCTTTGCTCAAGGACGCGTACGTTGTGTCAGCACTTTGGGTTTGAAAAACCAAACCGTCTATGCCGATTGGGCTGTCAAGAACCTCTTGTCGCAAGACCTCCGTACCCGTTGGTAAACCTACGATCTCGACATAATCATCTTGGAGGACAATCAGATGATTGATGGAGCCCAAAGAGTGTCGACCGCGAGGCGTGAGTTGGAAACCCAGCGATTCAAACACAGCTTGGGCGCGATCCATATCAAAGTGCACATTGATGACAGTGTGATCAAGTGGGAGGGCTCGGGTCTTGGACATCAATCAGGTTCTCTCGTCAAGGGGGTCAGATTTTTAGGGTGGCCATCACAGGCGCATGATCCGAAGGCTGCTCATGTGCACGTGGTCCTTTGTCGATCACGCATGCTGTGCAGTGTGGTACCAAGGAGTCCGACAACAGAACATGATCGATCCGCAGACCTGCATTACGTTTAAATCCATTCATCCTGTAATCCCACCAGCTAAAGGATTTTGGAGCTTGTTCAAAAAGTCGGAAAGCATCGTGAAAGCCTAAATTAAGCAAGGATGTCAGTGCCGCGCGCTCAGGGGGAGAGACCAAGATTTGTCCCACCCATTTCGCAGGGTCGTGAACGTCCTCATCGGCAGGCGCGATGTTGTAGTCTCCGAGAATAGCCACATACGCATGACTTTCTTTTTCTTTGGCGAGCCATTGCTCGAGTGCCTCGTACCAGGAAAGCTTGTACGCGTACTTTTCACTGTCGACGGCTTGCCCGTTGGGACAATAGGCACAAATTACGCGAATCGTCCGATCACCAAAGGGCAGAGTGACGGCAACCACACGCTGCTGTGGGTCCTCGAAACCAGGGATGTTGCGCACGACTTGCACACCAGGCTGGCGAGAAATCACGGCGACACCGTTATAGGTTTTTTGACCGGTCCAAGCCGCGTGATACCCAATTTCCGTAAAAGCTTCGAGGGGAAACTTGTCGTGGTCGAGTTTGAGCTCCTGCAGGCATAAGGCATCGACTGGATTGGCAGAGAGCCAGTCGAGGACCTGAGGCAGGCGAACCTTGAGAGAGTTGACGTTCCAGGTAGCGAGTTGCATGGCACAGTTTTAAATGGCAAAAAGCCGATGTGCCTGATTCTAAACTGCTATTTGTTGAGATATTCGCGTGGTACACGTTTTACGTTGCACAAGAGCTCATAGGCAATCGTATTTGCACGTTGTGCGACATCGTTGATGTCCACGTGTCGACCCCAGAGCTCGACGCGACTCCCCAAACCTGCCTCGGGGA
>Ga0247843_1008133_pt1 | contig 12406 bp, 15 predicted proteins | sample LaCruzMarch2017__FD_192420 | JGI IMG/M metagenome (GOLD analysis project Ga0247843, IMG submission 192420) | Freshwater microbial communities from meromictic Lake La Cruz, Castile-La Mancha, Spain - LaCruzMarch2017_8m | ecosystem: Environmental > Aquatic > Freshwater > Lake | place: Spain...
GCGGTCTCCGCTCGCCCCAAAAATTTGCACCAACGACAGGTGGGGGTGTTGGCGGTGCAATGTCTTCCAGTCGAGCCCGAGTTTGACCATGGCCGAGGGACGAAACGACGTTAACAAAACGTCAGTTTTTGCCAGCGTTTGGTGCAGTTTCTTTTGTCCTTTTTCAGACTTTAAGTCGAGACTTGCGATTTTGATGCCTTGGTGCAAAACGCCATAGGCCGCCGGGTTGTAAATGCCCATGGGGTCACCCGAGCTCCCTTTGGGGGCGTTCGCAGGAGCTGGGGGCTCGAGCTTGGTGCAATGGGCACCCATAGCGTGTAAGCGCATCATGGCGGCAGGTCCTGGCAGGTTCAAGGCCAAGCTCACAATGCGAACGCCTTTAAGTGGGCGAAGGGGTTTTGCGGTGGAAAGGGTAGTTGTCATGCGCAAGCTTTGTCGATGGGTCTAAAAATCAAGGCTTGATGATAGAGGCAATAATGGCCCCTTTGATGCCCTCATTTGCATAGGACGCAACCTTGAACGCAGCCCCCCACAATGACGACCTGTTTCCCGAGTTGCGGGTCGATCCCGTCCTTCCCCAAAAAAAGAAGCCCCGTGTTGTGAAGATCCAAGCGCCTTTGATTCTCCCCAACCTCAATGATCTCGAAGCCTTGGCGCAAACGCTACAAGCCGATCCTGATTTTCGGGTGATGCGCCGTTTGAAGCCGCGTTTACATTGGCCCGCTGCGGGGGCGGCCAGTGTGACGCGGGTGCTGGTGTTAGACACCGAAACCACGGGGCTGGACTCTTCGCGTGAAAAAATTATTGAGCTGGCTTTGCTTCGGGTGGATATTGATAACGCTTCTGGCTTGCCTGTAGGTGAGGTGCTTGTGTTTGACGAACTCGAAGACCCCGGCATTCCCATTCCAGCCCAAATCACCGAAATTACCGGCATTACAGACGCCGACGTCAAGGGCAAGAAGCTCGATGAAGCGCGAATCGCGCAGATGCTTGACGGCGTCGATGTCATCATTGCCCACAACGCTGGGTTTGACCGCCCGTTTTGTGAATCGCGCTTGCCTTTGTTCAAAGAATTCGCTTGGGCCTGTTCGTTTGCAGATATTGACTGGAAAGTCCAAGGCCGAAGTTCCAGTAAGCTTGAAATGCTCGCCCACGCCTTAGGTCTTTTTTACGATGCGCATCGGGCAGAAATGGACTGCCATGCATTGATAGCGGTTTTGGCGGCACCCCTGCCAAAGGCGGCGTCCACTGGGTTTGCAGCGCTACTGACCGCGGCAAAAAACCCCGCGTTTCGATTACAAGCCACCCAAGCGCCGTTTGAAGCCAAAGACAAACTCAAACAGCGCGGCTACCGCTGGAACGGGGATCAAAAAGTGTGGCATACCCGTCTAAGCGACGAAGCAGCAGTGCAAGCCGAATGCGAATGGCTTAGAACGAATGTGTACGGAAGCCGTAACGCATCCGTCGAACTTGAAAAGATGGAAGCCACCGATAAATATTCATCCCGCAGCGGAGTGCGTTTACAGAAATCTTTGTAATGCAAGTTCTAGGCGTTCAAGCGGGCAAGGCCCGCAAAGTGATGATGCAAGGCCGCAGCATTTTGACGGCCATGCACAAAACGGCTTTGACCGAAGCCACTTTTGTGGGCCCCTTGGGATTAGAAGCGGATGAACAAGCCGATCCGTCGGTGCATGGCGGCTTAGAAAAAGCGGTGTATGCCTACCCGGTAGAGCATTACGATTTTTGGCGCAAAGCGCGAGAGGCCGAAGGCCTTGGCGGTATTGACACTGCGCTTACTTACGGCTCCTTGGGCGAAAACTTAACGCTTTCAGGATTATTGGAAACCGATGTGTGGGTAGGGGATGTGTTGCGTTTTGAAAATTGCGTCTTGCGGGTTACGCAGCCGCGCGAACCTTGTTTTAAATTTAACGTCGCTATGGGCTACAACACGGCGGCCAAAGCGATGGCGCTCAGTGGTTTTTGCGGGTTTTATTTAGCGGTGGATGTTCCCGGTACGCTGCAAGCGGAGGAGGCATTTACCTTGGTTCCCGGCCCGCGCCGCGCTAGTATTCCCGAACGATTTTCCGCCAAGATGTTCAAGCACCTGCGTTAGAAATTGTTGTCTCTTAGCTTCAGGTTTTGGTGACGTTGCACTCTCGGCGTAACAGGGCCAAGGCATCGTGTAATGCGTAGTCTGCGTCGCTTTCTAGCGTGGCGCGTCCTTCTTCCACAAACGATTCCCACATCTGCGCGTAGTCCGCTTGAAACTGCGCTGGCGCATGGGTTTGGATAAATTGCGTTGCCAACTCCGGCTTGAAGCCAGACTTCCGGATTTTTCGAATCAGCGTTCCAGCCGACTTTTCACTCAACAATGTTTTAGGCGTGGCACCCGCGGCCAAGCCCAAAAACAGCGTGAGCAAAGAGCCTTCGTCATCATGCCCGTCCGTGGCTTTGTCCCACGCGGCAGACACCTCGCGCTCGTATTCATCTACTTCAGCGAGCCCGTCATCCAGCCAGAAATAGCGGCCAATGAACGCGGGGGTTTGGTTAAACAGTTTTTTAACGCTCACCGAAACGTCCATCATTTTCGGCCAATCTTTTCGCACGGAATCCATCAACGCAAGGGCTGCAGATGTTAGTTCTTGCGGGAAATCAGAGGGCAGGGCGAAGGCGGGTGGCTTTGTAGCACCAGATTTTTTCCTCAAGGTTTCGATGCGCTTTTGAAAGCGAACCCAGTCAGGTGCATCTTGTTTATCCGAACCTGACCCCATGATCAGCGCAGTGCGAATCACCGCCTCCGCATCTTTGCCTTCGTCTTCAAGTATGTCCACATCAAGCCCCCACTCTTGGGCAAACCAAATCGCTGCATCCATCACCTGGGCTACCAACTGGCGCTTGGCAAGTTCAGCGTTAAATTCGTCTAGAGACTTCAGCGTCCAGCGTTCCAAAATCGGAATCTGCTCGTCCCGAAATCCGCGCCCTTCGTGCATCCCAAAGTGCGTGTTCTGCGGCAAAGCCAACATCGCTTTGAGCATATCGGAGCCGCCTTTAGAGCGGGAAAGCAAACTGTTTTCTCGCAGCTGAAGAGCGGCGTGGTGCAGGTCGGCAGCGCTGCTGCGCTCTAAATACAAGCTCACCAGGTTCACCATCCGCAGTCTGGCTGTTTCCAGTTCGGGGCGTAAATATTCAGTCCCAAAATACCGCGCAATCTGCACCATGCCTTTGGGCGCTTCAGTACGAATAGCCTGAAGCTTGGCGCTATCAATCAGCCCGTGTTGAATACCGTAACGCAGTGCCTTTTCAAAAAAAGGGCGGTTCTCGAAAAGCGCAATCTCTGCGTTGGGTTTCACCATAGCGATTAAATGGCCGACTCTTCGTCAGCGTCTAAGGCCGCTGGCGTGGCCTTGCCGCGGTCGGTGTCGCCAGTTTCTACTTTGCCGTCATCTTCTTCCAGTTCGGCCTCCTCGCCGCGGCCCATGTCGTGGGCGCGGGCCTTAGCCCGCAAGACCAAAAGCATCTCAATGAACAAATCAGGGCACTCGTAACGCAAGGTAAACGCCATTTGCATCCAATCTTGGTCTGCCACTTCGTCCTCGTCTAAGCGGGGTTTGGCATAGGCGTTGGCATACAGCTCGGTTTCCGTGAGCATCTCGCCATCGTCTTCAACCGTATCAAACAAACCCGTTCTGGCAAACGCCTCCACCCGGCTCCAGCGTTCTGCAAAGTAGTCTGCCAAGGCTTCGCTGCCGCCTTCAAGGTCGCCAATCGCGGTCAAAAATTCAACCGGGTTGGCCCCAGAGCGAAAAATGACTGAATTAACCATACCGCGCAAATGCGTGCGCGAGAGGTCTTTGTATTGTTTTTCAATCACCACTGCGCGTGCAAACTGCTCCGGCGAAACCAGCAGGTTGACCACCGACTCTTTCGAAGTGTCGTACTCCCGAATCACCGCCAAGATATCTTTTGCAGGAAGCTGTTCCAGAACCAGCATCAGGGCGCTGTCGCCCTCGGCATCGGCTAACTCAACCAAGGCGGACTCGGCGCCCACGATATCGCCCGCTGCTATTAGGCTTTGGGTTTTAGTAATGAGGGCGAGGTGCGTGTTCATAGGAATGTCTTTCACGTGCATTATTCTTTTCGGTCAAAGCCTTGCTCGACCATCCAATCGTTGCCCGCTTCTTCGCGGGCACGGGCTTCTTTCTCTTCTTCTGCGTCCGCGCCGTGGCCGGAGTTTTCATCACCGTCCTCAGAACCCTCGTCCTCGCTCTCATGCGCGGGAGCATGGCTTGGTTTGGCAAACAAATACTCTAAACCCGCTGCCACCGTCAAAAGCCATTCGCCCATGGGTTCCTTGCTTAACTCCGCTGCAAGTTCTTGCGCCCAGGGTTCCAAGTGAATCGCATCAGTCAAACTCTCCCAATCCGGTAACTCGTCAGACTCCAAACTCACCAAGTGGTCCATCACGGCTGGCTTTTGAAACCGCATCCCTTGATGAAAAACGACCGACACCATCTCCGGGCTGAGCTCAATCATCTGGCGCAAAAAAGGCAACTCCTTACGCCGCTGCCCTAAGCGATGGCGCAAAACGTTGATGCCTTCAGAGTCGAAGGTCATGTCGTCAATCTCTGAGGCGTATGAAGACCGCAACTGGCTAAAAAAAGAAGAGGTTTGCATGGCGAAGAGCGATCGATCTGACTTAAAGGACCTTGTCAAGGTAGTGATTCCAAATTTCACCCGCCGTGACCAAGGGGGCGTCTAAGAGATTGCGTCGGCGGTTGTCGTCGTAGGCTTGGCGCTTGTCCGTATCAGAAAGGACGTTATACGCCTCTTGAACCTGCCTAAACCGGGCGGGGGCATCTGGACCTGTGTTTCGGTCGGGATGGTACAGCGAGGCCAGTTGGCGAAACGCCTTCTTAATATCCGCCTCTTGGGCGTCACTTCGAAGTCCTAGAGCGCTGTAGTGGTCAGTCATGTAACCATTTTACTGGCACGGTGTTTTTTTGATCTAGCGCAAGCTTTTTGCGAATGGCCGCTCGGGGCTTCGATGATTTCAAATCAGTGTCACATTCGAATTTCACACTGGTGTCACATTCATTTTTTCAATAGGAGTCAGAAGTGAGCCAATTTATAGACCAAGTTCGTACCCTGCAATGGGATGACCATCGCTACTACCACCAAAGTCGGATTAATCAAACATTGCACTTGATCAGTGCGCTGAGTTTTTTAGTGGCTTACGGATTACTGTTCATTGATCCCGCACTGGCTGGGATCGTCGGTTGGGTTGTGGGTATGGTAACGAGGCAGTCGGGCCATATCTTTTTTGAACCCCGAACTTTTGATGCGATCAATGGCGTCTCTGATGCCCACAAAGAATCCATCAAAGTCGGGTACAACATGCAGCGCAAAGCCATTTTGATCGGCGTTTGGTTGTCTATTCCTGTGGTTCTTTGGTTGAGCCCTGATGTGTGGGGCCTGATTAAACCCGCCATGGGAACCCAAGCCTATTGGCACGACGTTGGCTTGGCGTGGTTAGCGTTGGGGATTGCAGGCGTAAGCCTTCGAACCGGCCACCTGTTTTTTATCCGCAGCCCTTCATGGGGTTTGGCTTGGGCAGCCAAAATTTTGCTGGACCCTTTTCATAACGTGGCCATTTACTGGCGCTCGCCTATCGCATTGATGCACGGTGAAATGTTGGATCCTATCAATGGAGAGGTAAAAATTTAAAAAATACTATACTAATTATAAAAATACTTATGAAAGGGAGAGGGTTATGTCATCAGTCCAATTCGCTAAGAACCTTATCAACGAAGACCCAAACAGTCAGTTTGCCAAGGTGCTTGAAAATTTGGTTTTATCACTCGAGTCGGAAAAGTGCTTTGGTCTCCAACAGTTGTATGACTTGAATCGTTCGGAATTTGATACTGCGATTGAAATAATGAAGGATTGGCGAATCTCTCGTTTCTATTTAGGAAATGCCAAATGCTTCGACGCTATGGACAAGAACCAAAACTAGGCGGTTTTTTATGACCGCCTAGGTCATTTAAATATCTTCTATTTCGTCGGATCCTTGGACGTCCATCACTGCAATTTCGGCGTACTGCACCGCATTGAGTTGGTGGCGATAGGCGCTGAAAGCGTGCATGTCAGTCGCAGTCTGATCGCCGCTTTCATAGGCCGATGCCGCTAGTTCATGCTCTTTGGCCGCTTGGTTAAAGTGATAGGCCGCCATCCGATGGCTTTCGGAGGGGTTTTCATATTCGTCTTCAAATTCTCCGACGATCTCCGGGTGATTATCCTGGTGTTGCTGTGTCATTGAAATGCTCCTAAGGGTTAAGGTTGACGAGAAAAACTGGTGTCCTATCCACCAAGAGCTTTTTAGTATTTATTTGTGTCAGCCTAATGAACAATTGCACCGCAAGGGCTTCATCAACTTGCAATAAGCCCGCTGTTAAATAGGTTCATACATACAAAGGTCATGCATGTTTAGATCCCCTTCGATTTCTGAACACCACCTGATTCAAACCGAAACCGGGTCTCGAAAATTAGCCTATACCGTCAGTGGAGATCTGTCGGCAGCCAAAGTCTTTCTTTGTTTACCAGGCCTTTTAGAGACGAGAGCCAACTTTGATCCTTTGTTGGCAATGGCACAGAGTCACGAAAATTGCTGCTGGATCAGTTTGGATTATTGCGGCCGAGGCGATTCAGACCCGTTGGCCCCGTCGATGAACTACGCAATGTCGGTTTATTTAGCCGATATTGAAGTTTTTTTGGTTGAATCGGTATTCACAAAAAAACCAGTCACAAGAAAAAAGTTTTTTCTTGTTGGGACCAGCATGGGCGGGATTTTGGCTATGCAACTGGCAAAGAAACTGGGCAAGAAAATACACGGCCTGATTCTTAATGATGTTTCACTGAGCCTGTACTGGTCATCTTTGTACGGTTTGTATACGCAGTTTGACATGGTAAAAAAAGACAAGGGCTTTAGCGCAGAGGCGCTTGGAGTAGAGCCTCGTGCAGTGAAGGACGTTCAGTCACCTGCACATTTTGATTTGCATTACGAATTTGATTTGCTTGGCATGCATTTTCACCATCTCATGAAAGGCTTTGATGGACCTGTTTTGCTGGTTCACAACTCTCACAGCAATTTGTGCCCCACTGAAATAGCGCAACAAACGAAAAGACACGTTCCGCATATAAAAATTTTTACAGTCCAAGGGCAAAGCCATCCTGTAGGTTGGAGTTCTGAGGTTTGCGAGTGGATCAGTCAAGCCGTGGGCTTAAAGGAAGTCAACTGTGTGGGTCCCGTTCCCGAATTACATGAGAAGCAGGAACCGACTCCAGCCGCCTCAGCTGATAAGGAAAATTGTGCTGTTGCGGTGGTTTCAATACCCCAGCCAGAGACAACTCCCCAGGAGTTTCAATGGCTGAAATCCCCATGGGCACAGTTGAAAAATACGTTGAAAGTTTTCCGAATCTTTCGATTGCAAAAAAATTAGTAAATCTCAGGAACAAACATCTCCGAGGGGACTTGTTGGCGGATGTAGTCTTCGTGGCGAACGCGTGCTGGGAGAACAATGGGCTGGTGCGGAACTTCTTCATAGGGCATTTGTTCCAGCAAGTGGTGGATGCAGTTCAAGCGGGCTTTCTTTTTATCCACTGCTTGAACAATCCACCAAGGCGCCTCTGGGATGTGGGTTCTGTCGAGCATGACTTCTTTGGCGGCGGTGTAGTCTTCCCAGCGTTTGCGCGACTCCAAATCCATGGGGCTGAGTTTCCATTGCTTGAGCGGGTCGTGAATACGGCCTAAAAAGCGGGAGTGCTGTTCTTCATCCGAAATGGAGAACCAGTATTTAATGAGCTGAATGCCGGAGCTGATGAGCATTTTTTCAAATTCAGGTACGGTGCGAAAAAACTCTTCGTACTGGTCATCAGAACAAAACCCCATAACCCGCTCCACCCCTGCGCGGTTGTACCAGCTTCTATCAAAAAGAACGATTTCTCCTGCTGCGGGAAGGTGTGAAACGTAGCGTTGAAAGTACCACTGGGTTTTTTCACGGTCATTGGGCGCGGGTAATGCGGCAACACGGCACACACGCGGGTTCAGGCGTTGGGTGATGCGCTTGATGGCGCCCCCTTTGCCCGCTGCGTCACGGCCTTCAAACAAAACCACCACCTTATGGCCGGTGGCGATGACCCAGTCTTGTAGCTTGACTAACTCACCTTGGAGCCGAAATAGTTCACGGAAATAGTGGGTTCGGGCGGCGCGCGATTCATCGGTGGCATTGGTGGTCTCGTCGCTCGAAAAAGCCCGGTCTTCGACTTCCATTTCCAGTTCTTCGTCAAAACTGTCCAACAAATCAAGTCGAATCCGGCGCACCAAATCATCTTCGCTGGAGTGGTTCATGGTTTTCCCCTTCAGGGTTTTAAAAGATCAAGCCCTATCCTAATTCTTGAAAATGTAATATTTATGACACAAATCGCAGCGTTTTAGCTACTTGAAAGTGGGGTGATAGCCTTAAGTGCGGGTGGTTTTGATATTTGCCTGAGGGTTGACATACATCAAGTTCTAAATTTCGGCGAGTCTGAGAATGAGGCAAACAATTCTTTAGAACTAGGAGACGCTATGAATCACGCCAGTTTACGCATCATCAATGATGAGCATTCTTCACTGGCAGCGATGCTGCAATCCATGCGAATGATGATTGAGCGCGGTCCAGATAACGAGCCAGAATTGTTTTTTGACATATTGAGGGCCATGCTTTTCTACGTGGACGAAGTCCCAGAAAAGCAGCACCATAAAAAAGAAACAGTTTTATTTTTCCCGCTTGTTGCAAGACGCTCTCAGCAGTGTGATGAGTTAATTCAACGACTGAACCAAGAGCATGCCAATGGTGAAGCAAAAGTCAGAGAGCTCCAACACTTGCTATTGGCATGGGAAATACTCGGTGATTCACGCCGACAAATTTTTGAGACCGAGTTTGCAACGTATTTTGGTTTCTACATGGAGCATATGCACTTAGAAAAAACCGTCATCATTCCTGAGGCGTTGAGAGTTTTATCTGAAAACGATTGGGCAACGCTTAACGCAGCGTTTTCACTTAACAATGATCCTTTGTCCATGTCTATCCCACGCGATCCTCTATACGACCGGCTGTTCACAAGAATCACACTGCGAACGCCGGAGCCGATCGGTTTAGGAATGGCGCATCGCGCAGTGAGCTGACGATTTACTATGAATGCAGACATCATTATTGTTGGAGCCGGTCCTTCTGGGCTGTGCCTTGCCAAGTCATTAAGCGGCCAAGGTTTGCGAATAACCTTGGTCGAACAACAATCTCTTGAGGACATTTCCAACCCCGGATTTGACGGCCGAGAAATTGCCTTGACCCAACACTCCGCCAAGCTGATGCAAGATTTGGACTTGTGGTCTCGGATAGAGAATCCGTCCATCTCGCAGCTCAAGGATGCAAAAATATTGGATGGCAGTTCTGACTTTGAAATGCTTATCCCCCACCAGTTGGGTAAACACAAAGAGCTTGGCTGGCTTGTTTCTAACCATTTGATTCGCAAAGCGGCCTACGAAGCCGTCGCAGACAGCGCCAAATCCAACCACGACATTACGATTTTGACCAGCCAAAAGGTGGTGCATGTGGAAACCAATGAAGTAGGCGGATGGGTCAGGCTAGCCAATGGCGACCAACTCCAAGCACGTTTGATTGTTGCGGCGGACAACCGGTTTTCAGCATCGCGGCGAATGATGGGAATAGCGGCAGAGATGCATGATTTCGGTCGCAATATGCTCGTATTTTGTATGACCCATGAGGTGTCCCACGACAACATTGCGTGGGAGTGGTTCGATTACGGTCAGACATTGGCCCTGTTGCCTATGAACCCAGACCCTATTAGCCACATGCACCGCAGTTCCGTTGTGATCACCGTGACCAGTCCAGAGGCAGATGGTTTGATGCAAAAATCGTCACTTGATTTTTCGCTGGATTTGGAGCGGAGATTCAAAAACAGACTCGGGAAAATGCAGTTGGTCAGCACCAAGCATGCATACCCTTTGGTTTCTGTTTATCCCAAACGGCTAGTCGCCAACCGATTTGCAACCGTAGGCGATGCTGCTGTCGGTATGCATCCCGTTACGGCGCACGGTTTTAATTTTGGACTCTTAGGGGTTGAATCGCTTTCCCAAGCAATCATCCAGGCAAAACGTGCTGGCGTGGATATTGCAAATATGGATTTGCTAGAGCGCTACGAAAAGCAGCACCGCCGCAATACCCGACCGCTTTTCCTGATAACGCGTTTGATCACGGAAATTTACACCAGAGAATCACCTCCAGCTAAATTACTGCGCAAGGCGATGCTCCATATCGGCCAGCGCCTGACACCCCTAAAACACTCTATTGCTGCTTCACTGAGTGGGGCCTAACCGGCCGGATTTTTTTGATAGTGCATTAAGCAAAAGCAATATCTCGCCAACCCCAGACTTTAAGACCTTCGCGTTCAAAGTTGGATTCGCCCCCATAAAGAATAGCGGGTTCAAGGCTGCTATTTTGAGCAAGGGATTGCCATTTTTTTAATCCTTGTGACCAGTCGCTTGCGTAGGTACTTCCAGATTTAATTTCTATGGGCTGTAGGCCTTTTTCATTTTCTACGATGAGATCTACTTCGTTTCCTGTGTTGTCGCGCCAAAAAAACAGGTCGATGGGAAGCCCCGCATTCAACCGCTTTTTATAGAGTTCACTGACAACCCATGATTCAAATAGTGCGCCCCTAGCGGCATGGGTTTCGATTGTCTCTGCTGATCTGATGCCCATGAGCCAGGCAGCAAGGCCAGAATCTAAGAAATAGATTTTGGGAGTTTTGACCAAGCGTTTTCCAAAATTGCTGTGATGAGGTCTAAGCAGAGTCACGATATAACTGGTCTCGAGAACACTCAGCCATTGTTTGGCGGTGACCGCGCTGATTCCGCAATCTGCACCGAGTGAAGTCAGGTTGATAAGTTGCCCTGTTCTAGAGGCACACATTTTTAAGAAGGTTTGAAACTGGCTTAAATTACGTACAGAGATTAATTGGCGTACATCGCGCTCCACATAGGTTGCAACATAGTTACTAAACCAGTCTTGCGTTGTGATTTTTCTGTCATAAAGTGCGGGGTACCCGCCTTGTATGAGCATCTGGCTGAGTGAGTTTGGTAATTGGTTCGCAGCTTTTAGCTCACGTGAGCTTAATGGGAGCAATTCAACCCGCCCAACTCGACCCGCCAGAGTTTGGGTGATACCTTCAATAAGGTCAAACTGCGCCGAGCCTGTGAGCACAAAATCGCCCATGCCCCCGCGTTCATCCACCACACCTTGTAACCATGAAAGCAACGAAGGGCAACGTTGCACCTCATCCAACACCGCGCCATTCGGAAAACGGGCTAAAAAGCGCTTCGGGTCGTTTTGTGCAAATTCGCGTTCGTCCGGATTTTCCAGACTTACGTAAGGCTTGCCTTTGAAAACTGCTTTGGCCAGGGTTGTTTTTCCAGCCTGTCGTGGCCCTGTTATGGCGACGATGGGGAAGCTTTTAGCCAGTCGAATTAAGGTTTTTTCTGCATCTCGTGCTAGCATTTACAAATCCAAGTTTCAAGTTTTAATTTGTAAATTGTAGTATGTAAGGGTCATTTTGGCTAATAAATCAAAGTCGGTCTTATTCCGCCCACAAGCGTTCCCCCGAAGCTTCCAAATGGGTCAGGTAAACGCGTACCTCAAACTCAAGCTGATGGTAGGCCGGCTCCATGTGGGTGCAGAGTTGGTAGAAGGCTTTGTCGTGGCCGCGTTCTCGCAGGTGAGCGAGTTCATGGACGACGATCATTTTGAGAAACTCGCTGGGGGTGTCTTTAAACAAACTGGCGATATGCAACTCGCGTTTGCTTTTCAGGCGCGAACCTTGTACGCGGGAGATGGTGGTGTGTGTTCCGAGGGCGTTTTGAATGACATGCAATTTGCTGTCGTAAGCGACCTTGCTGATGGGCTCGGTGCTGCGCAAGGCGGTTTGTTTGAGGTCTTGCGCGTAGGTGTAAAGCGCCCGGTCGGTGCGTAAGCCGTGGCTCTTTGGGTATTTCGCCAACAGCCAGTCGCTTGCCCGCTGGGCCGCGAACATCTCGCGAACTTTATCTTGCGTTTCCTGCGGATAGCCTTGCAAGTAGCGCAGAGAAACTGCAGCTGGCGCGAGGGCCATGGCGTTTAAAGTTCGCGCCGCAGGGCAGGGAACAAGATCACGTCGCGAATGCTTGCGCTGTCGGTAAGTAGCATCATCAAACGGTCAATGCCGATACCGCAGCCGCCGGTCGGGGGCATTCCGTATTCCAAAGCGCGGACAAAGTCGTGGTCAAAGAACATGGCTTCATCATCGCCACTGT
>Ga0247843_1008135_pt1 | contig 12405 bp, 7 predicted proteins | sample LaCruzMarch2017__FD_192420 | JGI IMG/M metagenome (GOLD analysis project Ga0247843, IMG submission 192420) | Freshwater microbial communities from meromictic Lake La Cruz, Castile-La Mancha, Spain - LaCruzMarch2017_8m | ecosystem: Environmental > Aquatic > Freshwater > Lake | place: Spain...
TTATCCGACTAGATAACGGACAATTTGCTTGCCAGCCAAACAACCGATGCCTTTGGTACGATGTATCGCTTGTGCCAGCAGTTTTAAAGACTCCTGACTTTAGTATACCTACCGAGGTATATAGCGTAGAGAATCACGCTAAATGGAGTGCTAAAGACGAATGGTTTTATGGTTTTGAACAACTATGATTTTACAGACCTTTCATGAAAGAGCGGCTCGGTGGGTTGGAGATACATGGCAGGTCAATGATTTACCTAAATACTATTGGGAAAATGGAGTAATCCGTTCTCCTGAGTTTACGCAATTTGCAGATGCTTTAAATTGGATCATTCAATACGATAGGAGAAACCATGAATGACTTGTTATTAACGACCCTCTGGGTTTTTGCTATTGGTGGCTTTGTTATTTTGATATTGGTTTTAACAATAATTTTGTTTTACTATATGTTTAAGGGGCAATAAATGACAACCTTTACTACCAAAGACAGACAGAACGCATCTCCCCCACACATCGTGGATAGCGGAGCCAGCCCGAGAACATTGTCGGATTTTATTGCTCAAGAGCAGCGTTTAGAAATGCTAAGAGAGCATATTCAAAAACTCTATGAAGAAATTAATAGGCTTCGAGACGAAAACGCTAGACTGAAACAAGAAATAGAGAATTTTATGGATGGTCGCTGTTGATGTATAGAAGTCAACGGCTTTTAGAGATAATCCGTCATTCTCCATGCCAGAACTGTGGCACTCAGAACGGCACAGTCTGCGCGGCTCACTCCAATCAACTCCGTGACGGAAAAGGGAGATCCATCAAAGCTCACGATTATCGTGTCTGCGCCTTGTGTTTTAAGTGTCATGCCGAGCTTGACCAAGGTAAAAACTTGTCCAAACAGGAACGGGTTGAGATGTGGGAAGAAGCTCACCGCAAGACCATTGCCTGGCTATTTGAGAACGATCACTTAGTCGTCAAGTAACTACTTAGACTTACGGATATCTTCCATCTGTTTAGCGATATCCGACATTAAGATCTTAATGCGGTTCATCTCAGCCCGTTTATCTTCGGTGCTAATGTCTTTACTATTCTCAATAATACGGCTTTGTTTGCGTAACTCAGCCAACTGTTTGGTAGCTTTGTCATAGACTTTGGATAGAGCAATCTTATCGCCCTTCTCTTCCAGAATCTTGGTGACTTTCTCCATATCGCCCAACTCGGCATAGTGACGCATATCCGCTAGGGCAGACTGTAGTTTGGCGTTATTCTCGTAGAACTGAGTCATATACTTGGATTGGGTCTCTGGCTCAGTTTTAATGAATCCTAAGGCAACAGTATCAATCACAGGCTTACGAACCCGTGTACCCTCTGTAAATGGCTCCATAGCTAGATCTGTAGTAGAGGCGATGGTTGCACCCATCCAGCCTAAGTACGCTTTGATAAAGTAATCCATCTGAATTGGGGAAATACCTTGAGCGTCTGGGTTGAAAGTTAAAACTTTGGCAGCTCCCTCAGAGACTCCTCCTAGAGCAACAGCTACACCGCTAGTTCTATTGGTCATCCGCTCTTGTTTGGAAAGTCTCTCCATACCAGCAGATTCAATAGGCGCTCCAGTGAAGCTGTCCTTATTGGCATAGATGTCAATCAACGGCTTAATCATCTGTGGCATTGGGTTCAAGGAGAAGGTATCCATCAGGATGTGGTTCAGACGCTCGGCAAAGACCTTACCTTCTACGCCCTGATCCGCCAACTGTTCGTAGGTTCTCTCGGCAATCGTACCCAAAGCACCAATCTCAAATGGTTTAGGAATGCGGAATGCCACATCGCCAATCTTGAACCACCAGAAGTTATCCCGATCCCAGCCTTCCCGTCTTTGGAAGTCTTCATCGTCTTTATAGATTCCGTACAGGAGAACTGATGCCAGCATGATGGCGCTGGACATCGTCATAAAGCGTTGGGCCTTTTGCTTGTCAGATGCGCTGGTTTCTTTACCAGTGGTAGCGTTATAGATTAAACGATAGGTTGGGGTAATACCATCTCTACCAAGTTTATAAAGACCTTGTAAGCGGGCGTTAAAGAACGGCACCACGGAAGCAATTACTTTGACAGTGCGGAACTGCCCTTGCATTGAGAAGTCCATTAGGTCTCTGGCTGCAAAGGATGCCTCTAAATGGGACTTACCGCTATCCCGTAGCTTCTTATATAACGCTAGGCGGTTGGCGTTCTCAAACTTATTACCTAATTCGTTATAGGAATTTAATATGTCTTGGAGCTTACCTTTAATCTTCTCTGGGGTATCAAGGATTGTGGACTCTTTGATTCCCTTGTCAATTAAACGCTTGATTAACTTAGCCTGATCGCCTTCGTGTGCGGTTCCCATCTCAAAGATACCGCCACCAGCCAACGCTGCCACAAAGGTTGGATCGCCTTTTTTAGACATCCGTAAACCGTTGTAGACATTCTCAAACATATTTGGGCCTAGCTCTGAGACCGCGGCAGAGGACATCGAATCACGGATTAAGTTGCGAATCTTATAGGCTGGAGAAAGGGTAACACCATACCGCAAGGCATTCGTAAAGCCCTTGGCAATATCCAAAAACGCACTCTTTGGACCTAGATAGGAGATGGTCGAGATAGCGTCTACGAGATCTGGATCTGATAGAGTAAAGTGAACAGTCTTGCCATTCTCCATGAACTTAATGGTATTGGCTGGATACTTACCATCCATAGGCTTGGATCGTTCCGCGGCTCCCATCGACTCAGCATCGTTAATGGTTTGAATGGTTGCTTGATTCTTCATCGAAGCTGACAGGATGTGCGACCAATTAAGAAGCACATTCTCCATGAGGTCGTTTGTCTTCTTCGGGCCACCTTTGAGAGCCTTTGAGAAGTACTGACCAGTGAGTTTGGACGAAGCATTAACCGACTCAACGCTTCCGTCTTCCATTTCCTTATAGAAAGGAATGTAATAGATGTCGTTGGAGAATCGTTGGTAAGCTGCTCGATCAATTAATCCAGACTCAAAAGCCACATCCAGAACAGACTTGTTGAGTTCGTTCTCTTCTTTTAATGCCTGCTCATAAATCGCTTTTCTAGGTTTGCCGTTCAAGGTTCCTTGGGTTAACTTATTGCGTCCATTAACCAGATCCTCATCAAAAGACCGCTTGTCCGCAGACATCTGGGCATCACGGTTTAGGGCTTTCCAGGCTTGATACTGATCTACTTCGGTTCCTAAAGGCTCTAATATTTTCATGAGACCTTTGGTATTAGGGCGGATATCTAATGCTCCGTCTTTAAGATAAACCTGACCATGCTCTAAGAGACCCTGTAGACCGCCATCGATGGACTTCGATAGACGAGCCATCATATAGCCTTCGGTTGAATACTTTTTGATTGCTCGGAACTCGTCAAAGACTCCCGTAATAAAACGCTCAAAAAAGTTATCTTTTAAGGATTCAAACTTCTGCCCTACAGTCGCTTTCTTTTGGGTGAACTGCTTGCGGACAGCTTCGGCATATGCCTCGTCTACGCCCTCAAAAGACGCTTTCATTGTGGATCTGCTAAAGAGTACCTGTTGGTCTTCTTCGGTTGGCGGTTTAATTTGATTGCTACGAACAGCATCTTTGCTGGTTATGTAGTCCATGTAGGCTTTGAATGTTTCATTAGGCATATAGCCTTTGTTCTTCAAAACGCTAAATATCTTACGCAAACCATTGGCAATCTTAGAGAAAAACTTTTCTACAACAGACAGTGGCTTCTCTGAGGTAGTAGCCCAACGAGCTACTTGATCTGCATACCACTCACTAAAGCTTGTCCAGTAAGCAGCATAGTTGTCTAACTCTTCTGCCTTTAAATCTTCTCTAGATATTTTGGTTGTTTCTGCCGTCTTTTTAGCTCTTAACGAGTTCAATAAGTCACGAGCGCTTTTACCTTTTTGCGAGGCAAGCCATTTCATATGCTCTTCTTTTAGCTGTTTTTTGATTTCAGGAGAGGCGTTGTTATAAACCTCAGACTGATGAGCATGACCCATTTCATGTGCCAATGTCTCCAGCATCTTGCTAATGCTGGTAGATTTTTTAAATAGAATGTACCGATCCCCATTAGACAATAGCTGGGTAATGCCATTCTCATTCTTGTTGTAGGTGGCATCCTGAATGCGTCTATATGGGCCGGTAAAGTTATCTCGATTGGCAATTGCATCTTCTGTTGTGCTGACATAAAGGTTGTCCTTTAAGCCAAACAGTTTCTTCCACTCTGCAATAACGCCAGCCATCTTTGCATCAATATCTTTTGATACGGCAAGACCATCTTGATTAAACTGAATGAACGAGCTTTCTTTATGCTTCTTGGCCGCCTCCGCTTCAATGTCTTTCTTTGCCTTACGAAGCACTTTCATGTCTGCTTCGTTAATCCATGTGCCATTAAACGTATCTACATCAACTCTAGCTCGTGTCTTTCCTTTGGTTGGCGTATAAACAGGATCCCCTGTTAATGCACTAAACCCACGAATCAAAGCAATGTCACCGTCTTGGAAAACAACTTCACCACCCTTAACGCCTTTTGCTAAATCCTCAGCGTCTTTCTTTTGTTCCATTGTTGTTTTAGAAGCCTGCGGAGCTTCTCCAAGCAATTCATCTGCTTCAATATCATTAGCATCCATGCCAGCTAATACATCTTTAGCTGTAATAGCTTTCTTAGGTTTCTCTCCAACATATCCAAACTTCTTAGCATTCTCTAAGGATTCTGGACTCATGGACATGGGGATTGTTTTGAGACCCTTATCCCTAAAATAGGCGTACCGATGGCGTCCATTGTCAAACATCACCCTGCCGTTTTCATCTATACCAACGGACGGTGCCTCGATGGATGGAGCTGTTTTGGCAAACTCCGTAAAGATGGAATAGCGTTTACCAATACCGCCTTCGCCTTCAGGACCTACATAGAAGTTTTTATTCTTTGCAAAGTTCTCTTCAAAGGCATCCACATTGACATCGACCAAGGAATAACCGCTACGCTCATCGGTCTTATTCATGGTAATAGGGACTTCCCTACCATCTATATTGACAGCCTTAGATACGAGTTCTTCTTTGGGTTCTACTTTCTTGGGTGCGCCAGGCTCAGTGAATTCTTCTGCAATAGCCTCTTCTGGAGCGCCTTTTAGCTTGTTCTCTAGGTATTCAATGTTGTTTTGAATGGATTCCAAATCCCGCATGACACGAATGTTCTGAGGTGTAGGTACGAATCCACCATCAACCGATGTGCGGATTAATTCTCTAAAGTCACTAACACCACCATCTACGCTGTTTAGATCTACATCAGCTGGAGAAAGGATTTGTTGCTCAATAGCAATCCGTATTAAGTCATCAAGGAACAACCCGCCTTTGCGGAATAAACGATTGGGAATCCGTTTATCAATGCCAATGTCAGCCCTTTCGGAAGGATCAATTCCAAAACCCATCATCCATTTCTTAAACTCGTCTGGCTCTTTTTCAAGCTTTTCTTTGCGCTTATACAGCTCTAGTATTTCTACCTGATCTGGATTTGGATTTACCAAAACATTCTCGGTTAACTCCCTTTCGCCATCCTTGTACTTGGCAAAGCGTTTTTTACCTCGTTGAACGATAGTCCCATAATGGGACTGGACATTACCCTCTGGATCAATAAACACAAACTGTTCTTGACCTTCCGCCTTACCTTCTACTTCTAAGGGTGGATTGAGGATATCGTAGATATATTGGGGGGTAAGGAACTCAGCACGGTTTAGGTAAGTGTCAATGTTGTCCTTGACCTTCTGGCTCTTAGACTGATCCTTAAATGCCATCAACTTAGCACGGACTCGGTCGGCATTTTCAGGGACGGATAAGTCGGCATTAAGTACTTCGGGGTCTTGATAAATGGTAGCGACTGGGTTAATGCCTAAACCTTTTAAGACTTCGGAAGAAACGATTTTATTAAACGCAGATAAGGCGGCTTTATCTACATCTTTAGACTGTATAAACTTGTCATATTCCTCGTAAATCTTCTTGATCTCTGGCCGATCTCTAAAGCCCTTAATCATGCGATCACGAAGAGCCTGAGCATCTGCCTCTGGAGTGGTTGTAGCCTCGGTAATTTCGGTAGGTGTTTCCGATACAGGCAGAGGTTGGAACTCAGGTCTTGCTAGGTAGTCTTCAATATTCTTACGAATCGTGGGATTGGCTTTAGGATACTTTTTAAGGTAGTCCTGAAGCGCTTCCTTAACCTTGGCTGCTTCTTGTGGGTTGGCAATGTCTGCACCTAAGACATCTTGATTTTTGTAAAGATTAGCCTTGGGGGAGATCCCAAATGAACGAATGCGGTCGGCATCAAAAGTACGGTCTTTAATCTGTTCTGGGCTGGCAATCCCATATTTCTCTCTAAAGCCCTCCTCAGACAACTCTGAGGTAGCGGTAGGGGCAAACTGAGTACGTTCGCTAGGGAAGATCGTAGTGCCGTCAGGATTGACAATAATGGGGGTATAGACTCCGCTCCCCTCTACGGTGGGATCATAACCAATTGCCAGATTAACATTCTGAGGCTGGAGGGTCTCAGCGGCTTTACGCTTGGCTTCTTCTAATTGGGCTTTCGCTCGTTCTAATTCAATGGCATTAGCTTTATTAACAAAGCTGGCAGGTAGACCAAATAAAGCACCGCCAATCGCTCCAAGACCAGCGGCTGCACCTACCCCCTTCATAATGTCGGTTTCAGGTGCTACTTGTTGTAATTGAATGTTTGAGGCTAACTGACCGCCACCCTCTTCTACGGCCTCGCTGAGTGTCTCGCCCAGTGTTCCACGGATTACGCCTTTTGTAGTGGCGCCTGCCATACCACGGGTTAAGGCTCTTTCAATCGTAGCGCCTGCACCAAACGATGTTCCTAGAGTCAACGCTCCCGCTTGGATGGCTGCTGTACGACCGCTAGATAAAGCCTCTTTCATGGCGGTATCTGGATCAACACCTTGTTTAATTAACTCGTTATAGACGTTCTCAAAGGTGTTGGTTCCAATGTCAGCACCCTGCATAATTGCACCAGTACCGACTGCACCGCCCACACCAGCCTTCGCCAATACAGGCTTCATGGCTTCTTCGGTAGCGTTCATCATTAAAACTTTAACCGCACCTTTGGTCAGCAGACCACCGCCCATCGTACCGATTAGATTGGGCACTTGCTCAAAAATAAAAGAACTTATGAGAGCTGGATCCTTAATGGTTTGACCAATGGCAGTACCAGCCTCATCAAAGAAACCTTGAGCTTGGGCAATTTTTTGACTTCTAAGTGCTTCTTTAGCTCTTAATACAGGGGATTTTGCCTCTTCAGATATTTGCTGAAGTCTTCTACCTGCGCCTTGAAGACCTGTAGTTTCGTCTATATTTCCAGTCACAAGACCAGCAACCTGCCCCGGAATCTGTAGTAACGATCCAACCCCAGAACCAAAACTAGCCGCTACGTCTTTAGCTGTTTCGCCAATTGTTCGACTTTCTCCTAACGCTAAATTGGGATACGCTCTTAGTATTTGTGCTTTAGCCGCAGATGGATCTAAATCATCTGGGATGTCACCAACTATCGTACCATCTGGTAACTGAATTTCGTAAGGCATTGATTACCTTGGAATGGATTGGAAACTAATTCTATTGGGTTGTTGTGCTTGACCTACAGCCATATTAGCGTTTTTTGCAAGCCTTTGATAGATAGGATTATTTTTCTTTTCACTCTCGTATGCGTCAATTTGTTTCTGTGTGGGGGTAATGCCCTCCATAAAAATTCCCTTGCGTATTTTTGAATCATACGCAGTTAAATCATCAATAGCACGACTTGCCTCTAATGATTGTTGAGCCATATTTTTGCGTTTGTTTTCTTCGCTGTAATATAAAGCCCGAATATCACCAGTGCTTAAGTTGCTGAGTTCAGCGCCTCGTCTCGCCTTAGATGCTGACAATGCCTCGATACCCTTCGCTCCACCAGCACCGATATTAGTAAATGCGTATGGAGATGTTCCACCCATAATGCCTAGACCAGCTGCCAATAGAGCTAGATTACGATCTTCGGCTGCACTCTTTTTGATGGCTTCTCTTTCGGCTTTTCTGTCGGCCATAATCTCAGCAAAGATATCTTGCTCTGCTTCTTTTGGCGCACGATTAAATCGTTCCTGTTCTGGGGCAGTTAATACGGGCGCGGCTGGAGCAGGAGTCTCTTTCTTGGTGACTTCTTTCTTTTGGGATGGTTTTCCATATCCACTAAATACTTTTTGACCAGTAGCGGGATCAACAACATATTCATCAATTTCTGGACGAGGGACAAAATTTTCATCAGGATTCAAATCTTCAAAACCACCCATGGTGCTACCACCATATTGGAAGTGCTTAACCTCGCCACCAGATGCCAGACCAACTATATAGTTTCTAGTCTCTCGTGGAAGATTACCTATACCGCCTTCGGATCTTAATGCACGATCTACTCTGCCTGGACCTGCGTTGTAGGCTGCGGCTGCCAATGATGGATCTTGATATTTGGCGTACATCTTCTTCAAATAGGAAATCCCGCCTTGGATGTTTTCCATAGGATCTAAAGGATTAACTCCTAACTCTTTAGCGGTTCCAGGCATTAACTGCATAACGCCTAATGCACCAGATTTAGATTTAGCGGACTCTGGGTTAGATAGATTACCTGTTTCTTTATACAGTACATGAACCGCTAATCTAGGATCTACGCCTTGACGAGTTGCTTCTTGAATGACTATGTCTTCGTATTTATGGTCGCCCCGTTTTTCCATCATGGGTTGACTTTCGGCTTGCATAGCGGCTTTTTGTTTTTCAGCAGTATACGATTGTGGCATTGAGAAAGATTGCAACCTATCACTCACTGCACCAGCCGCGCGGCTTGGAAGGCGGCTTAACATTGCATATAGACTTTGAACGGATGGGCCTGTATCCATTTCTCTTGCTTCGGCAATAAACTCATTTTCTAAGTCATTAACATCACCGCCTTCATCAAAGGCAATAATTCCACCGCCCGCATACTCTCGTTCTGGGACTGGGATTTGAGCCACTCCCATGTTGTCAACTGCTGGCTGTTCTGCCATTGCATTGGTAGCCATGACTTGTTCTAGTACAGAAGTTTGTGGCTGATTACCACCCTGTAGGGCTTGCATACGAGCAACGGCTTCTGCCATCTCTGCTTTTCGTCCAAGGATTGGGGCAAGCATATCTTCACGGATCTGACCCTTTTGGGCCATCTGCATAATCATGACTTGGGGGAGTTTTGCTAAGTCGTCAATAGACTCAGTCTGCTGTTTCAGTGCGCCTAATATGCTCATTATTTATTCCCAAACATATTGTAAAGACCAAGCCCTGTTAATCCCATACCAGCTAATTGACTTGCAAAACTAGGCGGAGGGGTGGTTGTGGAACCCATTTCGGCTGTTTGTTTTAATGGTACACCACGAGTTAAATTACTCATAGTCTCAATGCTGGTTAATGGGTAGTTCAGTTTAGCCATTAGGTCTTGATACTGAGCATCTAACTGCTGTTGCTGAATGCCACGCTGGAGGTCTCCATACGCACCCTGAGTCTTAATACGGTCAATATCAGAAGCTTGTTGAGCTGTACCTAGGGAACCATAAGTTTGACCTAAGTTACCATATGTTTGACCCAGCTGACCATAACCAGCGGCTTGAGCAATCTGAGCTTTTTGCGCTGCATCAAATGCGTTTTGTAGTCCAGTCGCCTGAATGTTGCCTAACTTGGTTTGTAGGTTGCGTTCTTGCTCAGTTTGTGCCAATAACTGTCTAGCACCACCATAGGTTCCCTGACGGGCTGCGGCTAAATTGCCAGACAACAATCCTTTTTGGGCGTCTCTTAATGCTTCTGCTTTATTGACATCAATAACATTCTGAGCATAAGGAGACATATAGGCTGCGGTTTGCTCTGGACTTAACATAGACCCTAGCGCACCAAGACCTAATGCGGCAGAACCAACACCTAATTGCGTTGCTCCCGTGCCAGCACCAAATTGTGAAGGAGTACCCATTGCACCCAATTGTTGACCAACCTGTTGTTGCATTGGCGAAAGGCTTGCCACTCGACCCGATCCTGCCAAACCAGCTGCTTTTAACGGGTCTCCATAAGTAGTAGCGTAGTCTTTAGATAAAAGGGTCTGTGCAGTAGGAAGAACGCCACCAGGACCCGTAATATACGGGCGTAAGACCTCTGGGACATCTGTTAATTGTGTTGATATTGAGGTATTGGTTGCCATATTAGTCCTTTACGCAGGCATATATTTGCGTGGGTTAATTTGTTTGCCCTGTTTAGGGTTACCAGTACGAGCCTTACGTACCTTATCCATCATTGAATATAACTGTTTTGCACCAGCCTTGGAAGAGCCGTTTCCTAAATGGCTGACTACATCCGCAGGAATAACAAACTCTCCATCTGCTAGACGAGCTGGTTGATTGTCATTAATAGTGGCTTTTATAGAGTCTGACATTCCATCTCCACCGCCTGACAAGAATCTAGGAGTGCCGCCTTCAGCAAACTGCTGCATACCACCTACAGCGCCTTCATTAAAAGCTGGTTGAGAGAGCCTGCTCAGAGCTAGATTTGGCATACCACCAGCAGCATATCCCATCCCAAATAAACCTTTTTGTAAGTTGCCTTGGTCCATACCCATAGCGGAATAATCACCACCTAGTTCATCGTCTACTTGACCACCCATCGCATAAAGATTGTCTTGCATACGGTCATATAAGTTTTCACCTTCTCCGCTACGACCATAGTAAGTTTCACCAATAGATACATCACGGTTTGGATTGGGGTTAAATGGATTTTCACGAACCACCTTATCGGCATAGTCTCTTTGGCGATTAATTTCTCCAAGGGCCGCATCATATTCGGCTTGGCTAATTGCGTTTGCTCGTTTAGATTCTTCAAGGAATTTACGTTGCTCATCCAAAGCAGCCAGATTTGTTTCTCCATAAATAGCTAATGCACCCATACTCATTGGATTTACGCCTGATGCTGCTGCGGCTGCCTTAGATGTGCCAGCAGGGCCAGTCAATAGGTTTTTAAGACCAGATCCAGTCTGACTTGCGTTATCTAAACCTTTATCTAAAGCTGAAATACCTTTGTCTATAGCACCAGTATATGTTTCTGGATTAATAGCTGCTTTGCTAAAATCGGTAATGCCTTCAACGGCACTAGTACCCATATTTTGTAAATTAGCCAATCCTCTGGTTGCTACATCCCCAAAATTGCCTCGCATAATTTGCGATCCAATAGATTGAGGCGCTCCTAATGGCGCTCCAACATCATAGCCAGAGATGTTACTAAGTACATCAGATGGTGGCATATTGCTACCTAAATAGCCACTGGCATTACCGACCAAACCACTACCTAATTCTCCTGTAGCGGCATTAATTCCCTCAGCTCCTACTGCTGTACCTGTTTCTGATACTGGCAACAAAGCTACATCTGAACTAGTGAGTGTTGCGTCAGCGCCAGGGGCGGCTGCTCTTAGGTATTCGCCAAGCTCGGCTGTGGCATAAGCCGTAGCGCCACCAATGACAGCACCTTGAAGATTAAAATTACCGCCCTTACGCATTACTCCAGAACCTCTGGCTGCACCGTAAGCTACTTGTAATGGTACTGGAGCGCCCATTGCAGAAAGAGCAATTTGACCAATTGTCCCCCAACCACCTGGAATTGTTTTACCAACGGCTTTATCAAAGTCTGCTAACCCACGACTAACAGGTTGCACAACCGCTTTCTCTACAGGTTGAAATATTTGCGTACCAAGATTTTGAGCTTCTTTAACTCCTGGAACTTGCTGAACCGCTTTACCAACCGTACTGCCAGGATTTAATGGATTTAACTGACCAATTGCTCTTTGAACTGGTTTAAACGGATTACCAATCTTAAAATATTCGGGTAAACCCGTATCTGGGTTAATTGTTCCTGAACCACCCAAGGCTTTTAAAATGCCTGCTTCTTGAGGATTAATATGGGCAAGGATAGTATCGCCATTGCGACCTTTGCTCTGAAGTTCTTTAGCGAGTGTTTTTAAGCCTGCCATACAAGCCTCTTAGGATTAAAGTTCATAAAATTGTTACCGTTACCGTTCCTACGTTACCCGTTCCTGATACACCTTGTAAATAGGCAAAGTTTGGCAGGACTATTTTTAAGTACTCGCCATCCCGAAAGACTGTGCCTTCTGGCAAATTGTACCCCGATGTTGCTAAATTTAATAGCCGTAGCCCATCCATCTGTAAAGGCACGTTGGAGTCTTGTTGGGTGAAATACAGTCTTAGCGCCCCAATCAGCTGAGACATATGCTGTTGGTCGTAATCGAGTGGAGCCAGAGGTAGAGCTGGCGACCGAAAGCGTTGCATTCCCATTATCTGCGCCC
>Ga0247843_1008136_pt1 | contig 12404 bp, 10 predicted proteins | sample LaCruzMarch2017__FD_192420 | JGI IMG/M metagenome (GOLD analysis project Ga0247843, IMG submission 192420) | Freshwater microbial communities from meromictic Lake La Cruz, Castile-La Mancha, Spain - LaCruzMarch2017_8m | ecosystem: Environmental > Aquatic > Freshwater > Lake | place: Spain...
GCCAAATCATCCTCAAGCATTCTTATCTGCTGCTCATTTGCCTCGACCTTATCCTTGGATAGCTCAAGTTGCTCTGTGAGGTAAGTAATTTCTGTTATTTTCTCTTCAAGAGCAAAGCTCTTGATTCGGATATCAGCAGTAATTTCGTCGATCGTATTCCTCTTGGCAGCTAAATCGTCTTCAAGCACAGATATCTGATACTGATTATCTGCATTTCGGGGAGTTAAGGCCCCGACCTCGGTCTTGAGCCCATCACTCTCAGCCTTGGTTTGCTGAAGAAGCTCAGTTAGATCAACTATCTCTGCTGACTTTTCTTCCAACAATGCACTTATTTCTTGAATGTCAGTACTCATTTTATCAATCATACTCATCTTGGCTGTCAAATTTTCTTCAAGAATAATCACTTGCTGGGAACTCTCTTTATTGCTTGTATTTAAGAATTCGACTAACTCCTCAAGTCCATCAATCTTGTCTTTGGAGAGTTGGAGCCGCTCATTGAGATGCGAGATTTCCAGTGTCTTCTCTTTACATTCGGATTTCCATGTATTGATGTCCACCTTTATCTTGCGGCTAGAATCTTCCATGTCTGACTTCTGCTGTGCAATATCCTTCTTAAGTGCGATCAAGGCATGGATCTCTGCCTCGAGTCCATCAACCATCACCCTCGAAAGTGCAAGCTGACCAGCTAGATTCACGATCTCCTCAGACTTCTCCTCCAGTGACATAGCCGTCTCATCAATAATGAGCTCCTTTGCTGCCAAATCATCTTCAAGCACAGATACTTGGTGAGCAAACCCCTCATTACTAGCGACTAAGGATTGGACATCCGCATTGAGTCCATCACTCTCGTTCTTTGATAGCTGTAGTTGCTCAGTTAGATCAGCAATCTCAGCAGTCTTCTCCTTGCAAGTAAATTCCCATGCATCGACATCGGTCTTAAGCTGATCAATCATTTTATTCTTTGCCACGAAATCATTTTCCAGCAAGGCTGCCATATCACTTTGCAGTGTGGCCTTCTGCTGCGTGATTTCTTCCTTATTAGCAACCAAGGCTTGGACTTCTATCGTCAGTTCATCAATCTTGACCCTGTGTACTTCAAGTTGTTCAGTAAGATTCACAACCTCTGCTGATTTTGTTTGCAGCAATGAATTCTTGTGATTGATGTCGATTGAGGCCTCCGCAAGAGAAGATTTCACCTCATTGAGAGACTTGCCAAGTGCAGCAATGTTCTCCTCGTATGCTGCTGCCTGGTCTGACATCATGGCTGACATTTCAGCTGTGACCGCCTCGAGGGTCTCTTGCGACTTCTCAATGATTGCCACGTTGTTTTCCTTCTCGAATTCCAACATCTTCATCGTCTCCTCGAGCTCCATCTGATGTGCCATTACTTCCTGCGTGCTCTTCGTTTCATTATTGCTATTCGCATGCTTAAGCTTGTCATTAGCGGCAATAATATCTTCAACCTGAGCTTGCAATGCCTCATTCTTCTTCACCATCTCTTGCATAGAAGATGTAAGATTATCGATCTCTGTGGCATATTCTGTGTTCTTATTCCTGAGATTTTCAACGATTGTCTTGAGCTCATTGCTCTCGACTTTGATGGCCAATATCATCTCGTCGTCATTTCCGTGGCTATGCTTCTCATCTGCGAGCAATGTTTCCAATAGTTTTAATTCCTTAACTAGCTCGGTATTCTTCTCTTCGGTTGCACAATTGACAGAGCTGACTTCCTCGACTCGACCCTGCAGTGCCATGTTTTGTTCCACAATTTCTTCCAGCGTGGATGTAACAATATCAAGCTTTTTGGAATAATCGGCCTGAAAACTGGCCAGTTTTTCCTTGTTACTGACGACCAAAGCATGTACTTTCGCCTCAAGCTTATCAGCCTTGGCCATGGCTAGAATCAGCTGCTCGGCGAGATCAGCTTTCTCTACTGTCTTCTCATCCAACAATGTACTCATATGATGGGTATCTGCAGTCATACCGCTAATGATACTATTCTTGGCCTTCAACTCTTCTTCAAGCATAGCCATTTGTTTGATGTTCCCCTCGTTGCTGACAATCAATTCCTGGAGGGCCACCTTGAATCCTTCACTGTCACTCTGGGACATGTCATATAAGGCCTTGACTTCCACCATGAGCTCATCAATTTCATTCTTCGACAGCTGAAGTTGCTCAGAGAGGACAGCGTTCTCGGCTGATTTATCGTCCAACAATTTGCTTTTGTGAGCAACATCCTTTAGTGCCTTGTCAAGAGACTTCTTCGCCTCATCGTGGGACTTCTTCAGATCAGCGATGCTTGTTTCATAGTTTTCTTTCTGATCTGCCATCATAGCTGTCATTTGAGCTGTGACCTCCTCAAGAGTTTTCTCCAATTCTCGTGCCTTCTTCTTTTCTATTGTCAGCATCTTCTTCATCTCTTCAATTTTCTTCACAGAGCTCTTCTTCTCGTTGACACTGTTGATGTCGCATAGTCTTTCATTAACAACGCTTACTTCCTCAATCTGAACTTTTAATGATTGATTCTGATCTGTCGCTTCTTGTAGAGATGATGCTAGATTACCGATTGCACTGGCGTAATCGGCGTTGATATGTTCAAGTTGTTGATTGGTAGCCTTGCAGTCCTCAACCTCACTTGCGTACTTAGTTTCGACTTCGTTCAGTGTCTTCTTAAGCTCATTACACTCGGCCTTCGTCATCTGCATCGCCTCAATCTCCATTTCGTGGCTCTTCGTAATACGTCCAACAGTATCTAACAACTCTTCCACTTTTATTTCATTGGCATGATTAATCTCCTTCAGTGTCTTGTTAGCGGCGCTTACTTCCTCAACCTGAGTCGACAATTCACCATTCTGTGCCATGAGTGACTTGATAGTCTGCATTAGATCCTTATTCGCTTGCCTTAAGCAATCGACATCTCCAGTTTTGTTGGTACTGACACTTCCGCTGTCGTTTCCTCTGACAGTAACCTCAGGGTTGTTCTCATACTCCTTCGTCGAAAGTTCGGACTCCATCCGAAGTTGCGATGGTGGAAGCACCAGTAGCATGCGTGCAGTTTGTCGTATATCAATTGAATTTGGAGACATGGGACATTCTCGCTTAGGTATGAGCTCTTTTTTCTCCTCCGAGGCAACAGCACTACTGTGCTTATTCTGATTCAATATATCAAAATGTGCCTTGAACTGTTCCTCAATCATATTAGCGAGATCGTCCTTTTCAGCCTCTACGAATCTCTCATCGTCTTTGTAATCAACGTTTGGAACTTCTTTTCCTACTGATGCGGTCGGTGAAAGCACACTCAACGCACCCAACAACGTTTTGCCCACACGGTTTTGGACGCGTTGGACATTCTCAGCCATAAGGTATGCCTGCGCCCGTCGTTTCGAGAGAACTGCTTTTCGCCTCGACGAGTTGTTCGTCAATGCGGAGTCAGCCGAATCATTCGCAGAGATATCATCTCGCATTTCCTCCGATGTACTTGTGGCGGCGACCTTATCATCTCTTTCTTCCGCGACTTCATCCTCCAATGCACCATCAATGTCTTCATCTCCGGATAGAGATTCACTAGAGTTGGACATCAATGATGGGAACTCATCACCACGGGCTTTACTGGAGGCATCAGATTTGCAAGACTTCGGACTGAGCGCGCCTACCTCTACCTCAATCTCTTCGCCTTCGTGCTCTTTGCTCGCAGCTGCCTTGACGTCCCGCCGACCATGCTTAGGCAGTAGGATGGAGCTCGACTTCCGCGGCCTGTAGTAGGAGTACCTGGGCATTGTAGACTTCGCTGAATTCTGGCTCAATTCTTGCCAAGCTGTAACAGTTGCTAACACCATAGAGGAGGTGAGGAATTGCTTTGTTTCTGAAAATACTTTCGTTTCGAGAGAAAGCCGTCTCCAAAAAATTAGCAGATTCTCGCTGAAAAACTCTGTTTGAGCTGAAGTACACATTCACTAGGAGGTTCGCCTTCCGGCATTTGCAAATGAAGTCCAATCTTCCATGTTCTTTTATGTAATGTAGGGTGCATGATCTTCATTCTCATAATTCATCATCAACATCATGCCAAAGAAACTCATCTCCGTCGACGTCACGAAGGCTCCATGGGAGCAAGAGACGCCACTCCATAATCGCTGGCATCCCGACATCCCTCCAGTGGCCAAGGTTGCCCCCGGTGAGAAGTTCCGTGTCGAGTGCATTGATTGGACCGGTGGTCAAATCAAGAATGATGACTGCTCCGATGATGTGAAGAATGTGGACTTATCTCAAGTGCACTACCTCAGTGGTCCCATTGAGATCGAGGGAGCAGAGCCTGGTGATTTACTAAAGGTTGAGTTCCTAGAACTTGGACCGCTGGATGGTGATGAGTGGGGCTTCACAGGGACATTTGCCAAGGAGAATGGCGGAGGTAAGTTGTCGTATTACATTCGCGATTATTATTCCTTCCGCTCGCAATGTACTCATATTGTATCATGATACCATGACGTAACCTTTTCGTGCACAGGATTCCTCACGGACCACTTCCCCAAAGCGACAAAGGCCTGCTGGGATATTGATGGTATTTATTGCACCAGTCGCCACATTCCAGGAGTGAAGTTTCCTGGTCTGATTCATCCTGGTCTCATTGGCACGGCGCCAAGTGCCGAGCTTTTAAAGATGTGGAATGATCGCGAGGCCACTCTTGTGGCAGAAGAAGGAACTGCCATGGAAAAGACTCTATGCGGCTGCCTTGCCACGCGTCCTCTCGCGGTAAGCATTCATGTTTGTTATCGCATAAATATGTATCTAACGTTTTTACTCATGCTTGTTTCGTTTCAGTGCCTTCCCGAACCTAAGGGTGCTATGCTCGGAAAGCTTGGGCATTTCTTACAGAAAAGTGGTAGTGATGAGGTGTGGGATAAGGTCGCAGCTGAAGCAGCTCGTACTGTTCCTGGTAGAGAGAATGGTGGTAACTGCGACATTAAAAACCTTAGTAGAGGTTGCACTGTTTGGTTTCCAGTCTTCGTCCCTGGTGCTATGTTGAGCATGGGAGATATGCATATGAGCCAAGGCGATGGAGAAGTTTCTTTCTGCGGTGCAATTGAAATGGCAGGGTTTCTAGACCTCAAATGCACTATTATCAAGGGTAAGATATCATGTATTCTTTGATTAAATAACCTGATTCTGATGACCGAGCTCATGGCCTCACATACTACTCTGTTGACCATTAGGTGGGATGAAGATGCTTCCTGTTATCGGACCGCACAAGCTAAATGTCAATCCAATATTTGAGATTGGCCCCATGGAACCTCGCTTTTCAGAGTGGTTGGTATTCGAAGGCATCTCAGTAGATGAAAAGGGTGTTCAGCATTATCTTGACGCGACGATTGCGTACAAAATGGCTGTGCTCAATTGCATCAAGTATTTGTCTCAGTTCGGGTATTCTCAGGAGCAAGTCTATCTCTTGTTGAGCTGCTGCCCATGCGAGGGACGAATCTCGGGTATTGTCGATGTACCCAATGCCGTTGCAACACTCGCTATTCCTCTGGCGATTTTTGACAGAGACGTTCGTCCGCCAAGTGACATGGAGCATTTTGCCAAAGGTATCAAGGTTGTCGGGCGAGATGTTTGCATGTCCGAAGAGGGAGGTGCGATCCCTTATGATGCAAGGCTTGGGAACTGAGACATGTCTATGAATGAGACAGGATATCATCTTAATTCTATTGGTGGACAAAGATGTGTGTACAGATTATTAAATTAGCTACCAGAAATATTTTCATTTCAATGATTTCAATACTCATGCATCCACCCACGATTTGCGCTTATCGTATTAGAGTCAGAGCTCCTCCAGTGTCCCAATACCATATCATAATTTACGCAATAATCTTCGTAACGATACCCGTTCCAACAGTCTTGCCACCTTCACGCATTGTAAAGCGTAGACCAGTTTCAATGGGAACAGGTGTAATCAATTCCACATCCAATGTTGCGTTATCCCCCGGCATAACCATCTCCGTTCCTTCCTTAAGCTTCAAATCACCAGTAATATCAGCAGTACGGAGAAAGAATTGTGGACGATAGTTCGACATGAAAGGTGTGTGTCGTCCACCCTCACTCGTCGTTAGACAATAAACTTCTGCCTCAAACTTCTTGGCAGTGTTCAATGATCCTGGCTTACACAGGACCTGTCCACGTCGGACATCCTCCCTCTTTAGACCACGGATTAGTGCCCCGATATTGTCACCTGCCATACCAAAGTCCAATAACTTTTTAAACATTTCCACACCAGTGCATGTCGTCTTCGTCTTACTCCCATACCCGATAATTTCCAATTCATCTCCGACATTAATCTTACCCTGTTCAATCCGTCCAGTCACGACAGTCCCCCGACCGGCAATACTGAATACATCCTCGACTGGCATTAGGAATGGTTTATCCAAATCACGTGTTGGCTCTGGAATGTTATCATCACAGGCTGCCATAAGTTCAATGACAGCCTTGGCACCATACCCCGTGGGATCTTTCCCCTCGGCTGCGGCAAGTGCCGAACCACGGACGATTGGGGTCTCATCACCATCAAATTCATAAAAGTCAAGTAATTCACGAATTTCCATCTCGACAAGTTCAAGTAATTCCTCATCATCGACCTGATCACATTTATTAAGGAAGACTACTAGCTTGGGGATGCCCACCTGCTTGGCTAGGAGGATGTGTTCTCGAGTTTGGGGCATTGGACCATCTGTGGCGGCTGTGTTAGACCCAAAAAGTAATAATGGAAGGAGTTGGAGGAAATGAAATTAGTTGTTGATTTTCATTTGTTGACCCGCTAAATGCATGGATAAATTAACAAATATTGATCTTACCAACAACAAGAATCCCGCCATCCATCTGTGCCGCACCCGTAATCATATTCTTAACATAATCGGCATGTCCCGGACAATCAATATGCCCATAATGACGATTCTCCGTTTCATATTCAATATGACTAGTATTAATCGTAATCTTACGTGCCTTCTCTTCCGGCGCACGATCAATATCCTCATAACTCATTGCCTGACACCAACCCTTCTCACTTAATACTTTGGTAATGGCCTGTGTGAGTGTCGTTTTGCCATGATCGACATGTCCGATTGTGCCAATGTTTACATGTGGCTTGTCACGTATGAATTTGTCACCGGCCGCGAAGCAACGGACCTGCTGTTGCTGCGAGGGATAAGGCGACGAAGATACGACCAGTCGTCGAACAGATCGGTGGACAAGGGTGGTCAGGCTGGTGGTACGGCTCATGGCACGTGGCTGGGAACTCCTTTATGTCTACGCCTCAAAGATATCTATGCGGTTTCACCACACAACCGCCCGGCTCAGCGCGGGATCGTGTGCCATTGTACGTAAATAGTTTGTTTGACGAAGAAAGCTTGCGAAGAAAGCTCTTTTGCCTCCGACGGATACTTCCGATCCTACATATCATCTATCACGTCAAAACCCCGGCGTCACCCAATCATAATCCTCATCTATGGTTCGATTCTCCTTCTACAAGTCTAGCGCAGCAGCATCCTTTGATAAAGTATCGACGAAGATATTGAGGACACATGGTATTGCAGTCAATGAATCGATCGAAGTCGAAGTTGGATTTGATGAACCGTCCGTCGTACGCAGAACACACAGTTATCCATCTGGCTATATAACCGAGACGTTTTCGAATGAGCAGGAGACTGATGATGCGGATGATGAAAAGAAACAAGTCAGGATAACAGCGACGGCAGATACTGACACGTGGGTTTCACATTCATCATCCGATATCCCATCCGACTTGGGACATTCACAATCTGGAACAGAAGAATGGAGTAGTGAACAGTCGGATGCGTTCGATGGGTTTTCTGATGGAATACCCAGCATAGCCACAGCTTGCAATGGAAGGGAAGAAGAGGAGGAGGATGTGGACGTCATAGTTGATGCAATTGCGAAGTTCAACTTCGACAAAATTTGGTCAGGTGACAGCGTTGTTTGTGTCGACGAAGGAGTTGCCAATACTAGTAATCCACGAGAGGAGGAGCTTGTCAACGAGAAGGATTCAGAGCTCGAAGTCGAATACGTTGTGTTTGATTGCGTCGTTGATGATGAAAGCAATACCAACTTCAACCATGGAAGTGAAAAGGGCGTAAAGGAACAGTGCATCAACGAAGATTCCAAAATAGAGCTGAACAACAGTGATGACATTGCCAAGGAAGAGAGCGTCGTTGAGATCGATAACATCGAAGAATCCAGCGACAACTACGTCGACATAGATGACACCAGCGCTGATAAAACTGAATCTACTGCAGACAATCTGTTCAAGGAAAATTCTAGAGAAGATTGCGCAATTGACTTAGATTCGAATGAAAAGTCCACCGTGGGCGTTGTCAGAACTGTGGCTACGTCAGACAAGCTGACAGCAATGATGTGTGAACGCATCTCAGCCATCAACAACATTCGTGGTCTTATTGAACAAGAGAGTGAGACGAGTAAGTATTGTTTCGTTCGTATTTAATACATTTGCATCACCTCACCGTCTCTGTTATACTGTGTTCGCTCATACGCAATCTCCATAGAGGAAGACATTATCTTCGAGATTAACAATAGGATGATGCTACTAAAACATGATGTAAAATGTAAAGACCAAGCCAATAAGGAGATAATGAAAACTGTAAAGTATCTAAAGACGAAGAATAGTGACTATGCACGGCAACTGTGTGAACTATCATCGACAGTGGACAGTTTAGTGGCAAGTAAAGATAAGAGCATAGATCAAATGAATGCGATGAAACAAGAGCTGACATCAAAGAAGGTTGTGATTGATGAGTTGAAAGTGGACATTGAAAGCAAGGACGCTTTTTTGGAGGAGATGTCATTAGAGATTGTTAATCTCGCTGAGAAATTCCAGCTTGCAATCACCAAGAATGAACAACTCCAGACTGAGAACAACGGATTAAAGACGGCTGTCAATGACTTAGTTATCAGTCGTAAGGAAAATATCCAGCAAATAACTGAGTTAGAAAATGATGTAGCAACAAAGCTCGGCATAATTGATGAAATGTCCGGATTGAATACCAATTGTGAGAAAGTGGCGGCGGAGAATGCTGCTCTGTTTAAGCAACTAGAGGTATCCAAGGTCGAGAATACTGAGCTCAAGGCCACTATTGACAACCTTGAATCCAATTATGCCATTGAGAACGAAACCATGATAACGTCGCTGCAAGAGATGGTCGAATTGAATATTTCGCTGCAGACTCAGGTGGATAAAGCTTACACAACCATAGAAGATATGGAAAAGGTCAACAGTGCTAAAGAAAAGAAGAATACTGAATTATTAACTCATTTTTCCAAGTCACTTGAAGACTTGACAAAATCATTGGAAGAGAAAACAGCCGAGATTGAAGCCAATGATGAGAGGAGTGCAGAGTTATTGGATATGATCGAGAGTATAACCAAGGTGCTCCAGAATGAGAGAGTCGGTCATGAGAAGGAGGTAGAGGAGCTGAAGAAAATGCTTAAGATGGAGATGGAGGATAAAGCTGACATCATCCGTAAGACAGAGAAGTCACTCAAGAATGTTGCGGCTCAGATGACCACTGAGTTGGCAGCCGAGAAACAAATCTTTGATGCCACTATCAATGATCTTACCAAGTCTGTTGAGAAGCTCATGTTGGATAATAAGGAGGCATCGAGCCAAAGCAAAGAGCTTCGAGCTAGAATCGAGGGTGGGAAGAATGCAGCTACTAAAGTTTCTAAAGATCTGGCCGAAACGATTAATCAGCTCGAGAAGGACCTTGAGGAGGAATTCCTAATTACTACCCAGCTTAAGAATGGTGCTGAGGAACTCATAGTAAAGCATGTTGCGGACAAGAACGCCAATCTTATTCATGAAATCGAGGACATTTTAGGCGATGTTCGAATGATTCAGTGTTGGCAGCTTTCGCATTTCCAACTCATAACCAAACTGATTAGTGAGAACAAGGAACAAGTTCGGAGCGTTCGGTTATTATGATGCAGTGGTAAGTGTTTGTGAGCTTGTAATTCGGTGTTCAGTGCGTGGCTTGGTATTCGATAGAAAGTTAAGATTCGAGATTTGAAGAGTAGGTTGGTGGAAAAGAAAGGACTGCATGTTGTAGACAATAACTTAATATTTTAGTATATTTAATGAAGTAGTAAAGTAGAAAGTTGTTCACAAATTGCACAAAGCAGGTGGGGTGCCACATCTATCTACTTTTGAGTAAATTACGGACACCATGCACCTTCATAGAAACCTCCGCCTAAAAAAGCTACTACACCAATAAGACCCATTCTGCACATATTTCGAGGTAGCATCAGGGGTTGTGGTGGGGGAGAGAGGAAAGAAGGTTCTAAGAAGGTATGTACCCACTTCTTCTCTCACAAAGAAGGTCAAGCTGAAAGGAAAAGCACTTTGCATCCCCTTCACCATGCATGCTTACTGAAATGAAAGAGGGTAATTGGTGCGTAGTCCACATTCGGTACAACCTGCAGCGAGTTGACTTGCGTGACGGCATCAAACAACTGCAATGACTGTCAATTCGGAAAGTAAACAATGCGCTCCCACCGGATGTGATGAAGACATACTCGGACTCCACAGACTCCACAGACTCATTAATCGCGGACTCATGGGTATTGTATTCATCATCTGACGATGATTACAGAGACACTTGCTTCAAAGCAACTTCTAGTTGCGTGCTTGTAGCAGTCAACGAGCCCCAAGTGAATGAGCATGTTGTTGTCAGTACATCATGTGAGAAGAAGGAATGCGACAGCAAGGAAAATGTGCAGGTCGATTCTAAAGTTGAAAGCATACTTGTTTTCTTTTCTTTGCTTTACGTTCAGCTTCCTTATTATTGAAAGTACCTTTCTTTGGGTCATTATTGGGGCAATGTGTCAAGCAAAGTTCGCCAATCTGTCTCCGTTTTACTCAACGTACACCATGTTTGTCGAGGTGAGTATATGTTATACTATAAGCCTAGAAATCTTGCGCTGAGCAGTCTTGACAGTCTTGATATCAGAAGGACAGCAACCCTTGCACCATCCTTTGCCATTTGACCAGAATTGAATTTATTTCTTGCAACCATGAGTTTGGCGGGCTCCCTTTCCACTTTTTGCATGATCACCCTTAGCAACTGTGGGAGCTTGATACTTGGAAATTGGAACATACTCGCCAGCTGCCCTCTTCCTTGCTATTTCTCTTATACAAAAAGGTTGATATGTTTTGTGGTGAGTTGCTTGATATTCATACTAGATAACATGTGATTCAAATCTCTTCCATCCTCTGATTCCACAAGAATTTTGATCTGTTCAGGAAATAACTCCGCATTCAGTGCATCAGTGCATCCTCCATTGCTTCCTCCTCCGTAGATTTTAACCCAGGCTGCTTGAGGTCATCAGCAAAACCGTTGGAGTCAGGGGCCATGTCTCTCCTGCTGATTAATTAATCCACCGACTTTGACTTCTCAAGGCAATTGCTATGGTCTATGCCACGCTCATCGACTGTGAACCGCGTGAATGTAATTAGCCGCTGCTCGATCTATGAGTCAATACATCGTAGTCTCATTTGTAATCACATGCAGTCATAATTACTCTCCACTGGTATCGTATGGACAGTCAATTTGCGAGATAATATAATATAGATATAATGGATTGTTGCATAAAAAATGAGGCAACTATCACATTGTACTCAACAAATGAGCCCTAACCACAGTAATGTTCCGTCAACTGTCATTAGTCGTCAATAATGAGATCGATCGTTTATTTCAGCATAATAACTACAAAATAATCGACTTCGATGATCATCCATTGTACAATAAATGATTTTTGAAAATCAACTAATATTCAACTGGTATCCAGGACATCCGTGTCAGGAACTACTGGCACCATTGCTCTCAGACTGGATTCAGTGAAGGCTCTCAAGTGGCGAAATAGGTGAGAGAGATGCTTTATTCTGTTCAATAGTCATGTAACAAGTCGTATTGATGCGATTTGATTATGAGGGATGTCTATTGTATTAATCTTCCTCTCATTCATTTCATTTTATCCAATGTAGTGTTGCCAATTCCAAAGCTGATTGCGCCATTGAGTTAGATACGAACAAAGAGTCCAATGAAGTAATCAACAAAAAAGTTGTGGCTGGCAAAACTGTAGCTTCTTCGGACAAACAAGCTGGTGTGATGTGCGAACGTATTGTGCCATCAACCATCAACAGTATTTGTGGTCTTCTTGATGTGAAATCACACACAGTTACAGCTCATAAATAAGTAGTTTGGTAGAGGAGTGATCATTTTAAGGCACGAGTTTTGCACCTCTAGTTCTGGGACCACGATTTTCTGGAACTAGATCCATCTGAGGGTGCCAAACGAACGGGCTCGGTCAGGCGGTTCCGGGAAAAATAA
>Ga0247843_1008137_pt1 | contig 12401 bp, 7 predicted proteins | sample LaCruzMarch2017__FD_192420 | JGI IMG/M metagenome (GOLD analysis project Ga0247843, IMG submission 192420) | Freshwater microbial communities from meromictic Lake La Cruz, Castile-La Mancha, Spain - LaCruzMarch2017_8m | ecosystem: Environmental > Aquatic > Freshwater > Lake | place: Spain...
TCTTCCGGCTATAAAAGCGAATTTACTCCAATGGATCGTTCATATTCGATTACACTTTCACAAATATTAATGAACAAGACCATCGATCTATTAAAAAAAATCACCAAGCCAATGAGGGGATTTAAGGCGTTTCACTCAGCACAAGCAACTTTATCAGGTGTTGAACTCCATCATATGTTACGAAAAAATCAACACCAGAATTCCGACAATATGACAATCTTTTAGCAATTCAATACCCTAGCTACCTAAGCTCGCCCGGAGAATACGCGTTTTTAGATTTTAAAAGTTTTTGCGACACAACCGTAATGTTGGAACTAGCCAGACTCTATTAACTTGGTTACTATTGATTTAAGACTAAAACACCGGATGCCCATAAAATGAATTTTTTAGCTCTATTTATTCGACATTGCTCACAATTTCCAATTATTTTTAATCATGAATATGAAAAAGTCTTAACCGATGTCGAGGGCCTTATACAAAAGGCTATGCGGTGTAAAAAAATTCCCCTATCGATGAGAAAGCCTGAAGATATGATGTTGTTAGAGGAAGAGCCTATTCTCAAAGTCATCCAAGCGCTTCATTTTGATAGCCCGCATATCACCATCGGCGAATTGCTATTAAGCGATAGCTGCAATCAATCTAAAGAATTACAACAACTCTCGTCGAAATATTGGACTGAACTATTTAGGCTATTTGTATTTTTCAGAAATCCCGTGCATAGCTTGGCTTTTCTAAGCGAATTTTCTAACTTGTTTTATACACCTTCACAATTTGCAGGATTACTTATCGCCTGTATTGAGGCGGATTATCCTTTTGAAGAGATGATTGCCGCAGGGTTTATGCAAAATTACTTTTCCTATCATATCCATAATGGTGAAATCATTACTGAAACCTATGATTTAGTCCGTCAATCCCCACATCCCAAGGTTGGGGAGTTTTTAGAATTGGCTCACTCATACTGTTGTGGAATGCCAGTATTTCAAGATATGAGTCTCATTGGTGTTCGAAGTCAAAAACCCCTTGTTAAATGTAACCTTAATTCTACAAACCATTTCCATGATTTAACGCAAACTGAGGCTCTCAACATATTTAGTCTATTGGGGCTAGATTTTATCATCTTATTTTTATCGAAAGCCCCCTCCTTCCACCATCCCTCTATCATTGCACTTTTAAAGGATTCCATTTACTTTCAAAAAGAAGAATCATTGGCTTATCTTTATCAATATACTTTGCATCAACTCCCCCAAGCCTTAGCAGTCTCAACGTTGGAAGCCATAGGTGCTGGAGTACCCAAAGAAATGGCTTATCAAATTCTATTATCGTCCCCATCCTTATTTTGGATGATGATAAGCACTGCGCCACAAAGTCACGCCTATTTCACAAAACAAGAGCTCATGATCTTAGCTGGCACCAAAGAAGTCCAATCAAGAGACATTCCTTTTTTGTATCTGACTTGTGAAATGAAATATTTTAAAAAATTCCGGGACTATGGCTACAACAAAATATTCGAACTCTTTTTGACACATTCTGAATTAGAGTTAGATGAAGCCATTCTAGACCGCCTAAGCCTTTTTGAAAAAACAAAAAATTGGTCCACGCAATGGGGGGAAGGCCTGCGTGCACAGCTTGAACTGACCATTGGGTCACATCTTGCCGATTTTAGCGAAGATTCTTTTATTGATATTCGTGATATGTATTTATCACAACAGCCCCAATGCTCTAAATTAAAAATGCTTGGTTATGCTGTTGAAAACTATCCTCAAGATCATTATGACTTCACATCACACTTACTCAGCAAATTATTAGAGGAGAATCCTTCTAAAGATATTCTAAAGTGGATTATGGCCATGATTCCAATGTCTATTAAATATCAAAATTCTGCTGAAGAACTATATCCTCATGTTAAACGTATCCTTCTAGAATGGTTTAAAAAAACAGAATCCCCTGAAGCATTATTGCGTTGCGCTAGCCTATGTCATTCTAGACTTTCTCTAAGCTTGAAAAATATTGATGATCTTCTTTCATCAAGGTCAATGAGCCTTGAGAATCTTGGACTATCCAGTCCCACAGCAATGGTATTGTATTTAAAATTATTTCACCCCCAAAACCATTACAAGCTCCTTACGCATACTAAACAATCCGAACGTATGAGTTTGCTCGAGAAAACAATCATTCGTCGTAAAGTATTTCATGCAGTCATTACCTCTGTGGATAATGCTACCTTGATGGATTTATTATGTTTTCAAACCAAAACACATCATCCTATCTTATTTCAAATCGTCGCTTTACACCGAAGTGTAGGCCAAATTTTTGCTTTATTATCAGAAGCACAAATTAATCATCTGCTAAAAGTTAACAATCTCTTAGCAGAGAACATATTGCATGTGTATATCTTATTTCCAAAATCTTTACGTCAAATTATTCCACATATGCAGTATGCCGATTTAATATCGCATTTAACGGAAGATAGCTTATTTAATGAAAGCGCATTCGATAAAGCATTAGAAGATTCCGAAAGCTTCAAAATTTTAATCCATGCACTTAAAACCCCAGTTCTATTGCACTTATGTGAGCAAGAAAGTACTGGAACATGCAAACCCTATATCGAAAGTATTTTTCAACACTATGATCTCATCACTATTTTTGTAAATCGACTCGATCTCCTGGAACGGTTTCAACTGTATGAAAGGCATTTTAGTTTCATCATCAAGCATCTTGTGCATCGTCCTGAATTACTTGGAGTTATATTCTCAAGCCTCACAAAAGAGATGTCTTATGCATTACTATGCAAAGAAGAAAGGTCACAGCCATTAATTCATCACGTCTGTCGCTATCCAAAATCCTTAGCGGTCTGTTTGGAAAACACCCCAAAAGAACAAGTATTGCCCTTACTTTTAGTTGAAAATCACAAGCATCAACGGGTTATCGATTGCTTTAGCAAACCCATTGATCCCTATATGACGTTATTTTTGCAACACTTACCCCCTGATGAACTCATGCAAAGTTTGACATTACCCATAAGCCCACAACGATGGGTATTGGATTTTTTTCTCTCAGACATACAACTTTTTAAAAAATTATTTTTCAAGCTACCCCCAAAATTATATTTGCCTTTGCTTTTTACACAAGTTCCTTCAGGTGCACACTGCATAGATCTTATTCCTTTAAATGATCATCGTATGATTCAAGAGATCTTAAATGCAATTCCCCCAGTAGAGCACAGATCTTTGCTTGTAAGAACGGAGAGATCGCTTCTACAAAGAGCATTACCCTATCCACAAACCTTCAATCTCTTATTAACTTATTTCCATCAAATGGATATTCTTGATCAATTGTTCAGCAAAAATGAAACTTTTGCACATCCTCTATCAAAAATGAGTAATAGCTTGAGCCTCTTAATGTTAATCAAAGCATTAGATCCAGTCGATCATCTCTGTATTTTGATGCACAGACATCAAACACATCATACCCTTTTACAACTGAGTATTCACGAACCACATCAATTCTTTGAATTGTTAAAAAGTACTGATGACAAAATATTGAATATTATTAGCCATAAAATTTGCAATCATGCTTTAAATTGTAGCCCCATACTCGAACAACCCGAATATTTTGCAAGAATTATCCAGGCATTTCCTAAAGATGAGCGCAAAAAATGCTTACATGCTATTTGTAGTCAAAACCAAAACTTTGCATTAACCAAAGAATTAAAATATCAGTTATCAGATCTGTTATATCCCCGTCCCCCCATTCGTTCTGAGCGTCTTTTTCAGGGATTTCCTGCAAGAGTCATAGACGAAGAAATTAAGCGTTTACATCATTTAGGTCAACTATTGGAAATACTATCTGTTTCATCACCATTGGCAATGGGCAAACATTGAATCAGTGAAAGCAATTGGGTATCATCAATCTATCGATGCCTTACGGATTTTCATAGTGATTTATACCATTGACCACAGAGACTATCATTACAAATCAACCATTGCCCAAACACTTGACCACGATGATAATCAACCCTATTACAGTGAACTTTCTTTTCTGACCGTGATAGATGTGCAAGGCGCACAAGCAGCTTCGTTTTTACAAGGGCAACTCACCAATCATATTCAAGAGATTCCCGCCAATGGTGTACAAACCAATTTATTGTGTAATCTTAAAGGCCAAATTGTCACGAAACTTTGGATCATGCGTGACCAAGACCACTATATGATCATTTGCCCACATGATTTGTCCCAAGCGCTCATTACTATTCTCAACAAAACAGCATTACTTTCAAAAGTCATTCTTCGAGAAAATCCTACACAGAAAGTTTATGGACTATACACTGAACAAAAACTTGCAATAAGCCTTCATGTACCCATTAAGTATTTACTAAAACCCGACTTGTTCTGGCATTATATCGGCCTGAAACATCAGCAATTTGAGATCTACCCCAGCAGTTCAAAAATATTTGTTCCCCATCAATTGGAGCTTGAGAAATCAGGTTGGGTACATTTCCAAAAAGGCTGTTACCGCGGACAAGAAATCATTGCGAGAATGCATTATCTGGGAAAAAGTAAATATCATATCCAACAGTGCATCACTGAATTACCAGAGGAGGTAAAGCCTGGGATGACGATTTTAAATAAGGAGAAACAACCTATAGGACAATTAATTGATTGGTGCCCTATTAATGATAAGGAACACTTGCTTAACATTTGCATTAAAAAAAATACTGCATTCTGCGGTTTCTGCTAAGTCAATCGCATAGCATTGTAAATAGCTTTATTATTTCTTCAATTGTAAAGCATTTGAAATGGGGATTAAACACTCATAACAACGACCTAAGAAAGTACATAAATCTTTAATTTTTGGCATGACTGTGTTGTCAAATATTTCACGGACTTTCGGGGACGATCTATATATCATTAAACCTGCAAGAGCTACTGGTAAAACCAGCATTAAACCTGGTGATTTATTAATAAATTCAGTAACAGCACCTGAAAATTTTACTAATGTATTTTTTTCTGAAGCAGTGGCTTCTTTTTTTTTATCTGAGTCTGCACCTTCTTCTGGTTTATTAGATCTCAAAGCAGAAGAAAAAGCATAAATAGCCGAAACTAATGTAATTGTTGGAAGAAAACTCTCAAGAGAAAGCAATCCAATTGCTATGGAAGCACCTACTGTGTAGGATATACCTACGATAATTCCTTGAGCAACACTTTTAAATTCCTCAGTAGAAAAAATATCGTCGATCAATCTCTCACTTGTATACTCAGAGAAGAAATTATGCATTTCAGCGTCCTGCAAAAATTAAGCCACAATGTAATATTAGTTTGCAGATCTGGGTTTGTCAATCAGCGTCATCGTCTAAGAATATCACGCGGACCTTTAATCGGGGTCGCGCATCGTTTACGATGCGCTCTTAAATCGCCTTTTGCTGCTACCAGGGTAGTTGATTAGAAGTAGTGCTTGAATCACTGCATCCACAAGCTTCAGCCGAAATAGAACCAAATGTCAGAAATAAGCTAGCCATTAACACCAATATATATTGTTTTAACATATTATTCTCCTTGATTAATATTTCCTTCATACAGCATTAAATTTCAATACTGATAGAACAACTATAGCAGAAAATAAACCAATTAGATGAAAAAGTAAACATATATTATGTGTTAAACGTATTATTTCTTAAACCGCAACATGGTCGATACCAACTTATCTTTATCATAAAAATAATGTTTAATATTGCCTAAAAAATGCACTATCAATAAGCCAAAAATAAGCCAGGCCAAATAGTAGTGCAAACTGGAAAAGTTACTCGCCAATGCTTTATCTTTAGGAACAAAAGGCAAATCCATAGGTACTAAATTAAATAAATGAGGAATATAATTGGCTGCCACTGACATTACCCATCCGCTAATAGGCATCGCAAGTAACACAATATACAAGAGGTACTGAACACCACGGGCTAAAACTTTCTCCCAAATGGAAACACTAGCAGGCAATTTAGGTCGCCCATCCCTCAAGATAAACCCAATGCGTAATAACATCAGCATCAATACCAATAATCCAAAAGATTTATGCAACATATAAGCTTGGTCTTGATAAGACTCTGGAATATAGTTTAATAAACCCCCTATTATCAATAATCCGATGACCATCAAAGCAACGATTGCATGCATCACTTTACTTCGATAAGAATACATCAGCACCGTTTTCTTATTTTTCATCATGGACATCCTTGTCTAATTCCATACTAAAAGAACTCACAAATCTCACCATCAGCACAAGATTGTAAGGCTGTTTGGGTTAAATCCAACAACTCTCTCATCGCGACATAAAACATCGTATAATTTAGGATTGCTGAACCTCTAAATTGATTCAAAAGATTATGCCATCTTTCAATCAATAAACGATGTTCATTAGACCAGAGCTTTAAGCGTTCATGAAATTGAATGATAGTATCTTTTTCTTGTAAAACACTCTCTGTTAATCGACGTTGTTGAGCATCTAACTCATCTCGTACCGACTCTCTAGCCAATGCTTCCCAATGATCATGACTCTCATGTTGAATAATTTGAAATCTGAAATATTCGAGTTCAAGATAATCACCCACAGCAAAGAAAGCAGATGCTGCCGTTTCAACAGAAACGGCTTTTACTGTGGAAATTTGTAAGATATCCAATGCGGAGAACATCCCATATAAATTGATGATATTTTGCGCATGCGATCCTGTTAAACCCTTCGCTTTATAATTTTTCAACTGATGATCAAAATAATGTGTGAAACGTGTACTGAAATTTTCTTGCAAATTCAATTGGAATGTCTGGAGAGGTCCTTGAAACTCTGCAATCGTGGAGATAATATTTAAACGTCTACGTTCTGAACGCAATAACCAACGTGTGAAACGACGCAGTAAACGGACATAAAGCAATAAAATAGTTGTCATCACATCTGCATCGACTGACGTTTGCAAAGTCTGTAAAGACTCCCAGACATCATCCATTTTCATGATATTTCGCGCAATCATAAAGGCTGTGACAATGGCTGATACAGGTGCACCAGTTTCATCTTGCATTCGATAAACAAAAGTAAAACCCATTTCATTAACCATCATATTGCTAATTTTAGTCGCAATAATTTCACGTTTTAATGGATGATCTTGCATAAAACCGGCATAACTTTTCGATAATTGCAGAGGGAAATAACTGATTAAGGTGTCATTAAAGAAGGGATCTTCTGGCACATTGCTAGCTAAAATATCTTCTTTTAGAACAATTTTACTGTAACAGTACAGTACTGCCATTTCAGGAACTGATAGACCTTGATGTTGCTGTTTGCGTTCGAGCAACTCTTGTTCAGTCGGTAAAAACTCAATTTCCCTATCAATTTTACCTAATTTTTCTAGGAACCGTAAATAACGAATATGCAAATCAACCTGGGTTTTACCCTGTGACGCCCATAAACTTATCGCCTTCGTTTGCTGATCATTTTCTGTCAAGACGAGTTTGGTGACATCATTGGTCATATTTTGCAACAGCAATTCTCGCTGTTTTGTTGTTAAATCACCATTTTTGACCAAAATATCAAGTAGAATTTTAATGTTTACTTCTTTGTCTGAACAACTGACACCACCTGAATTATCAATAAAATCAGTAAAAATGCGTCCACCATTCATGGCATATTGAATTCTTGCCTTTTGGGTTACGCCAAGATTACCACCTTCGCCAATAACACTACATTTTAATTCATTGGCATTCACACGAATCAAATCATTGGTTCTATCACCCACATTGCCATTGATTTCATCGCTGGATTTCACAAATGTTCCAATGCCTGCACTCCACAATAGCTCAACATTGGCTTTCAAAATGACTTTAATCAATTCATTGGGTTCTAGTTTATCATCTTCGATCCCAAAAAGATCTTTAATCTCGCGAGATATGTTAATAAATTTAGCATCTCGATTAAAGACGCCACCACCTTTAGAAATCAAATCAGGGTTATAATCGGTCCAAGAGGAGCGCGGTAATTCAAACATGCGTTTACGTTCAATATAACTTTCTGTACTCTCGGGATTCGGATCAATAAAAATATGCTGGTGGTTAAAAGCAGCAACTAAGTGTATGTGTTTTGACAAAAGCATGCCGTTGCCAAAAACATCACCCGCCATATCCCCAATACCTATGACAGTAAAATCCGTCGTTTGGATATCTTTTCCTAAATAATAAAAATGGCGCTTAACCGATTCCCATGCACCTTTGGCAGTGATCCCCATTTTTTTATGATCATAACCATTTGAACCGCCTGACGCAAAAGCATCACCAAGCCAGAAGTTATACTCGAGGGAAATGCTATTGGCGTAATCAGAAAATGTCGCTGTACCTTTATCTGCCGCAACGACAAGGTAAGGATCGGCAGCATCATAACTGACCACAAGTTGGGGTTTTACCACCTCACCTTTCACTAAATTGTCAGTAATGTCTAACAGACCACGAATAAAGGACTGATAGCAGGCAACACCTTCAGCATAGACCTCATCACGATTGCTGCACTGTTCTAAAAATTTAGGAACAAATCCACCTTTTGCACCATTAGGGACAATCACAGAATTTTTAACTTGCTGTGCTTTCATCAGCCCTAACACTTCTGTACGAAAATCTTCCTTACGATCAGACCAGCGTAGGCCGCCCCGGGCAACATCTCCTCCACGCAAGTGGATAGCTTCAAAACGCGGAGAGTAAACAAAAATCTCAAATTTAGGAAATGGTTTTGGCATCCCTATCACTTTTTTACTGTCAAATTTAAAAGAGACATATGACTTAAACTGGCCCAACTCATCAATCTGATAGAAGTTTGTTCTCAAAGTATTCATAATGATATCAACATATAAACGGATAATTTTATCTTCATCAAGATTTGATACATTATCTAAATCTCGCTGAATTTCACGTTTCAATTTCTTTACCAACTCATGACGATTGCCTACAACTTCGGGTAAAAATCGATACTCAAATAAACATGCCAATTTATTGGCAATAGCCACTTGATGTAATAATGCTTTTTCAATGTATTCCTGACTATAGGTAATACCCAATTGCTTAAAGTATTTAGCATAGGATCTTAACATCACCACTTGTCGGTAATTTAAGCCAGCAGCTAACACTAATTTATTAAAGCCATCATTTTCAACTTGGCCTAACCAAATTTTTAAAAAGGCTTCCAAAAATTTTTCACGTGAGTCATCTAAATCTAAAACCACATTTCCTGGATAATGAATAGCAAACTCATTGACCCAGTTTTTAAAATTGTGATCGGCGCATTGAATCTCAAACGGACGCTCACTAATCGCTCTGAGCCCTAAATTTTCAATGATGGGCAGGACATCTGATAAAGGGGTTGTTTGTCCAATTTGATATAACTTTAACCGGAACCCGCCTTCGTCATCATCTAAAGGCTTATAAAAATTCACTTGAATTTGCTTGGATTGATTCAATGATTCTAAATACTTAATGTCGACAACCGCTATTCGCGAACTGAAGTGACTCGTGTAGGTCGTTGAAAATGCATCTTTATATTTAAGAAACAGCTGACTACCGTGTTCTTCACCATAAAAATCAGTCAAATATTCTGATAAATCATCAGACCACGTTCTACCTACTTCCCTGAGCTGCCTTTCAATTTCATCAAAGTTCTGTTGTGTAGGACGGGATACTCTCGGCATTAAGTGAATCATAAAGTGAATTCGAGCTAAGACAGATTCAGAGAACATGGTTGAAAAAACAATACTGCTCACCCCTAAATTCTCAGAAAAAATGCGTTCAATTTCTTTGCGATAACTTGAGTTATAAATTTCTTTGGGCACATAGACCAAACAAGAAATAAATCGATTATAAATATCGGTACGCGCAAATAAACGAATAGTCTTTCGATCTTGCAGGTAGCGGATTCCTTGAATCATCTCCAATAATTCGTCTTCCGTTCCCTGAATTAAATCATCTCGCGGCATGGTTTCAAGAATATTGATTAAAACGCGGCCCGCATGCGATCGATGTTCTAATTCAGATTTTTGTAAAATACGCTGTACTTTTTGCCTTAATAAAGGAATATCGCGAATATAGGTATAATAAGCTGCAGAAGTAAATAACCCATAAATACGGAACTCTCCAACCGCTTCACCGATATCATTGAAGCGCTTGACACCAATGTAATCGATAAAAGCATCGCGATGAATCACCGATTTGATTTCTGTCTTAGCAATAATTAAAACTTGTTTGGAAAAAGCTAACTTTTGCGCATCTGAAGGTAAATTCGAAATGTTAATGGGATGCGCTTCATCGCGCCCCTCTCTTAAAATACCTAAGCCTGTAGTTGCAACGGGGGCAATAATTTTATCACCCAAAGTGTTTTGTATTAGCTGATAATCACAGGTTCCTAAAAGCGTAAAGTGATGATTTTCAATCCATTTTAGAAAATCTTGAGTCTCATGGAGTTCCTCTTTGGATAAAGATTTAGGATAATGTGCCATCTCCTTAACGACCTTTACCAAGTTTTCTCGCATTCCCAGCCAGTCTTGCACAACCAAATGATTATCCTGGAGCACTTTTAAAATCTCTGATTCAATTGCTGCAATCACCTTAGGATCAGTTTGTCTTGATACCAAGAAAAAAATCGGTGCTTCGGTTTCAAAATCATCTTTTTGGCTGGATTTTTTAGAAATGATGGAAGTGATTTCGCCAGCTGCATTTCTGACTACTCGAATCCCCCCCATGTGTACAACGAGATGAAGGTTAATATCCAATCGATTAATCGCCATTCTCAAGCTTTCAACCAAAAATGGCATATCTGTAGTTAAAACTTCAATTGCAGTATGTGTCGATTGCCAACCATACTTTTCATAATCTGGGTTGTAGATTTTTACTTTGGATTCTTTTTTAGGATTTTTTTGGATAAATGACCACAAGTTTAAAGCAGCGCCATAAAAATCTTCATCAGCCCAAGCATGGAGATCATCAATGGACATATTTCCAAAAAAGGCTCTGGTAAACTCAGCACACAATTGGGCTTCTTCTTTCGGTAATTTTTGAATGATATGTTCGCAAACTGCGTTCAGTATTTTTTCTTTATCTGAATGCACAACAGTATTCATTTTTATTGCTCCAATTAAATCAATCATGATTGGATAAATTCTCTAAGTTTAGGTCTATGGGCATCAACAAACACTTTTACCCCAGATTTTATCCATTTTGCTAATTTTATCACATCTATATTGTGCATTCTAATACATCCATGCGATTTTGGAACTCCCATTTTTTCTCCATCAGGCGTGCCATGAATATAGATATATCTAAAAAATGTATCAACCCCGGCCCCAAGATTACGACCAGGTTCTAAGCCTTTTAAGCGAATAATACGAGTCAATATCCAATCTCGGCTTGGATATTGACTCGCCAATAAAGGGGAGTATGTTTCACCTGTCCACTCTCTTCCACTAAATACTGCGTTGATATCGGCATCGAGTCCAATAACATCGGCTACTTCATGCCAACCACGGGGTGTACAACCACTGTTTTCTTGCTCTCCGGGGCCATTGGCACCAGAAGATATTGAAAACGTATCAAGTGCTTTTCCCTGATAGCCACAGGACAAGATTTGTCGGGACAAATCAATCGTAATCAGAGCAGCCTCTAGTTGCTCAATCTCATTTTCCTCAAGCTTAGTCATTCACCATAACCGTTTTAATATTAGAAAACTCTAACATACCTTCCCGTGACAACTCTCGGCCATAACCTGAGTCCTTGATACCACCAAATGGCAGGCGTGGATCAGAAGTCACCGGCATATTAACAAAGCACAGCCCTGCATCCAAGGATTGACGCGCCAACTCCAATCCTAGAGCATGATTTTTAGTAAATATGGAGGCCCCTAATCCAAAGCGCGTTTGATTGGCCAGTGCAATGGCATGCTCTTGATTTTTAGCTGCCGTTACACACACTACCGGACCAAACAACTCTTCCTGAAATGCCAAAGAGTCCGGATGGACATTATCTAACAAGGTCGCTGGGTAATAAAAACCCTCCATTTCCGGGATATAACCACCCGCTAATAAAGTTGCTCCCTGCGAAATGACTGTATGGACTTGCTGATGGATATTTTCTCTTAAATCTTCACGCGCCATCGGTCCAAAGTTGCTTTCACTATTCATTGGATCACACATCGAATACGCTTTAATTTCAGATAAAAGTATTTCAATTAATTCCCTATGCACACTCTCTTCGACAATCACGCGTTTTGTGGATACACACACTTGACCAGTATTGCGAAGACGTGAGCTTAGTATCGCTTTGGCTGCTTGTTGCAGATCTGCATCTTGGAGAACCACACAGGCATCATTACCCCCCAGCTCCAACACCACTTTT
>Ga0247843_1008139_pt1 | contig 12399 bp, 12 predicted proteins | sample LaCruzMarch2017__FD_192420 | JGI IMG/M metagenome (GOLD analysis project Ga0247843, IMG submission 192420) | Freshwater microbial communities from meromictic Lake La Cruz, Castile-La Mancha, Spain - LaCruzMarch2017_8m | ecosystem: Environmental > Aquatic > Freshwater > Lake | place: Spain...
TGCTGATCGCAGAAAAAGGCGAGGGCTTTACAGTCAGTCGTAAGCTTGAAAAGCTTGGATATAAGGGTATCGATTCAGCTGAGTTAGTCTTTAATGACTATAAAGTGGCGAAGGACAGACTGATCGGTGGCGTAGAGGGAAAAGGTCTGCAAATGATCTTGGGTGGGCTCGAGCTTGGCCGCATTAACGTCGCTGCCCGTGGAGTTGGATTAGCCCAGGCTGCGCTGGAAGAATCAGTGCGCTATTCACAAATTCGCAAGACATTTGGGAAGCCCATTTGTGAACACCAAGCCATACAGCTTAAGCTCGGTGATATGGCCACACGTACTGAAGCCGCGCGCTTACTCACCATGACTGCCGCTCAAGCCTACGATCGTGGTGAGCGCTGCGACATGGAAGCCGGTATGGCGAAACTCTTTGCGACCGAAGCGGCTGTCGAAAATAGCTCAGATGCCATGCGCATCCATGGCGGCTATGGATACTCAAAAGAATACATTGTTGAGCGGTTATATCGTGATGCGCCCCTTCTGGTGATTGGCGAAGGCACAAATGAAATGCAACGCATCATTATCGCCAAACAATTAATACAAAGGAACCCTGCATGACAATGCCGCTAGCTGGTTTACGCATCATCGCCATCGAGCAGTATGGTGCGGGACCGTTTGGCACTCAGCACCTCGCAGACTTGGGTGCTGAGGTGATTAAAATCGAAAATCCTCATGATGGCGGAGATGTGGGTCGCAATGTCGGTCCACATTTCTTCGGAAAAGATAACAGCCATTTTTTTCAAGCGTTTAATCGTAATAAGAAAAGCATCAAGCTTGATCTGAAGCATCCTGAAGGCAAAGCGGCTCTGCATGCGCTTGTGAAGGATGCCGACGCGGTATTTAATAATCTTCGCGGCGATCTGCCCAAAAAAATGGGCTTGACCTATGAGGCGCTTGAGCATCTCAGACCGGATATTGTCTGCGCACATTTGTCGGCGTATGGCAGAGAGGGTCAGCGCGCCAGTTGGCCTGGATACGACTATCTCATGCAAGCTGAAGCGGGTTATCTGTCATTGACCGGTGAACCCGACGGTCCGCCAGCACGCTTCGGGTTGTCCATGATTGATCTGATGACAGGTACGACTGCAGCCTTGGCGCTCGTTTCCGCCGTGCTGGGTGCGCGAGCCACCGGCAAAGGTCGCGATATTGACGTCAGTCTTTTCGATGTGGCGATGCACAACCTCGCATACTTGGCGACCTGGTATTTAAACGGTGATCACATGACCGGCCGAGCGCCTCGCTCGGCGCATCCATCGCTGGTGCCCAGTCAGCTTTATCAGACCGAGGATGGATGGATCTTTATTATGTGTAATAAAGAAAAATTCTGGCCAATACTTGCTGAAAAAATGGGTCATCCCGAATGGTCGGCACGACCAGAGTTTAAAACTTTTAAAGATCGACTCACCAATAAATCACAGTTCAATGAAATGCTCGAAACCGAGTTTTTGAAGGACACCACCAACAATTGGATGAAAAAATTTGAAGGGATCGTCCCTGCAGCCCCTGTCTATGACGTTGCTCAGGCTTTAGACAATCCCTTTGTTCACTCTCGTCAAGGGGTGATCAATGCGATTTCACCCGATGGCTTATCAGTGGCTGGTGTGGCGGCACCTATTCGCTGTCCAGGAGAGAGCGTGCCTGCAAATGCGGCTCCCGGACTGGGTGAGCATACTCAAGCTCTGCTCAAGCAAGCTGGACTTTCTGATCAGCAGATTGCATTTTTGAGGGAGCATGCAGTGATATGAGTTCACTCGCGAGCGCTCATCTTGGCACCAAGCCTCGTTATGTCCAGTTGGCCACAACGTTGATGCGTGAAATCGAATCGGGTCGCTATCCCATTGGAGCACTCATTCCCACTGAATTTGAACTCTGTGATCAGTTTGGTGTGTCACGCTTCACTGTGCGTGAGGCAGTCAAGCTTCTTGTCCAGCAAGGCTTGATCGTGCGTCAGGCAGGTGTTGGAAGTCGTGTTCAGTCTGCACCGGTCGATGTGCGTTATACGCAAACAATGTCGGGTTTGGCAGATCTTCAACAATACGCTGACGAAACAACGCTCGTTGTGGACAGTAAGAACATCATAGAACTGACTGCGAAACGGGCTGAGCAATTGAAGGTCTCTGCCAAAGAAACCTGGCTCCATGTGGAGGGTTTAAGGTTTGCGCGAGACGAAAGGCTTCCCATCTGTCATACCGAAGTTTTTATTGCCCCGCACTTGCGATCGGTTGCGGGCATTCACGCCCGAACGAAGCAACCCATTTACGCTATTTTAGAAAAAGAATTTGGTGTCAAGATTACGCGGGTGGAACAAGAGATAAGCGCTGTTATCTTGAGTGCCAAGATGATCAATCGTTTAAAGACCTCAGCCCGTGCACCGGCCATATGGATTTGCCGTCGTTATTTTGACGAACGTGGCGACTTAATTGAGCAGGCACATAATACGCATCCTGCTGATCGATTTACATACAGAGAGGTATTTCAAAGAGATCACAAGGTAATAGGACAGTAACTTGAAACGGCATGGACCCAAGAAGGGGTATTCCTTCGGTGATTGAAATACGATCAAACGATAAAAAAACTTAGGAGATAGACATGATTAAAAAAAGCCTCACAGCTTCATCGACTCGTCGGAAATTATTTGTTCTGACAGGTGCATTCGCTTTTGCCGGAGCATTGTCTGCGATTCCATCAGTCGCTCAAGCTCAAGCCGAAAATTGGCCTAACAAAACCATTCGAATTATTGTTCCCTATTCAGCGGGTGGTGGCACTGACATCATTGCACGTCGATTGGCGCAAGGTTTGGGCCCGCTTCTCAAGCAAACCGTTATTGTTGAAAACAAACCAGGTGCTAATGGAATCATTGGTACGGATATCGTGGCCAAATCTGAGCCCGATGGGCATACTTTTGTGATTGTGGTGTCTACGCACTTAATCAATCCTATCGTCACCAAGAACATGCCTTACGACACGTTTAAAGATTTGGCGGGGGTGACCGTTGTCGCAGATTCGCCGTTAATCTTTGTCACGTCATCTCAGTTTCCGGCTAAGACGATGGTCGAATTCACCAAAGCGATGCGGGAAAAACCAAAGACATATTCGTATGGCAGCTCTGAGAATATGACAAAACTTGTGGGTGCGATGTATGCCAACGCGCAGAATTTGGATATGGTGAGTGTGTCATACAAAGGTGGTGCGCCACTGATGACGGACGTGGTTTCTGGCGTGACCACCGTTGGAGTGACTAGTATTCTGACAGCGCGTAATTTGATGAATGCAGGTCGACTCACCCCATTGGCAGTCACGAGTGCCAAACGCTCTGCTGCTGTTCCGGATGTGCCTACGATGCAAGAGTCTGGTTTGAAGGATTTTGATATAACGATGAGCTATGCCATGTATGCCCAGGGAAAAACACCTATGGCCTTATTGCAAGCCATGCAGAAAGCTGTCAATCAAGTGGCGCATTCACCCGATATGAAAGCGGCCCTTGCTGACCAAGCCGCTTGGCCTGTCGCTCAGCCTGTTCCTGAGTTTCATGAGCGCATCAAACGCGAGTCTGCTTTTTTACAAGATCTTGCTAAACGTATCAATCTGCAGGGCGATTAAATCATTGCATCAAGGAAATGAATATGACACAGACACGCACAGCCCCGCATGGTTGGAAGCGAAATTCTTTGGAGCATGATCATTCTTGGATTCATCCTCTGACAGAGCAAGAAATTACAGATCTTGAATCAAGCCTCAACCATGTTTTAAAGCTTGGGAAAAAAGAGTTTGAGTTATCGGCTTCGGATTTTCCATTAACGCCCGTGACCAAGCGTTTGCTCACCCAAACGATGGAGGCTACGCAAACGGGCTTTGGGCTGTGCGTGCTCAGAGGCTTTCCCGTCACGCGTTGGACAAAAGAACAAATGCGCACTTTGTTTTGGTGCATGGGTTTAAATGTTGGCGTGCCTCGTCCGCAAGGTAAGCAGAGTCAGTTCGTTTCTGATGTAAAGAATACCGGTGGAACGTATCGCGGCGGCACTGGCCGTGGCTACAACACGAACTCTAAGCTTGATTTCCATGCTGATGGTAGCGATGTTGTGGGTCTCATGTGCCTGCAGACCGCAAAAAGTGGTGGAAAAAGTTTGATTTCGAGCTCCTTAAGCGCATACGAAGAACTTGAGCGTCGCCGGCCTGATTTGGCCAAAGTGTTGACTGAACCTTTTTATTTCAGTCGACAGGGCGAGCATGCACCTGAAGAGCCTCCTTACTACCAAGCCTCAATTATTGGCTTCAAGGACGGTCGTTTTGCTTGCCGCCATATTCGTAATCACATCACGGGCGCACAGATTACCTTTGAGGAGGTGCCGCGGTTAAGCATCCTACAGAAAGAGGCGCTTGATTTATTTGATGCTTTATTGGCAAGTGAAGAAATTTGTTATCACATGGACTTGCAACAAGGTGATTTTCAGTTTCTAAATAATCATGTCGTACTGCATGCGCGTACTGAGTATGAGGACTATCCTGAACCTGAGCGTCATCGTCATCTTTTACGATTGTGGCTATCTTTGCCTCAAGGACAAGCGCTTCCTGATCAGTGGGAAAAAGCGTATAAAGATACATCAACGAGAGCACTGCGAGGAGGCTTTCGAGGTGTGGGGATTACCCCTGAAATCAGAGCCTTCGAGGAGCGTTTGTGTGCTGAACATCAAATAGCTTGTCGGGTTTATCAAGATAGAGATCAAATATCGTCATGAATATTTACGAACAAGATTTGCCTAAAAACTCAGCAAACTATGTTGCACTCACGCCCGTTGATTTTATCGTCCGTGCAGCTGAGGTTTTTCCTGACAGGACTGCGGTCATTCATGGTCCTATTCGCCGAACCTGGATGCAGACCTATCAGCGCAGCATGCAGCTGGCTCATGCCTTGCGTGCGCTTGGTGTGCAAAAAGGGGATACGGTCACAGCAATGCTCTCCAACATACCAGAAATGATCGAAAGTCATTTTGGTGTACCTGCGATTGGCGCGGTATTGAATACGCTCAATACAAGATTGGATGCCGCAAGTCTGACCTATATGCTGAATCATGCGCAGTCAAAAGTCGTACTCATTGATCGCGAATTTTCAAAAGTGATGCAGGAAGCTATCGCGCGAGCAGATGTTCGGCCTATCGTGATTGATGTGGACGATAGCCAGTATCAGGGTGTTGGGCAGCGGATTGGTGCTTATGAGTACGAGTCATTACTGTCTGAACAGGCGTCACGTGCATTAGAGCAACCCATTTATTTTTCTGGCGACGAGTGGGATGCGATTACATTGAACTACACCTCGGGCACAACCGGTGAACCCAAGGGCGTTGTGTATTCGCATCGTGGCGCTCATCTCTCGGCGATCAGCAATATTTTGGAGTGGGATTTACCCACACATGCGGTTTATTTGTGGACACTACCGATGTTCCATTGCAATGGATGGACATATCCTTGGGCGATCGCAGCACGAGGTGGTGTGAATGTTTGTATACGCAAAGTGACACCTGAGGCCGTTTTTCAAGCGATTAATGAATACGAGGTCACGCATTTTTGTGGTGCGCCTATTGTTCATAGCATGCTTGTAAACGCGCCCGAAGCCATCAAAAAAGAAGGTGTGAGTAAGCTTAAAGGGCGTCGTGTGCAGGCCATGGTGGCGGGCGCTGCACCGTCTGCAACGCTGATTGAAAGCATGGAGTCACTCGGCATTACGCTGACACATGTGTACGGTTTGACAGAAGTGTATGGTCCCTGCACGGTGTGTTCACCTCAAGACGACTGGAGTGCGCTTCCCGTCGCGGAGCGTGCTGTTTTCAATGCGCGGCAAGGTGTACGTTATCACTTGCAGGCGGGTGCAGATGTTGTCAACCCAGAAACGCTCAAGCCTGTTCCGCGTGACGGAGAGACCATTGGTGAGATCGTTTTGCGTGGCAATATGGGGATGAAGGGGTATCTGCGCAACCCAAAGGCGACTGAAGCGGCTTTCGCGGGTGGATGGTTTCGCTCGGGTGACTTGGGTGTTCGATTTCCTGATGGATACATCAAGATTAAAGATCGGAGCAAAGACGTCATTATTTCAGGTGGAGAAAATATATCCAGCATTGAGATCGAAGATGTTTTATACAAACACCCTGCTGTCCTAGCCGTAGCGGTGGTCGCAAAACCTCATCCAAAATGGGGTGAAACACCGTGCGCATTCATCGAGCTCAAGCCTGGAATTCAAGCCAGTATTGAAGAGCTCATTGCGCATTGCAAGAAACATTTGGCTGGTTTTAAAGTGCCCGGTGGAATCGAATTTGGTGAATTACCTAAAACATCGACCGGAAAAATTCAAAAGTTTGAGCTGCGCAAACGTTCGGGCGCGGTTGATGCAATTAATGTCTGAGTGTCCGAACTTTTTATATCAATCATTGAACCAAGGAGAGCAAATATGAAATCACTGAATAAAAAAGACGTTGTGACAAATCGGGTCACTCGGCGACAGATTCTAAAGGGTGTGTCGTTAGGCATGCTTGCTGTTGGAGGACCTTGGATTACAACTTCAGCGCGCGCGGCTGGCCAGTTAACAGTCGTGTTGAATCAAGGTTTGCTTGCGAAACTCTGGATTGATGAATTAAACCCTAAGTTTGAAAAAGAGACGGGTGCGAAACTTAATATTCAACAGTCCGTCACGGGCAATATGCTCGCCATGTTACGGACTCAAAAAGATAATCCACCAGATTTATTGCAATTCTCTGAAGCGGGTGTGTTTTTAGCACGGGATAATGGTTTGCTTCGCCAGATCGATCGTTCAAAAATTCCTAACTGGAAGTTTATGAGCAAGGAGTTTGACGTGGCCGACGGATTTTCGGCTGGCATGATCGATGCGATGAATACTATTTTCTACAACACGAATCAGCAAAAGAAACCTCCGACTTCTTGGGCGGAGCTTTGGGAGCCTTCCAACAAGGGCAGGATCGCGATTCCACCCATTACTTGGAACAATGGTGTCCGAATGGTGGTGACTGCAGCCCAAATCGCAACGGGAAAGCCACTTGCTCAAGCTCAATATGAGTATGGAGCAGGTATTCGCGAATTGGCCAAACTCAAGAAAAATAACGTGAGGGTATATAGCGACGCCCCCCAGGCTCTGCAGCTTTTGCAAAGCGGGGAAGTGCCTCTTGTCCCGTTTTATTTGGCATTCGCCGCGCCTTTGGTAGCCAAAGGCGCACCAATTTACCCCGCTATCCATTTAAAAGAGGGTAAGCAAGGTGAGATCGTTGGCTTTAACATGCCGACCAATGCAAAGAATGTTGAGCTTGCTAATCAGTACATCAACATGAGTTTGGAAAAAGATTTCCAGCAAAAGATTGATAATGTCCTGCGTGCGCGTTGTGCACACGTCGATATCAAGCCTTCGGCTGAAACTGAAAAGCTCCTGGGACCTGCAGGGAACACCACGTATGCTGATTGGGCATTTTTGTCGAAAAATCGTCCCAAAATCACAGAAATGTGGAACGAAGTGTTTAGTTGATCATCTCGATTAAAAACGGCTCAATAGATGGAACAACGTACCGCAACCGCGCTCATTTCTAAATCTAGGAATAGTTTCTGGGCTCGCTATTCTGGTGCGTTGTTCCTGCTTGCGCCGCTTCTCGTATTTTTGATTATTTTTTATGTTATCCCGTTTGCCAATATGCTGCGGGAAAGTTTTCAATATTCGTCTATCGATGCTCAAACCGGAGAAGGTTTGACGTTGCATCAGTACCTCAAAACGTGGTCTAGCGCTCGTATCGGTAGAGTCATGGAGCGCACATTTCGCATGTCGCTGTTGACAGTGGTCATCACGTTGGTTCTTTCCTATCCAATCGCTTTATTACTGCTGAGACTCAAGTCCTCAATCAGGACGATCATTTTATTGGTCATTTTCATTTCGCTAGCATCGAGTTTGATCGTACGTAACTATGGTTGGGTTGTCGTGTTGGCCGATAAAGGCGCACTGAATTCGCTGATTCAAGCCTTGGGTTTGATAGATAAGCCTTTGCGATTGATGTACTCAGAAGTGGCAATCGTGATCGGACTTGTACATTTCTCAATCCCTTTTATGGTGTTGCCTATCTATAGCTCTCTGCTACGACAGCCTAGCTCGCTGAAAGAGGCTTCGCTCTCTCTGGGCGGAAGTGCATGGCAGACTTTTTCAAAGATCACGCTGCCTTTGAGTTTGCCGGGAGTGTTTGGGGGAACTGTTCTGACTTTTGCCTTGAGCATGAGTGCCTATGTCACGCCGCTGATGCTTGGCTCACCATCCTCTTCAATGATTTCTCAAGTTGCAGCGGAGCAGTTACTGATCCAGTTGAATTTTCCCTACGGTGCAGCGATTATCGTGACACTCACGGTGTTGACATTTTTGATTGTCGCCGCGTATGCCACCTTGCTTAGGAAAGTATTCCGTGCAGACGTCTAACGCCGCTCCACTCACTGTTTTCGATCGCCTGGTCGGCATACTGGCTTGGATTGCACTCATTTTCCTGTTGTTTCCAGTCGTATTGACCGCCATCGTTTCGCTAAACGATTCTTTTTTTATTGAGTTTCCACCTAAAGCACTTTCGTTCAAGTGGTATTTGAATATTGTCAATATTCAAGCGATTGGAAGATCCACACTGATTAGTGCATCGATTGCCTTGTCTGCGGCATTGCTTTGCACCACACTTGCCATCGCGGCAAGCTTGGCGATTAGTCGATATCAATTTTCTGGCAAAGCGTTTCTGACAGCTTTCTTGCTTTCACCTATTACGATGCCTATGGTGGCGGTTGGGATTGCATTGATCCAGTTTTTTATTATGATTGGCACTGCTTTCACGTGGTATAGCCTGTTGATTGGTCATATGGTGTTGGTGATCGCTTATCCAATCCGAACATTATTGGCATCTCTGACGCTCATGAATCCCTCGTTAGAGGAGGCGGCGACATCTCTTGGTGCAAGCAAGTTCAAAGCCTTTTTGACCGTGACATTGCCTCAAATGAAACCGGGATTGATCAGTGGTTTCCTATTTGCTTTTCTAATCAGTTTTGATAATTATCCGATCAGTGTTTTTCTGGTGCGTGGCGGTCTGACAACAATGCCGATCGAAGTCTTTAATTATATTTCTCAAAATCTTGATCCGACCCCGGCTGCGTTCTCGACGCTGTATGTGATCGTGATTAGTCTAATCATTGCCTTCGCCGAACGACGCTATCGAATCGTTTCCTATTCAATCCAATAGTTGATTCATATGACCGGACTCGAACTTGAAAACATCAATGTATGGCTCAATGGGCAAAGAATTCTGAACGATGTCAATCTCTCCATTGGAAAAGGGGAGTGTGTCGCATTATTAGGGCCATCAGGGTGCGGAAAGACAACGACATTAAGAACAATTGCTGGATTTATTCATCCGCAAGCGGGTGATGTGCGTATTTCCGGTCAGTCTTGTATTGGGCTGTTACCAAACAAGCGTAATGTGGGTTTGGTTTTTCAGGATTATGCACTTTTCCCCCATATGACCGTCGCTCAAAATGTGAGTTATGGCCTGCGTATGCGTAAGCGTAGTCATGCCGAGTCTGAAAAACTGGTGAATCAGTTCCTCGATATGGTTCAACTTGGACATGTTAAAGATCGTATGCCCCAAAGTCTCTCGGGTGGTCAGCGACAGCGTGTTGCGCTTGCCCGTGCATTGGTGATCAAGCCAGATATTCTTCTTCTTGATGAACCTCTGGGAGCCCTCGATCGAAAACTTCGCGATCAAATGCAAGTCGAACTCAAGCAGCTTCAAAAACAATTAGGCGTGACGACGATCATCGTTACGCATGACCAAGAAGAAGCTTTGTCACTTGCAGATCGAGTCGCCGTCATGTTTGGTGGCGCAATCCGTGAAATCGGTACGCCGCAGTCGTTATACGATCGTCCGAAGCATCGCGATGTGATGGATTTTCTGGGAAGTTCGAATTTATTTCGCTGTACGGTTACGCATGTCAGTCGCGATGGAGTGACTGTGAGTGGTCCTGGAGGCTTTCAGACTGTACTGAATCGTACTGATTTTGAATTAAACCAAAATGTATTGGTTGGAATTCGGCCTGAGCATCTCTCGATCAATCCCATGGGTGATGGAGAGATACGTTCCAGCGTAAGCGGCATCGTGCATGAAACCGTTTATAAAGGGAGCCTGATGGAGGTTTTGATCAAGACGACGGATGATCATATATTTCGAGCTGCAGTGAGTCCGAGATCGCTCTCAGGAGGGCAGATTGAAAGCGGTCGTGCAATCAGTCTCATTCTCGAGAAGGATTTCATTCAGATTTTCCATGATTAAACAAAAGGAATCGGCAATGCAGCGCAAAGTAAACGATGTTGGAGGACTTCAAAGTGCACCGATCGATCATGAAGAACATGATCCGACATTTTATGAAAAACGTATTGATGCGATGTTGATGTTATTGACGAGCCCTAAAGTGCACGCGTTTTCAGTAGATGCCTTAAGGCGTGCGATTGAGGAAAATACTGCGGATGACTATACCAAGCGTGGTTATTATGAAAAATGGCTAAAGGCTATTCGTCAATTGCTGATTGAACAAGGCGTGTTATCAGAAACTGAGATTATTGAGCGCATTGAGGCGATTAAAAAAAGAGGGAGTTAACGTCATGAGTGACCACCACGCAGGCGCACCAAAACCAAATTTTAGGGTGGGGGATCAGGTTGTCGTCAAACTTGGGCCCCCTGAGGCGCATTGTCGTACACCGACATATATTCGAGGCATTTCGGGCGAAGTGGTCGAATTGATCGGTCATTATCATAATCCTTCTCTTTTGGCTTTTCATAAGCCTGGACTTCCAAAAGCGTGGCTTTATCGCGTCCGCTTCAAACAAAGCAGTATTTGGGATCAATATAAAGGCTCGGACCTTGATAGTGTCATGGCTGATCTTTATGAACATTGGTTAACACCAAGCAAGGAGCAGTAGTATGACCCACCCTAAGCATCCCGATCACAGCCATCATCACGACCACGACCACGATCACGACCATGATCATCATCCCATTGAGTCGGATCATGAGCCTCTGAGTGAGGATCGTTACCTTGAACAAGCTTTGAGGGAGCTCTTGAATGAAAAGGGCATTATTACTGCGGCGCAAATTGCTCAGCAAATTGACGTACAGGACAGCCGAACGCCTGCTCTAGGAGCAAAGGTTGTCGCCAAGGCATGGACAGATCCGGCTTTTAAGAAGGCTTTGCTTGCCAAGCCACTAGAAACGATTAATAAAACTTTTGATCTCTCGATCAACACTCCCTTGGAGTTAGTTGTTTTAGAAAACACGCCTGATCTCCATCATCTTGTTGTGTGTACGCTTTGCTCTTGTTATCCGCGTATGTTGTTGGGAATACCGCCTGCTTGGTATAAATCGACAGAGTATCGTTCAAGAGTCGTCGTCGAGCCACGTGTTGTTCTCGAAGAGTTTGGAACTCAAATTTCTAGCACCACTGAAATTAGGGTAGCAGACAGTACGGCGGACGTTCGCTATTTGGTCCTGCCTCTTAGACCTGAGGGAACAGATCACCTCACAGAAGCTCAGCTTGAGGCGCTTGTCACGCGTGACGCCATGATTGGGACGGCTGTTCCTGATTTCAAAAATTTTTAAGTTCAATGATGCTTAAGAGTGTGTATTCATTCTGCCGCGCAGCGAGTCATAGATCGGCTCACCGTGCATCAGATTTGCGACTAAGCACGCTGCCACACTCGCCATGATCAGCGGAGCGACGAGTGTGACGCTGCCGCTCATTTCGATGACCAATAAAACGCCTGTAATAGGTGCGCGGACGACTGCAGTAAAAAAAGCTGCCATGCCAACGAGCGCAAAGGCGATCGGGTCCAGCACAAACGGTCCTGTCACGATAAAGTTGATGCTTGTCGCAAAGAGCGCGCCTGAGGTTGCGCCGACAAGAAGCAAGGGTGCAAATAAACCGCCTGGCGTACTCATGGAATAAGAAAGCGGACCCAGGATCCAGCGCACCAGCAGTAGGATGATGAGGGCGTTGAGACTGAGCTGACCCGCCAGTACCGCATTGACCTGTGTTTCGCCTGCACCGACCCAGTGAGGTTGCCAGTAGGCGACCAATCCTATCAAAGCACCGACGACGCCGGCTTTAAGAATAGGTGAAGATTTTGGGGCGAGATTGTTGAAAAGATTGAGTCCCAAAAGAACGCTTTTGTTGTACATCACGCCAAGCGTGCCGATCCAGGCGCCCAATAGTCCATAAGCGATGAGCTCGGGTATGGTGCCAGGCAAAAGCTGGGCGACGTCGAACTCCACATCGTTGCTGAAATAGGCGC
>Ga0247843_1008140_pt1 | contig 12393 bp, 12 predicted proteins | sample LaCruzMarch2017__FD_192420 | JGI IMG/M metagenome (GOLD analysis project Ga0247843, IMG submission 192420) | Freshwater microbial communities from meromictic Lake La Cruz, Castile-La Mancha, Spain - LaCruzMarch2017_8m | ecosystem: Environmental > Aquatic > Freshwater > Lake | place: Spain...
CACCGCAGCTCAGTCAGATCTTTTGTGCGCGAATAGGGAATTTTAATTCAGAAATAAAAATGGTTACAGAAATACATTTAGGAAGAGAGACACAGAGTATTGTATTGATTATCAACATAATTATCATCAGCACGTGGAATTCTGATTCGTCAAACAAACTCATGTCTATAATCTAATAAATTGCTGATATCATTACACAATCTATGTATTCGTTGATTTATTTATTCAATTTCTAATCGTCGGAGTCAAAGTAATCCACGTGCGATCCACTCTCAAATTCATCCGAAGTCAATATCCGAATCAATTTCTTTGCGGTGTCTTCCGGACGGATTAACGTTTGCTCCCTTTTTGACGTGGCAAAATATTGTTGTATCCCCTCATCCAAATTTGTGTTGATGTCGTCTGCAAGATAATCAGTCATTTCTGTATCGCATGGTCCGGGCGCATAATTTAACACTTTGAAACTTGGTCCAGGTTGACAAGAAGATGAATTTCCATCATTGGAACTGACTGACATGTGCTCTTTAGCAAGTACACTGTGAAACATATCCCGTCCTGCCTTACCTTTGGTTTATTGCATGATTAGTAAAGCAGTTGTCAGAAAAATAAATGATATTCATCGTCGTTGTCATTCCATAAACTCACCAGCACAGTAGATTGACATTGTTGGAAACGGTTCCAAGGCACATAGTGACGATATGTTAACTATCCGTATTGACTTGGATGTTGTGAGAAATCTCTTTGTGAATTGAGATGAAAGCCAAATTGATGATGTCAAATTCAAGTCCACAGCTCGTCGTAATTCCTTTATTGTTTCTCCGCACGACGATGACGAAAAGGAGGAGGCCAATCCCACCGGTCCCAATGACCCGGCATTGTTTATCAACCAACATGACTCGTATTGCAACGAACCATCCAACATCGAGCTAAAATCATCCACGACGGTATCAAGATTGGACAAATCCATATCGTGGCATTGTGTCGTTATCATCCCACGTCCACGTTTCTCGACCAATCGTGCTGTTTCCTGCAATGCATCAGCTGATCGAGAAATGAGAATCATTGTCGTCGTCGTCAGTGGCTGAGGCTGCCCATCAATGCTATGAGTGCAGCTACATGCCGCCTTGTCCACCACTGCGACCGCCTCAGAAATGGCAAGGGCGATGGCTCGTCCGATTCCTCGTGACGCTCCTGTTATTATCACGAGTGATTTGCTCATGGTGATCGTCGGGTGCCAGACAGGAGTGGAGGACGGAGGAAGTGGCGAGAAAGAAGCGGCGAGAAAGACGAGAGACGAGAGAGGTGCGAAGACGAGAGAAAAGACTATCAAACCTCTTGTCTAAATCTACAGTAGAACGATTAATACGATCATTCTACAGTATCGTAATAAATAGATTAAACTAGAACGATTAATACGATCATATCTGTTCACATCACAAACATAAGCAATATCCCAACATCACACTGACGAAATTTAGTACACCATCCATCACAACAATATCCTAGCTCATTCCTTGTTCAAATCAAGATCGATCACATTCTCGTCAACCACCTCTTGCTCCAACATCGCTGGACTCTCCTCCTTGTTTTGAGATGATGCTTGAGTATCAGCTTGCTCATTGCTGCTTGACGCACCATTTCCTGCTACACTGTCAATCTTCTTATTCTCAACAATGTCGATTCGACGAACATTACTCTTGACTCCTTCCAGCTCGTACTTTGGAGCGACAACCTCAAGTACGCCATCGTTGATCTGGGCAGAAATCATACTCATATCGACATCATGGTCAAGCTTGAATGACCTGTCAAAGCGAGAATGTACGGAGATGCCTCCATCCTCTCGCTTTGTCTCGCCAGAGATCCGTAGCATACGTTCGTCCTCCTCGAGATGAAGGACAATGTCATTCGCTGAGGCACCTTGTACGTCCATCATGAGCTTGTGCTGCTTGTCATCGTGTGTGATCTGTACAGAATCCAACGCGTTGTGAGTGCCTCGCTTAAGGAAGAAAGTGGATGGTCTATTGCGACGCATGACGTTCTGCTGCAATGATAGAAGAGGATTGTAGAACGTGTTATCGATGTCGGCAATCATGGAATCAAAGATGTCATCCATGACGCCGACACGCCTTACATATCGAGAGAACATGGACGGGCTGCCACCAAGGTAGTAGGAGGGCACGAGAGAAGGACGAAAGTATGAGCTTCCGTATGCGTCGGTATTCGTCAACGTGGAGGCTAGGAGAGCAGCGGCTAGAACTTCGTTCGATCGAAGGAATGTCATTTTGATGTTGTCGTATCGAATGCTATTCGTAGACGATGGTTCGTGAAATGTTTGTTCTCTTCAGACTTGAAACTGAATTTATGCGAGGATCAACGTTGATGTGAAAATGAAAGATGCACGACTTCATTCATCGAATTCTTCATTATTCTGCTATTTACAAGTGGAAATTTGAGCAATTAAATGATGAACAAGCACTCAAATAGTCAGAGGAGCAGGAATATTTGGAATGAACGCCGCTGCATCACGACAACAATAATTTCCATCTGGAATATGAGAGGAGAATAGTTGAGGTCGAGCTTGAAAAAGTGTTCACATGCCTTCGGCCCATGGGATTTACAAATTTTGAGCAAAAACGCTTAAGACACTCTGCCACGGCACCGTATCAATATGCCCAAAATCGTCGCTGCCCCCTCCGAAGAGGCTGTGCCTCCTCCGTTGCCCACGTCGACTAACGAGGTTCGAGTTTTATTAGACACTGAATTGAGCGACGACCTTATCTTCACAAAGAAGGGATCCGGTGGGGAGGATGCCGAAGATGGTGTTACCACGACGACGACGACGACGACGAACAATATTATTCATGCTGCGGAAAGAGCGACCCCTAAAAAAAGCCACAATCGTACCGGAAAGAAGGCTACCGCGGACGTTGAGTATCCCAACATTCTCCATTCCTCCTACCAAACCTACATGAATGGGGGTCGGAATGCTCAACTTCCAAAGCTGCATGGTAATAGCTTCAAATGGAGCAAAGGAATTTCAGGAAGTGGTGAGGTTTGGTGTTTGGCTTGCAACTACCGTTTAGTTGAGGTAAGTAATGGTATTTGATTTTTTTACGGCGAGAGTCTCATATGGAGAATATCTCGGCCATTAATGAGTAACTCCTAATACTTCACATATTATTATTGCTGTCTTTATATTGTTAGGCACGGAAGATGCCGGAACATGCCAAGAGTGCCCGCCATGGGCGTAAACTTGAGGAGTGGAAGAGGAATGCAGGCATTGGTGGTCAGTACCCCGGTGATGATGACGATGACGATGTCGGTGAGGATGGTGGGATAAAGGAGGAGGTGGAACAATTCATGGATCAAATGTCTGCTGGTCAGACACAAATAACGGCACGCACGCCCAAGCCTCCCAACGCCAACCGGCATGACCCTACGGCACAGTTTGAGATTTATGTATCGAAGGATACCTTCAAATTCAATGCGAGTCACTTTGTTGCGTTTCCTGGTTTTCGTGAACGTTTGCATGGACACAATTACCGTGTGTCCGTCCGACTTGTTGGCAGTCGCAAGGTGGGGGGAGATGGATACGTCCTTGACTTTGGCTGTGTCAAGGAGGCCGTGAAGACTGTATGTATGGGATTGAATGAATACTTCCTAGTCCCGATGTTAAGTGACGTTCTTGCCATTACGTGCAGTGATGTTAGTGTAACCATCGTGACCGAGGATGGATGCAACTTTGTGTTTCCTAGGGAGGATTGTATTCTACTGCCAATTGTGCACAGTACTGCAGAGGAGCTAGCTGTGTATCTATATGGGAAGATCCTGAGCCAATTGGACGCAAAGTATATGCGCCAACGTGGTGTTACCGAAATGGCGGTGACAGTGTCTGAAGGCGCTGGGCAGGATGCTACATTCCGTCGTGAGATACCCAAGAGCGGGGAGGGGAGTCTTGACGTTGCCGCGTATGTCAGTAAAGGAAACATCCCGGTCATGCCTTGCGCGACAGACACCGAGAGTGCAGGAAAGCGTCAGAAGACTAGTGGGAGTGAGATGACGTTCGGTGTCTAGGGAGGGAAAGTTGAGAAAACACCGTTTCGTCCAAATGTTTGCGTTTGTGTTGCATTGCATTGTCATAAAGGTTGTAAAATGCTACTTAGTGTTCTGGAACAAACTCAGCATCGATTTGTTTCCTCTCGTCTCTAACTTGGTGAAGCAAGTTCCATGGCAATTTTGTTGGAAATGAGGTACGTTGGCGAGTGTTTGGACTCGTAACATTTGGCAAAGAAGGGGCGATCGTCCTTGCTTCGTCTCCCCTCCACCCCAGCTTTGTAGCCTGAAAGGCGTTTGCAGGCAGTGCATTCACAATCTTGTGCATTTGTTGAAATGGTCTATACGTGGTAGCCAGGTGAGCGGCAGCTTGATGATTGATAGCTTTCTCCTTCGATGCATCGGCAAAAAACTTGACGCGCTCGAATGATCGCCCATCCCCATCACTCTCCCGGCAAAGCAATGGTCTCCGTTTATCAGGCTTCCCACTCGGCACTGTAAATTTCACTTCCCACAACATCTTCTCACTAATGATAGCATGCCTTTTTTCTCTCTCCTCAACTTGAATGTCATGTTCTCGCTGGTACTGCCACAATCCATTCAGTTCATCTTCATGCCAAGATTTCCAGTGCTCCAAGCAGGCCGTTGCTTCATCCTCATCGCTTTGGATACGGTTTAGTTCCTCCACGACAGACTTGAGCTTCTTCTCAATATCGAAGAATAAATCAAGTTTGGCAGCTGTTATTCTCTCGCGAGTATCCTTCAGGTTAATGCTGATTTGTTCACCCCACCCACCTCCTATCGCCCGAGTCGTCAATTGGCGCTGAAATTGGAGCTGATCTCTAAAGTGTGACTCGAGTGCGTGAATCTGTTCATACTTTTCGCGGCGTTCCTTCTCCAAGCTCACTCGTTTCGCCTCAAAGTCTTTCTTTCGTGAAAGGATGGATGGCTTTGCCAATAATTCTTCGACTCGAGCTTTCCAGTACTCATGCTCCGACTGAATTATCCGTATTTTGTTGCATCTTTCGTCAACACTCAGCTGATATACAATCTCCTGAACATGCTTCTGTGCCACGAATCGCCTAAAGTAACTTTGGATGAGAATCGCAGACGCAGTGTTCTCGTCGAAAAGGCACCACACCCTAATCTGTGCTAATTTACGTCTCACAATGCACTGTATTGTGCGTGCATGATAATTCAGTCGTAGGTTTGCCCACGCGAGACGAATAGATACCTTTCGCCATCGTTGCTGGTTCACTTGCCATGATAGTTGACAGCGCTTGATATCCGTGGCTTGCTTTGCAAAGTAGACGCGAATGGCGCATTGACAAATGACTGCTGCATCGTGCTCGAACCTGATTATCTTCCTTCTTCTGCTTCGTGCAACAAATAGGCGAACACACCGCTCTCGAATATCGGCTGCATTCTGCCTTGCGGCCTTCAAACGTTTCAGCAGCTTTCGAGCATAGAAACCACGAACGAAAGATTGAATTCTCGTTGCCTCCCTCCGTCTATGAGCAACCTTCTTTGCAAAGTTGGTGGCCAAAATTCTTCTGCAATGAGATTGCAATAGTATAGCCGCGAAACTCTCTTTTGTTACTAGCTTATAATAATCGTTGAGCTGTGACGCTTGCATGTCCTCTCCTTTGCCCTTTGGCTTCGTACGCTGAAGTATTCTTGCAATCTTTGAATTTGCCTCAACGTACGGAGTAAATCGCTCTTTCAATGGCCTTTTATCAGTCTTCGTTCGTTGGAAGAGAGCTTTCCCCCGCTTGATGAGATGATGGCCGGGTTTGGGTGAGGGTGTGGTGTTGCTCGCCTGTCGAATTAGGTGTTTCTCGACATGAGGGTGAACAGTTGAGCCTGGAAGATTGGCGAACTTTAGTAGGTCAGCCTTTGCAATTGAATCATTGCGAGCTTTTTCGTGTGATAGAAATTCTTCGACGAACACAGATTCGAAGTCATTGTTTGCGTAGTAAGTAGAGCGCTTGTCTCCCGTGCGGAGTTGTGGTGGGAGGATTGTAGCCGCGTCCGCTGGTGCTGATGCGGTTGATGCTGGATGTGTGCCCGCCTCTTGCTTCATTGATAAGTGTGTTTTCGTTTGTTGTTTTCCGTGTGAAATTTAAAAGCGTTAATTTACTAACCCTGGAAAAAATAGTGTACCACCGAATTTAGCCGTAAATGCTGCCAAAAGACTCATCATTATAATCGTCATCATTGGGTGGAAAAAGTCTGTCGTGGTCATCATCGTCGTCGTCATCGTCGTCGTCATCATCATCATCAAACCATAATCGTAATCGGTAGGCATCGCCCCAATTCATATAATACATTCGTAAAAACTCTTCGCGGATAAAACCTAATCTATCCTCGTACAAACGTAATGCCGCCTTATTCGTCACTTCCGTTTCGAGTTTGATCGATCGACATCCCATATCTTTCATGCGTTGTATGGCCCGCACGACTAGCGCAAATCCTATACCGGAACGACGATATGCTTTTTCGACGGCAAGCATACCAATATATCCATCTTTCTTTTGTATCTGGTGTTGCTGCTGCTGCTGCTGCTGTTGTTGCTGCTCATCACTACTACCGCCATGATTATTATTGTCATCATTCTCCTCCTCGATATCAATTTTGCATACGATACATCCAATGGGACGTCTCTCTTCTATTATTATTCTCTGCTGGTCTTTGTCCGTCGTACTACTACCATCATTATCATCCTCGATGTTGCCCGTCATGTCATCCTTCGTCGTCTGATTTGCCGTCGTCGTCGGCACGGCCAATATACAAAGTTTGGGCCATTGATGTAAGAAGTATCGATATGTAAATATGGAATACGGTTCGCTCAAATCCCGTCCGACCAATCGCATGACATCGTCCAATTGACGTTCGTCGACGTAATCCACGAATTCGATCCCGTCGACGACCGTCCCGGGCAGCGGCGGCCGCGCGTCGTCGGCGGGCGATGGTCGTGGTGGCGGTGCATCATCGTTGCCATCGTCATCAATGATGTCGTCGCTCTTCGCGATGTCGTCGTTACTACCGCCATTAATAATATCGCCCATCGAAGGAGGATTCGATAATGGGGAAGAAGGAGAACGACCGACGAATGATTCGGTAACCGCCATATCCGTCGTCGACGCAGTCGTCGTCAAATTGGCTAATGCATCGCCGAGCCGGACGTCGTCGTCGTCGCCGCTGGACTTCATCTTGCCTCTTGCCAAGCAAGGTGGGGTTAGGGTTCGGTTGGGATGTATCTTGGAGTCGTTTTGGACACAGCATCCGAAGGCCCACACAGTTTGTTTAGTTGGTTTGTCCAAATAGAAACACGATTCGTCCGAATAGTGACGAAAAATACTTAACGGTAGTGATGTTTAGATTTCTTTTACTATTTTTTGCTTATTGATGAGAAGCGCGACTCATTTCTCCCTTCTGGTTCGTGGATTGTCCTCTTTTGGCTTCCCGCCGAGACGCTGAGTTTAAAACGACTCCTTGGCTCTTCCAATCAGTCTCGATCGTGCTCATAACGATGATTAACCCGCACAAGCTCCCATCGGAACGGAATCGACGTGCCGTCATTGGATGTCTCGCGGCCTGTCTGAATATTGGTCTCGCGTCGAGGAGCGGCGCTCCAACTAGTCGTGATGACGGAGCCGATGAGTCCTCTTCGTTCATTCTCGAGGAGAACGATAACAATAACGACCACGAGGATGATGAGAAAGATAATTTGCAACGACGAACGATGATGTCGCGGACGAAATCGCTCCATATAGATATACTAATGTTATCTGCCGATCTACTATTCCTTGATCCAGATCATGCACGTTCCTTCATTCCTTATTTAGATGTGCGTTTTCACCACGAAAACGAAGCGACGACGAATACAGAAGCAGCAACACCAGCGACAACAACAATGACGAAAGAAACCCCGGAGGATATGGAATGTCAGCGAAAGCAAAGACAAAGGATGATAGAGGATACACTACTAAGACCATTCCTAGAATCTCTAAGTAGTCCAGAGGAATCATTCCAATGCTTAACGCTACTTATTTTTCGTTTCCTACTTTCGTGTGGTGGCAATGCTGCTGCTGATGATGATAATGTTGATAATGTGAAGAACGGAAGGAAGAAGAAGAATAAAGCAACATTTCACGGATACGATGCCAGAGTAAGGACGGCATTCAAACGATTGGGCGTATCAATATTCTCATACTGGGAAATGCAACAACGATGTGAATTTATGACTCCCGAATCGGCAAAATCATATGCCACTCGTAAGTTCGAGGCAGTAGAAGATGCATTGGCAAGCCGATTGTCTTACCTGTCGACTAATGCAGAAGGAGAAGTGGGGGCATTACCGCCATCATCATCTACCAATAACGATAACAACAGGAGTACGGTGCTCCTATCATCGTCGACGAGGAATGTAACATTCGGACAAAGTATTGCGCGGAATCTCAAGATCGGGGCTGCCGGTATCATGGCAGGGACCGTCCTTGCCGTTACCGGTGGCTTGGCCGCACCTGCTCTCATTGGTGGGATGGCCACGCTTATTGGCGCAAGTAGTGCAGTAACATTCGTGGCACATGTCCTCCTCGTACCCGCGGCCACGACTATATTTGGCGTTGGGGGTGGGACGATCGTTGCGAATAAGATGAGTCGTCGAACGGCGGGGTTGAATGACTTTGACATTATCAAGGTAACTACCGCGCCTCCTCCTCCTGCTGGATGCGATTCAGCGACAACAGGAGATGGAAAGGTTGAATTAAATAGTCCCGAATTGTCGCGTACAATCTGTGTTGGAGGGTGGCTTCGTGACGAAAATGACTTCGAGCGTCCATTCGGCATGACACCCCGCCTCATTGATCGACATGAGTATCTATGTCGGTACTGTTCTGTTTACGCGCCGCATTTACTGCCCGACTGTGCGGCAATACTTTTGGAGTGGAAAGGGAAGGAGGATGAGCTTTGGGCTTGCCTGAGAGCGTCGTATAGGAAGGATCCGAGTTCTCTCTTACCACTTGATACCGGGCCTAGGTACAACGCTAATCTCAGTTCGGCTGAGAACGATACGATAGACGAATTGATCCGTGCAATGGGGCTGCCATATCTAACTCGAGGCAATGATGGTACGTGCTCGTCTCAGAGAAAGCGTATTGGCGAGACGGTGGAGCTTCCACCAGTAGTCAACTTACTATCGGATGTATTGGCACCAAAAGTGGAGGGTAGAACGAAGAATCAAATCAGTTATGCAGATATTAGATTATACACGGCATGGGATTTTTGTGCCGAGTATGGAGGCTGTGAGCTGTACTTCATTCAGTGGGAGAAGGAGTTATTACTAGAACTTAACGGATCGGTAAAGGAGTTTCAGATGGACATTGCAAAGACGGCAACGAAAGAGGCGTTGAAGATGACTGCGTTGGCGTCACTGATGGCCGCAGTCGCAATCCCTTCGGCAATTATGTCGCTGTCAAATATTATCGATGAGAAGTGGACGTTGGCTGCTGAGAGAGCTGACGAGGCTGGAGTTCAGTTAGCTGAATGTCTTTTGAATAGTAGTGCTGGTCATCGGCCAGTTAGCCTCGTTGGCTTTTCATTTGGGGCACGGATCATTCTCTCGTGTCTGAATGAGCTAGCACGTTGTCAGTCGATTTGGGAGCGTCAACGACGAAACATTGATACGCAGGGTGGTGGTAAAGCAGGCTCTGCTCAAATATCAATTGCATCCTTCAGGCAAAGTCTCGTCAATAATATATCAAACAGAGACTTGGGGGTTGTGTTCAGTCGCGAACCTGCAAGCATAGTTGAGGATGTTGTGCTTATGGGTGTACCGGCGTCGATCAATAGAACAGCCTGGATGACATATCGTGAAGTCGTCGGAGGACGAATCGTAAATTGCTATTCACAGAACGACATGATCCTTGCATTGATGTATCGAGTAAAGAATATAACATCATCGCTCCTAATGAACACTCCCGTTGGCATAAGCAAGGTTGAAGTGCCTGGGGTTGAGAATTACGACGTTTCTAATCTGGTAGCTAACCATGGCGAATATTGTGTGGCTGTGAAAGACATACTCAAATTGGTAGGGTTCAACGAACCAGGGTAATTTATATTGTATTGAAATTACTTGATCTTGAAGGATTTTTTCTTTATCCCGTGTAGTCAATAACCTGTGATAAGAAAAGAACTGTCTTTATCTGGACAAAAAATACATGAGACTCCATCTCGGTATCGTAAGGCTACATTAGCAGAGATCACAGATTTTAGTCTTCCTTGCAGGCACAATAATTTTTGAAATTTATTACATGTGATATTATGAAAAGGTTTCCATCTTCAACGAACCAGGGTAATTTTGGATACCTTTACTTGAGTCAAAATAGCAAAATATTGATAATCTTCATTTAGCTTCTCCACCGTAGACAGAAATTAAGATCTCAAGCAACACTCTTCGGCTATTATTACGGGATTTTCGAGCAAAGAACCTTGTGGTTCGGCCAATCAGCAGCTTGACATTCTCTGCAACAATATTGACTTACTTTGCAATGCCCACAAAGCATTAGCGAGCGAAGCTCTTTCGACTGATCGCAGGTAAAACATGCACCCATTCTGATAGGATGGGATTTCTTTATCACTGAATACGTTGCTTTCAAACAAGTGCACAGGCTCGTTTCAAGAAGAATCTAATAAATTCCCGCTCTCCTCCATGAACAACGTCGTTTGCCGCTCTTATTGCTTTAAACATGGCTACTTTGTATTTACCATTGCCGTCATATTGCTCCAGTGTAGTTATTGCATGGCCAAGATAACCCATAGAAATCTCGTCAATTCCAGTAAGATCTACTTCCTGTGCTGCTGCTGTGACCTTGGCCTTCCTCGTCTTCCCTTTGTCCCGTTTCTTCTTCATGTTGGATTCGGCCGACAAGATCACGCGACCTTATTATTATTATTTTTACTGTTTATTATTGGTAGGTACCGGAATGTGATGTTGTCAAATGCACCGCAATGACCTCCCTTGCAGAACAAATTGTCTCGACGCACTCCTCTCGATGTATGCCTTTTCCAAGTAAAAAAGGTTTTAAAATTTGCAGTGTCAAAAGCCCACAATAAATGATTACTCACGGGAAATGATATTCATATTCCATTTTAATGTGGCTGATTGTTAAGTAAATGCATCGTATCCTCATGATGATGCTATCATTATATCGTCATCATATTGTCATTTTGTCATCATATATCAACATCATATATTATATCGTCATCATACCCTCCATATCCTCATCCACTGATCATCCACTGATGATAAAATGTAATAAAACGGTAGGTGAGCCTTAGCAGCGAAAACTTCGTAGGAATATCTAATCTTCATCGCCAAACAAATCTGGTCCCGAGACTTGGTATTATCGTATTGTATCCTCGTTGCAGCATACATTATCGTATTGTATCCTCATGGCAATCATATCGCGTCATCGTATCCTCCATATCCTCCATATCCTCATACACCGATAAAACGCAATAAAACGGTGGACAATTTGTTGCCGCGATTACAAAGACACTCCTATGACTATCCAATCCACGTACTGATGATATCGATTTCGAATCAATTATCATTCCATTGATATTATTCGGTACACGATAGCCGTCCATTAAGATGACGGAATGCGACTTGTATATTATCACGCATCCAAAGTTTGTCCTTACATCGATACTCGCATCATTGTTGTTATTATCAGTCGTCATGGGCATCGTCCCACCACCTGCAGTTACTACGATCGCACGTCCTCGTTTCCTCGACGAGCCATTATTGCAATTAATACTTCCACCACCACCACACTACGTCTTGATATTGTTCCGTATACGATACCGCGTTTATTAGTTTATTCGATTCACCAATATCACTATTAGTACTGCTAAATCTACAGTCCGCTGCTGCTGTTGCCGTTGTTGTCGTTGTCGTCTTACTATTCTTCCTATTACCGTATGGTGTGCTACCATCGCTGTGTGTCCCTCATTTTTTAGTGCATGGTTTGTGTGTGTCCCTCATTTTTTAGCGCAGGTGAACTCGCCCCCCTGTTCCCGCCAAGAGTGATAATGGGGATGATAAAGAAGGGTAATCATTTTTTTGGTTCGTAGTACGATCGATCGAGAGGCCAATTCAAAACAAAATTTTCTCAGATGTGTGACTAGACTGTGCTCATCATGTCTACTGTAATCCTCATTATTTTATACTTTCAGTTATCTCCTTCACTCATTACGCAAAAACTTCAGTTCCTGTTTGACAATGTTCAGATCAGCAACGCTCCTCATCTACTTGCTGTGCCTACCATTCACCGT
>Ga0247843_1008142_pt1 | contig 12389 bp, 12 predicted proteins | sample LaCruzMarch2017__FD_192420 | JGI IMG/M metagenome (GOLD analysis project Ga0247843, IMG submission 192420) | Freshwater microbial communities from meromictic Lake La Cruz, Castile-La Mancha, Spain - LaCruzMarch2017_8m | ecosystem: Environmental > Aquatic > Freshwater > Lake | place: Spain...
TGAAACCGGGACTCCCGTAAAAAGGGAGTGACCCAAATCACCCTGAAGTACATTGAGTAACCACAAGGTAAAACGGTGATAGAAAGGCTGGTCCAAGCCCAGCGTCTCGCGGATACGAGCGATATCATCGAGCGAGGCTTCTTCGCCCGCGAGGAACACCGCCGGGTCACCCGGCGCCAAGTCAAGCAAGCCATAAACGAAAAGCGCGACGACCAGCATGACAGGTAAAGTCAACAGCAAACGGCGAATAGTATAAGCAAACATCTAAATCATACGCCTTGAAAAACCTTCATGTGATTTGATGCTATCGACTGAAAGACTTCGCGTCAACAGATAATTTTTGACTTGGCAAGGAGGGAATGACGGCGTACATTGTTTAAGTTGTGTATCGTCGAACAGATGAAAATTAAAAATATTAGGAGTCATGCATGGATTTAAGTCGCTTTCCCCGCCGTCAATACACTGTCGGCCCTTCACCCATCGAGTTTTTACCTAACTTCACCAAAACCTTGGGCGGACCGAAGGTGTGGATCAAGCGTGATGACATGTTGGGTCTGGCCCCCGGAGGGAATAAGACACGAAAGCTCGAGTTTCTGATGGGCGACGCACTGGCCAAAGGCGCGGATACGCTGATCACTTGTGGCGCTCCGCAATCCAACCACTGCCGTATTACCTTGGCAGCCGCTGTCAAAGAAGGCCTGAAGTGTCGTTTCGTGATCGAGGAGCGCGTTCCAGGAAGCTACGATCCACAAGCGAGCGGCAATAACTTCATGTTTCGTTTGTTGGGCGTGGAAAGCATCACCGTAGTCCCTGGTGGCTCCAACATGGCGCAAGCGATGGAAGCGGCGGCTCAAGAGGCGCGTGCGCAAGGTCGCAAACCCTACATCATCCCAGGCGGTGGCTCCAACGCCGTCGGCGGCTTAGGTTATGTTGCATGTGCACAAGAAATTCAACAACAGCTGTTTGAGATGGGTCAACCGATGGATTACCTCGTTGTGGGTTCCGGCAGCTCGGGTACCCATGGTGGTCTGGTTGCGGGCTTTTTAGGGAACAACATCAAGATTCCACTGGTCGGCGTCGGCGTCAGTCGCGACCCACAAGACCAAAACCCCTTGGTGCACAAAGAAGCACAGGCCATCATGGATTTACTGGGGACAGGTATTCAGGTGCCGGCCGAGGCGGTTGTTTCTTTTGGTGACTGGTGGAGGCCCAAGTACTCGGTCCCCAATCCCGCGATGGTCGAGGCGGTTCAGTTGCTCGCGCGTACAGAGGCGATTTTGCTCGATCCCGTCTATACAGGCAAGATCATGGCGGGTCTGATTGGTCTGAGTCGCAAAGGCTATTTTAAACCCTCAGACAATGTATTGTTCTTGCACACAGGCGGTGCAACTTCACTTCATGCCTACGAATCCGTCATTTTGGGTGATCCGGCGGATGCAAAATAGGCAATCAAGCTTGTATTGCGCCGAGGCACAACGAGTAGTATTGTCATCGGCGCAAGCTTGCAATTTTTGAACATATCAACAACACCAAAAAAGGTGGAGACATGAACATTCTTAAAACCGGCCTCATCGCCGTCGCGCTTGCTACGCTATCGGTCAACGCGTTCGCTCAAAACTATCCTTCAAAACCCATTCGCTGGGTCGTACCCTATACGCCAGGCGGCTACACCGATAACGTGACGCGTATCGTGACAGCCAAAGTGCAGACGATTTTGGGTCAACCCATCATCATCGAAAACAAGCCTGGTGCCAACTCGATCATTGGCGCAGACTTCGTGGCTAAAGCAGCGCCCGATGGCTATACGATTTTGACAGTGATCACAGCGCATGCCGCGAACGCCACACTGTATGAAGGCAAGCTGCCCTTCGATCATAAAGCCTTGTCACCAGTATCGCTCGTTGCCATCTCTCCTTTGATTTTGACGACCAGCAAACAGTTCCCCGTGAAAAACGTGGGTGAGTTGCTGGCCTATGCCAAGGCTAACCCCGGTAAAGTGGCCTATGGTTCGTCGGGTGTCGGGTCTGCGGCCCACTTGACCTCGGAACTGTTGCAAAGCACCGCCGGCGTCAACATGATTCATGTCCCCTACAAAGGAACGGCCCCCGCGCTAGCTGACTTGATGTCAAACAACATTCAAATGTTGGTCGATGTCCCCAGCTCGATGATGCCGCACGTCAAGGGTGGCAAGGTCAACGCACTGGCCATGTTTTCAAATCAGCGCTTACCGAGTGCTCCCGACGTTCCAACCATTAAAGAGTCCAATGGTCCTGCAATCGAATCCTCAAGTTGGGTGATGTTCTTTGCCCCTCCAGGGACACCTGCCGCGATTGTGGATAAACTCTCCAAAGCCGTGAACGAAGCCGTGAAATCCCCAGAAATTTCCGCGCGCTTTACCGAGCTCGGTATTGTGCCCATGGGCCTGAATCCTGCAGAAACAGCCAAGTTTCTTGCAACTGAGGTCGATAAGTGGGGCAAGGTTATTAAAACAGCCAAGGTCACTGTTCAATAATTTCAATTTTTTTACGTTGTCTGTCTCAAGATGAATAGGTCTGTCGCCGCCAGCACGCAAGCTCCACTTAAGGCATCCAGTGCCGTGAGCCCGCAGGTGGCGACCATGCCCATTTTATTGTCTTTGAGTTTTTGTCATCTACTTAACGACCTGATTCAGTCACTCATCCCTGCGCTCTACCCGCTGCTCAAAACTGAGTTTAATCTCGACTTTGCTCAGATCGGCTTGATCACACTCTCCTTCCAACTCACCGCCTCGTTACTCCAGCCCACGGTCGGCTTCTACACTGACAAACGCCCACAGCCTTACTCTCTTGCACTTGGGATGGGCTCAACACTCATCGGTTTGCTGCTGCTCTCCGTCGCTAATAGCTACACCGTTGTCCTAATCGCAGCCGCGTTAGTCGGCACAGGATCGGCCATTTTTCACCCCGAGGCCTCGCGCGTCGCGCGTATGGCCTCAGGCGGCCGCTACGGAACTGCGCAAGCATTATTCCAAGTGGGAGGCAACGTCGGTCAAGCGATCGGGCCCTTGCTCGCAGCCTTTATCGTGCTGCCGCATGGCCAAGGCGCGATTGCCTGGGTATCGATGGCCGCCTTGATCGCGATGGCCTTTTTAACCCGTGTCGGGATGTGGTACGGCGCCAATCTGCGTCCCACCCTGAAAGCGGTTCATGCCCGCATAGAATATAAAGACTCAGGCCTACCTCGCGGTCGGGTCCTTTTTCTCATCACGATCTTGATGGTGTTGTTATTTTCCAAAAATGTCTACACCTCAAGCCTCACCTCTTTTTTCACTTTTTATTTGATCGAACGCTTTGATCTACCGGTCCAGGCGGCTCAAGTTCAGCTGTTCATCTTTATGGCGGCCATCGCGGTCGGGACGCTCCTGGGAGGCGCGCTGACTGACCGAATCGGTCGCAGACCCATGATCTGGATCTCCATCCTTGGCGTCCTTCCTTTTACGATGGCCCTACCCTATGCCGATTTATTTTGGACAGGCGTACTTACGATCATCATTGGTTTGATCACTGCCTCGGCCTTTCCTGCCGTGCTTGTTTATGCACACGAAGTCATGCCAGGCCGCGTAGGACTTGTTTCCGGAATGTTCTTTGGTTTCGCGTTTGGACTCGGCGGACTCGGTGCAGCGATCATGGGCGGACTCGCAGATGCCTATGGCATCGCAGTCGTCTACAAGATCTGTTCCTTTTTACCGATTTTGGGTGTGGTCGCTTGGTTCTTACCGAATATGGCCAAGGAAAAAGAGCGCTATCGTTCCCTCTCGGCGTAAAAACCCGCATCAACCCTGAGTGTCATCGACGCGCCTAAAACTGATGACGAATCCCCACACCAAAAGTAAAACTCTCTGCTGTATTGATCATCGCGAAATTTTGAGCATAAGACGCGTAAGTGTAAAGATTCGTCCGCACGGAAAGCTTTTGCGTCAGAGCGGCACTGAGGATTTGTTGCGTGTTGAGCTGTGCATCACTAGATAAAAACCCTTGTGGTTGCATCATCTGCCAAGAGGCTAAAAGAGTGACTTCCGAGGTCAGCGGTGCAGTCACGCCAACAAAATAGGAATAGGCGCGCGCATTAGGCAAAAACAACACAACACCAGGCGTCCAGGACACCGATGTCAATACAGTTGCTGAGGTCGCTCCTGTACCCTGCGCCTGCCCACTCGCAAAACCATCAATCGCCTGTCCCGTCGCCAAGGAGAGCTTGAGCACTTTAAAATCATACGCACCTCCTAACACCCAAAAAGACGGCCGCACACTGCTATTGGGTTGCGAAGCATCTCCATAAATCTTGTCATACGTCACGACCAAATCCAGTGGCCCTCGCTTGTATTGAGCGCCGAGAGTGATCGCACGCATATTTTGGTTGGCAATAAAGTTGTATCCACCCGATGTTCCTGGACACGACTGCGCATATAAACAGCCTTTCTCACCCGCATAAATCGCGGACAATCCAGTCGAAAATGAATACCCCGCACCCAACGTCAATCCTGAAACAGGCGTGAGCTGTAACAACAACATGTTGCCATAGCGGGTCGTGTTTGCTGAGCCAAACGAAGAACCTATGTTGGCCTGACCAAACCCCTCCTGAAAAGGATCAATGGATAACAAATAATTAGAAGCAAGATTGATCTGACGTCCTAAGTCTAGACGTCCGACATCACGTAACGTCATGCCGAGTGTCGATTGTCGACCGAATAAGCGTCCTCCTTGCGCGGAAGTCCCGTCTGCGGGGTTGAAGCCGCCTTCTAGAACGAAATTGACTCCAAGCCCCCCACCGAGATTTTCGTTGCCACGGAAGCCAAAGCGCGAACCAGATTGGACGCCATTGGCTACCCCCAGGAAGGACTGATTAATCAACCCCTGAGGCAGGCCGCCCGAAAAGGCCTCTTGTCGAACATGATCATATTGAAGGCCGATGTCAATGATCCCATATAGCGTGACACCATTTTGCTGCGCCGCAGCGCCCGCACTGTAAAGCCCAAGGGACACTACTGCTGCGCACATCAAACGGTGAAGCGCTTTATAAAATAAGCGTCTGCTTAGCACGATAGAGCCTTATGAAGATGTTGCAGGGTCCATGGAAGGGGAGTAATCTTTAGATGATTCGTCCATATCACCCATATTTTAAAAGGTTAGTCATGTCTGTGCACAATCTTAAAACCAAAACTCAGGTCGATGCGCTCCAACAGGCCAAAATCCATCTCGCCGCCGCCAACCGACTTGCTGTGCTGGACGATCTGCACGAAGGGATCGACAACCACTTTACAATGGCTGTTCCCGGCGCAAAAGACCGTTATTTGATTTTACCCTTTGGTCTGCATTGGTCCGAAGCCCGCGCAAGCGACATGCTCGTGTTTAACGAAAATGGTGAGACGCTCGAAGGCGAAGGTGTCGTTGAATTATCGGCCCAATGCATTCACGCGCCAGTGCATCGCATCACAGGCGCCAACGTTGTCTTGCATACACATCAAAACTGGGCCGTCACGCTCAATATGCTTCAGGACAACCGTCTGCTTCCCGCGAGCCAGACCGCAGCATTTTTCCACGGCCTGATCGCTTATGACGACACCTATACCGGAACCGCCGATTTTATATCTGAGGGTGAGCGACTCGCCCATGCGATTGGCGACAAGAAAATCTTGTTCATGAAAAATCACGGTATTTTGGTGGTTGGCGACACTGTGGCTCAAGCCTACAAACGTCTCTATAAACTCGAGCGCGTCTGTCGTGCGCAAGTGCTGGCCATGAGTACAGGAAAGCCTATTCAGATTTTGTCAGAAGAGATTGTTGCTTCGGTTCAAAAACCGCCCGTCGATGATCGTCATACGCGTGAGAGTCGCGACAATCTTTATTTTGAAGCGATGATGCGCGTCCTTGATCGTGAACTCCCAGGCTACGCCGACTAAGCTTTTTGCAACTAAGCTTTGTTTCCTTACTCAGGATTCAAGGGTGCAATCCACGAGGCGGCGGGTACCATGACCCCGCCTCGCACACCCGGCTCAGTCGAGCCATAACGCTGGGCCCAAACGGGTGGCAGTGCGCGTGCCAGAGGCGAAGACAGCCACAACCTCAAAAGATGACGCTTACGCGCAGGCTCGCGCCAATCCTCAAACGCGGTCCGGTCATGCAGTAACGTATGATTATGCACAAACTGCATATCGCCTGGCTCAAGACGCATTAAAAAATTTAGTCGCGTGTCATTGGCCAGCGCGTCAAAACAATCCAAGGCCTCGAGATGCAAGGGTGTCAAGCGCATAGCATGCTCAAAACGCTGGGCGGAGTCAATGTACTGACGTTGATAAATCGTTGACATCATCTGCCTATGCCAAGTAAAGACGGGTATTTCGAAATACGGCAGTTGTCCCGCAGCCACATCGCCTCGACGATCGGTTGCAATCGGATCGAATAGTGCTGCGGCAAGGGCGGGATGATCGCGTCGCATCACGTTATAAATCGAATTGGACGAAACGAGTGCTGAGTCTCCACCCGCCTTGGCTTGTTGTAAACACACCAGTCCCACAATATCGCTCGAATCCGTGTGAAAGGTCTGACGCTCGTGCGTCTGATAAATCCTGACGTTGGGGTCGTCCGCATTGAGCCCCATGTCCATGACATGGCCCAAGACATGGCCTTTGGCGTTTTGAGGACGCGGATTGCCAAGGTGGCAACCTAAACCAAAAAAAGCGGCTGCCGTGATCTCTCTCGTCCACGACCCGACGGGTAGCGCTCGAACCAAGGCAAAGCCACAGCCATCTATCAAGGTGTCGTGCAGACGCGCAAGTCGAGGACCTAGCGTAGGCAGCACAAAACTCTCTCGTCGAATTGCAGCAATATCGGGATGCATACTCAGCGCCTGACGCGCGGCCTGCTCAAGCTCTCTCAACTCAGCATCGCAGAGGTGATGAATCCAACGTTTAGAAGCTGCAACATCTGGACCCAGCCAAGCGCTTGGACCGACAATTTCCGCAGGTAAGGCATCGATACGCATGAGAGTCCTGAAAGAAATGGTGCTATCGTGAGCGAAGATTGATACTCATTATAATGATTGACTCCATTTCCTCACTGATCTTAGTCGCTTTCGTTTTCATCCTTGCCGGACTCGTCAAAGGCGTCATCGGCATGGGGCTACCAACGATTGCGATTGGCCTGCTTGGTCTGATTATTACACCCGTCGAAGCTGCGGCCATGCTCGTGGTGCCATCGCTCGTCACAAATATTTGGCAACTGATTTCTGGACCCAGTTTTATTGCGCTGCTCAAAAGATTTAAAACGCTCCTGCTCGGCATATGTGTTGGCACACCGATTGGCGTGAGTTTTATCGTCAGCGGTCAAATGGCGGTTGTCACTGCGGGATTGGGCTTTGTCCTGATGGCCTACGGCCTATACGGCCTGTCCGCAGCGCGAATTCCCGTCGCGCCTCGAGCAGAGTCATGGCTGTCGCCTTTCATAGGATTTTTCACAGGCATCGTGTCGGGCGCAACGGGGATTGCGGCGCTCCCGCTCGCACCGTACTTCACGGCACTCGAACTCAAAAGAGATGACTTGATTCAAGCGCTTGGCTTGTCTTTTACAATCGCCTCGATCGCGCTGGCCCTTGGACTCTGGGTCACAGGTGAGTTTGAAGTCGAGATTGCGACGACCTCTTTACTGGCAATGGTGCCCGCCTTTATTGGCATGTTTTTAGGGCAATTTTTAAGGAAAAAAATTCCACAAGAAAAATTTCGCCGCTATTTCTTTTTTAGTTTAGTCTTTCTCGGTGGCGCCACCGCTTTCAGGGCGATTAGCCTGATACCAGGCTAATCTTTGATGGTCGCATCCCACCCTTATTTGGCGGGGGTGTACTCTTTAGGACGGATCATCTCAAACAAGGTATTGACCTCGACATAGTCTCCCTTGTAGCCGCAACGACCTAGCGGACGCGCTGCTGCAGTGTCGAAGATTCCATCCTTGAGAAATTCGTCATTGATATGCACACCCACGACTTCGCCCAGCGTCAACCAGGTATCGATCAATTCGCCTTTGGCATTTTTCAACTGTGTCGTGCTGATGAGCTTACACTCCAATGCCGCGATCGCACGCGCAATACGGGGGGGCTTGACGAGCGTCGAGGGAGCAGCCTCCAGACCAGCTAGTTTCATTTCATCGACACCAGGCGCGACTGAGGCCGACGTGATGTTCATCTCCTGAGCGAGCTCTGCACCGCAAAAATTAGCGACGAACTCGCCTGTTTCATCAATATTATTGACGCTATCTTTGCGAGCGTGGCTCGTACAGAAACCAATGACGGGGGGTGTTTCAGCAAAAGCATTAAAAAAACTATAGGGGGCTAGATTCACCCGACCTTGCTTGTCGATGCTAGAGATCCAACCAATTGGACGCGGTGCCACAATGGCTTTAAAAGGGTTGTGTGGCAGGCCATGGCCTTTGCTGGGTTCGTAAAAATAATCGCTCACGGATGAATCCTTAAAAATTAAAGTCGTCATGCTCAAAAGAGGGACATGCTGTGATCTTTTAGCATAAATATTTTGCTCCTCCGAGCCTAAACGACAAGACAATGCAGGCTAATTGGGTGTAAAAATAGACTCTATCCCAAGCAAGTCGAGATGAGAGCCCAGAATGACTGAAAGAAAGGTAAACGATCTAGGTGGACAGCCGGCAGGACCGGTCTGTCTGGACGAGCATCCCAGCACGCTCCACGAAAAGCGCGTGGATGCATTGCAAAAACTCTTGTCCGGCAAACTAGGGGTATTTACCTCGGATGCTATGCGCCGCGCCATTGAGTCCAATACCGAGGAAGACTACAAAAGCATGTTGTATTACGACAAATGGATCCGCGCGGTACGGGATCTAGTCGTTGAGCAGCAATTACTCACCGCCCGGGAAATCGAAGATCGTATCGAGGTCTTGCGCGAACGTCTCAAACAAAAGGGTACGCTATGAACGCACTCCCCCCTCGTCCCGGACAAGCTCTGCCCGTAGGAACGCCCATCGTCATCCGCAAGCAACCTCCCGAAGTGCACTGCCGCACGCCTTTTTATCTGCGCGGTGTAAAGGGCGAAATTGCTGAAGTTCGAGGTCGTTTTCGAGACCCTTCGCTGCTGGCCTTTCATAAACCTGGTCTGCCCATGCGGGTGCTGTATCGCGTGCGCTTTAAACAAAAAGACGTTTGGCCCGAATACAAGGGCGGGCCTCATGACACTGTTGTCGCAGATATTTTCGAGCACTGGATTGACCCAATCGCTGGAGTTACAAAAGCATGACCAAGTCACATGGCCAACATCATCACGACCACGCTCATGATCACGACCATGATCACGACCATGCCCATCCTCATTCGCCGCCCGCGCCGGATGATGACGACGGCTACGACCGCTACGAGGTTTTGCTACAGACTGCGATTCGTGAACTGCTCGATGAAAAAGGTATTATTTCCGCTGACGAACTGCATAGACAGATCGACTATCAGGATAGCTTGACGCCTGCCATCGGTGGAAAAATCGTCGCAAAAGCCTGGGTCGATCCTGAGTTCAAAAGAAAATTGCTGGCTGATCCGCTCGAGACCATCAATGCGTCCTTTGAGTTAGATATCACGACACCACTTGATCTCGTCGTATTGGAAAACACGCCCACGGTGCATAACGTGGTGGTCTGCACGCTCTGTTCTTGCTATCCACGGATGTTGCTGGGCATTCCACCGGCTTGGTATAAATCCATCGACTATCGCTCACGTGTGGTGATCGAGCCACGTAAAGTGTTGGCCGAGTTTGGTACGCATCTCCCTGATGAAGTCGAGGTCCGTGTCTCGGACAGCACGGCTGATTTGAGATTTTTAGTGTTGCCCTACCGTCCTGCCGGCACCGAGGGGTTGAGCGAAGCCGAGCTGGCAGCGCTCGTGACGCGTGATTCAATGATTGGAACCTCATTGCCTCTGACTGCTCATTCAGCATTGAAAAGTGCTTCATAATGACTTCATCTGTAGCACCCGTCATCCCCCGTCCCGCCGCCACCGTGATCCTGGCGAGAAACGTCAGCGACGGTATCGAAGTCTTTATGATGGAACGCACTACCGCGGTTGAATTTGCTAAAGGCATGCATGTTTTTCCGGGTGGCGCCTTGGATCGCACCGACCATCATCCAGAAATCGCCTCTTTGTGCGTGGGTCTCGATGACAAAGAAGCCAGTGAAACCCTCGGTATCGAGCAAGGCGGACTCGCCTACTGGATCGCGGCGATCCGAGAGTGTTTTGAGGAGTCAGGCTTGTTACTTGGCTACCGCGGCACTGACCAACTCCTTGCGCTCGACGCCGACGAGGCCGAAAGACTGGCTACGCTCAGACTAGAGATGGCCCAAAGCAAGCTCTCGTTTGTCGACATTTTATTAAAAGAACAAGTGAAAGCAGCGACCGATCGCATCGCGTATTACAGCCATTGGATCACGCAGGCAGGCCGCCCCAGGCGCTATGACACGCGATTTTTCGTGGCGCAAGCTCCAGAGGGTCAGACAGCGCTCGAAGACAATCACGAGACGGTTGGTCAACTCTGGGTCCGACCGGACCAGGCCATCGACTTGCATCGCTCGGGCTCGCTCAATCTGATGTTTCCGACGATCAAGACACTTGAAAGCCTCGCGCCCTTTAAATACGTCGAAGAACTCCTAGAGTACGCACGTAAGCCTCGTCCCAAGCAGGTGATGGCTCCCGTCGCGGGCATGGATCGCGCAGGTGTCTCCCACATGCTGATTCCAGGTGATTTTGCGTATGCTGAAATCAAAAAACTCGATACTGACAACCAAGGCACCTTTTGCTCTTATATACAGCCTGGTCAGCCCGTGACAATCGGTCAAGACGTTCTGCGTGTCACCGCTGCCAATCCGGGCATGATGACGGGGCCTGGCACCAATAGCTATCTTATCGGTCATGGAGAGGACGGTGTGGCCGTCATCGATCCGGGTCCTTTGCTCGAAGAGCATATTGATGCTCTGATTGCGGCCGCACCAGGTCCGATACGCTGGATTTTATGCACCCACACGCACTTGGATCACTCTCCTGCAGCCGCGGTTCTCAAGCAACGTACCGGTGCTGCCACCTATGGTATGCCTCCCCCCCCCTTCCCCAATCAAGATCAAAGTTTTACGCCCGATCACATTGTCACGCACCACGAACGACTCAACATTGCGGGGACAGTCATTCGCGTGGTTCACACACCTGGACACGCATCCAACCAAGTCTGCTTTTTACTTGAGTCACAAAACCTCATGTTCACGGGCGATCACATCATGCAAGGGTCTACGGTGGTTATCAGTCCACCTGATGGCAGCATGATTGAATATCTGGCCTCACTGCGCTTGCTACTCGATGAAAAAATTGACTACTTCGCGCCAGGTCATGGTTTCTTGATGGACAAACCTGCCGAAAATGTCGATCGTATTTTGATTCACCGACAAGAGCGCGAAAACAAAGTCATGGCGGCCCTTAGAAAAGCCGAGCAACCCGCAACGCTCGAAACACTCGTCAAGCTTGCCTATGACGATACGCCTGAACGTCTGCACACCGTTGCGCAAAAATCCTTGCGAGCGCATTTAGAAAAATTACGTACTGAAGCACGCGCCCAGCGCGAGGGCGAACTCTGGAGGTTGGCCCCTTAGTGAGGTTTTTTTTAACGATTTGACTTAAACATTGCTGTACAACTTGAGCAGAACCTCTATGGATCGCCGCACTTTTATCACCACAACGACGAGCGCAATAGGCCTCCTCGGCACTCCTTTCAAGCTATCAGCTCAAACACCCAAGGTCACCTTTCGCTGGGTACCTGCGACTGATCTTTCAGTGCTAGATCCGGTATTTACCACTGCGGCAATTACTGCTTGCCATGCTCTGCAAGTCTATGACACGCTCTTTGGAATCGATGCGCAGTATCAACCACAGCTTCAGATGCTTGATCGTTTCACGCTTTCAGACAACAAGCTTCAGTGGACCTTGACCTTACGTGAGGGCCTGCGCTTTCACGACGGCCAAGCTGTGACGGCTCAAGACGTCGTTGCGAGTCTCAAACGCTTTGGAAAACGCAATCTACTCGGACAAACACTGTTTAGTCTCGTCACCGAGATCGTCGCGACAGACGACAAGCAGGTCGTCATTGCTTTGAGCAGACCCTTTTCTTTGTTGCCCTATACGTTCGCCTCACCCTCCGCTTCTATCATGCCCACGCGACTGGCCAATACGCCAGAAAATGTTGCCATTAAAGAAGTCATGGGAAGCGGACCGTTTCGTTTTTTACCTGAACAATGGGTCTCAGGGTCAAAGGTGGAATACGCCAAAGCGACAGGCTATGCGCCACGCATCGATGGCCTTGCGAGTAA
>Ga0247843_1008146_pt1 | contig 12383 bp, 14 predicted proteins | sample LaCruzMarch2017__FD_192420 | JGI IMG/M metagenome (GOLD analysis project Ga0247843, IMG submission 192420) | Freshwater microbial communities from meromictic Lake La Cruz, Castile-La Mancha, Spain - LaCruzMarch2017_8m | ecosystem: Environmental > Aquatic > Freshwater > Lake | place: Spain...
GGAAGTTGACCTACGGGAAGTTGACCTACGGGAAGTTGACCTACGGGAAGTTGACCTACGGGAAGTTGACCTACGGGAAGTTGACCTACGGGAAGTTGACCTACGGGAAGTTGACCTACGGGAAGTTGACCTACGGGAAGTTTCTTTTTCCCATTTATTACAATCCCACGAAGGTTTTTTAGATTCTCTAATATCTTTATTATAAAGAACCCAACAATATCTTCTCTGTGATTCTGATGAAAAGGGCATTATGGATATTCTTATAAATACATAATTATTATTTATTCATAAATAATAATTTAATAAAACCAATAATAAGATTATCACTTATTCGCTATCGGTATCGGTATCGTGTTGATCTTCCATTTCTCTTAATCTTTTCATTTCTTCTGCTGCCTTTTTTACATTTATCATCGCCTCTTTTTTATCTCCTCTTGCCATCTTTCCTACATCTCTAATTATTGGATCCATAGTAATATCTTCATCGAGTATATCGTCTAATTCGTCATCTAGCATTTCTCCTCCCGAAATTGGTTTATCTGATTTTTTTGGTTTCGATCTCTTTATGTCTCCTCCAAGAGAAGATCTAGCTAAGCCATCGTGTCCTACACCCTTCGTAGGATAAGTTCGTGCACTACTTAAACCTCTTTCTGGGGGGTCTCTCTCCTTTATTCTATTTCTCTGATTATCCATTGGTCTCTCTGCTCCACGAACTTTACTTCTGACAGATGAATGACGAGAAACTTGATCGTCTTCAATTAAATCCGTTTCGTATTCTTCATTTTCTTCATTTTCTTTCACTCGAAATTGTTCTCTTCCACCACTAGCTACAGAAGAAGTACCGAGTATTTCTGATAGAGGTGTTACTGACGACCCAGATGATGAACGAGAAGACGAAGATTTATGAGAGAGTTGAGACTGTTGTTGAGACTGTTGTTGAGACTGTTGTTGAGACTGTTGTTGAGACTGTTGTTGAGACTGTTGTTGAGACTGTTGTTGAGACTGTTGTTGAGACTGTTGGTGAGACTGTTGGTGAGACTGTTGGACACCCATTCGAATTGAGTCCATCTTTTGAGAAATTTGATGAATATTTTTTAAAATCTCAAGTGACGAATCTCCCTCGTATGTAGATATCTCTCCATCAGTCTGAACAACAATAATACAAGGAACTTCTTTTACTTTTACGGTAGAAGAATGAAGAATATTATCTCTCACTGTTGGGTTATCTATATTTATAAAATAAAAGAATCTTTTACATTGAGGAGGAATTATTTTAAAAATCTCTCCACATTTAGGAGAAAATTTACTCCATAGGAAAAGAATCATTCTAATATTTTTTTCAGAAGGAATAAAAGTATTTAGTTCGGATAAAGATTTTAGTACAGAAGAGAGAGAATCGTCTGTGACAGACTGAGGAGGAGGCATCGACTGAGGAGGAGGAAAATTCATCTTTATATGTTTGTAATTATTATAATAATCTCTACTTTTAAACAACAGAAAAAGAGAATATAAAATAATAGTCATATATTAAATAATAAAAGATGTCAAACAGAATTTCATCAATCTCACTTCCAACAGAAGCGATATCTTCTTATACTGGAGAAACGTCAGAGTTCGAAGAATCTCATCGTCGCAGTCGAACGTCTTATTATTCAAATCCGTATGAGATACAGCGTTCAGTAATACCAAGAGATGCAAGAGGTGTATTCTACTCATTCTTTTCGACAGATAACGTTAATTTTATCTCATCCGAAATTTCTCGTCGTCTCCATGGAGTTCATCCAGAGGGAAAAAATATTATTGTGAGTGACAAACAAATAGTTTCGGTTATGGATAGTGTATATAAAAATACTTACAGAGATTTGGATAAAATGACAATGATGGTCATAGGGTACATCGTAGATTACGTGTCGGCTGATTTTCAAACAGAGGAAAAAAATAAGAAATTGTCTATATGGGTAACTAATTTTACGCCTGAATCAACTTTACGTCAATATTCAAAAATTAAGTTGAGAGAAAGGAGACCTACACCGTTTATTTTCAATATGAATTATTAGAATAGAAATGTAAAAGAGAAATATATATCATTTAATTTTGATATATATTTTAGACATTATTAACCCATTATTAACCCATTATTAACTTTTTAATCCGACTTTACAAATCTACACATCTTTGTACCACAATGAGGACATATTCCACGCATCATATTAACACCTTTCTTTGTCTTGCTTTTCTTTGTTTTTATCATCTTTCTCATCTGTTTACAAACGACACAAAGACCAGTTCCTGGAGAACGAGATTTCTTTGGAGATGATGAACGAGAACGAGATTTCTTTGGAGATGATGAACGAGGCTTATGCATTTTAAATAGATACGAGAAAAAAATAAACAGTAGAAAAAGTTATCTGTCAATGAAAAGTCTGAAACTGAAAAAGTAAATAAAGTAAAGTATAAAGATAATACATCTAAATTAAATACAATATGACAACTCCAAACGCAACTACAGATGGAAAAATGTTAACATTTAGTTGGAAAAAATTCCCACTAGAGGAGAAAAACTTTTATATATGTCTTGTTGGAAAACTAGAAAACGAAGAAAATAAAGAAAATAAAAAATACTCTGATTCGTTCAATAATCTATACGAATATATAAAGATTATTTTTCCATCTACTGGGAAAGGAACAAAGATAGTGAATTATCCTGATTGTGAAAAAAATTGGTTAACCTCTCATTTATGTTTTCAAACGACAGGAGGGGTGAACAAGTATGGAGACTCTCATCTCATAGTTAGAGGAAGTTTTGAAGATATTCATGAAACTGTATTAACAAATTCTCAAATAGTAATATTTGAATCACTAGAAGACACGAATAGATATCTTCGAAAGAGACACGGGTGTATTCTCGATAATTTTGATACAAGTGTAAATTTCATCTTAATAGATAAGTTATCAGTTGGACATTTCAATATTTGGGGGTTGGTCAAGGGAGATTTAATTCGTTATAACAAAGCTTTTCGGCTTTGTCCATGATTTCATCTCTAGAAAATAAATTTCTGACATTAAATCTTTTATGCTGACGAAGAGGATCTATCTTACGTAATAAATCAGAGTTTGGTCTATCTGTCCCATCTGGAGATTTGAAATCTGTTTTAGCCCATTTATCAATCCATTCATTAAGAAGATTTAAAAGATATTTACTATCAGTGTACATGTTTATATTTCTTTTTCTGGTATCATTTATCATCTCTAAAAATTCTAAAACAGGAATTAATTGTAATCTATTAATATTTTCCACATCACTAGTTCCAAAAATAGAGACTGATTCCCTCTTGGAATCAAGAAAGATAAAACACCAGCCAGATTTTGAATCTTTTCTAATGGCTTTTACCCACACAAAGACCTCTTCAATCTTTTCTCGACGTCTCTCTCTATGGAATTGAACAGCCATCTAATGAGTTATTGCTTAGAAGTTAATAGTTGAATAATAAGAATTTATAAAATTTTTATAAATCACTTTTAAAAGTCTGAAAGTCTATCATCTATATCGGGAAAATCGTCTATTTCTGAACGGCTAAACTCTCTATTCTCTCCCTCCCCAATAATTATTGAATTTTCTAATAAATCAATTTGAAGAAATCCTACAATAGCATCGTTTCTACTCTCTTCTGGAATACCTTGAAGAAGAGATTCTATCAACTCTAAAATAGAATAAGGAATTTCAACGTCATCGTACCGTGACGAATCTCTTTCACGTGATCGTCTTCTCATTCTTGAGTACTTACGTCTATCAGGATTTCTATGAATAGCATTCTTTTTACTTTTCTCTTTCATTGTAAATTTTATATGTTCTCTACACATAGGACACGTATCTTCTCTCCATTTTAGAAGACATTCGAGGTGAATCCAATGTCCACATTGAAGAGGATAGTTTATGTTTTCAGTACTTTCCATACATACAGGACATTCTTCTGGTTTTTCGAGAGAGTATTGACGAGAGTGTCTATGGCAGAATTTACAACCACTAGAAGGCTTGTTTTTACAAGTTTTACCAGATTTTGTAAATGCTTCACACCGAATTACACGAGGAACGAGAAGATCCTCGTCTCTTAAAATTAAAAAAGAGTCTGGTTGAGAAACTTGTGTGATCTGTGAAAGACTAGACATTATAAATATATACAAATTATAAATATATACAAATTATAAATATATACAAATTATATATTTATATTTATATCTAGATTTAGTTTGTGAAAAATTAGATTAACACAGTAATAATACAAGAGTTAAAAGTTATAGTTTTATTTTTAACATGTCTTATAATAAGATAGAGATGGAATACGACGAACGAGACTTGGATTACGGAGATGAACCAGACGAACGAGAGTTGGAATACGGAGATGAACGAGACTTGGAATACGGAGATGAACGAGACTTGGATGATGATGATTTAAATGAGTATAGGACACCAGATGACGAAGAGTATATACAAGGTGACGGAGGGGATGATGTGGACGAATTCGTTCCAGAAAGTGACTCTAGAATAGATACAGGAGCCGAATGGAGAGATTACGGAGATGGAATATCTAAATCTCGAGTTGGTATAGCAAGAGCGATAGACATAGATGAAGATCTTGGAACAATGACCCAACATGATACATTCAACCGACTCGAAAGAATATCGAGATCTCCAGAAGATATGTTTCGAATAATAGCTCGTAAAACAAAGGAGAGATATAAAATTCAAGATGGTATTTATGATGATTCGTTAAGAGTGTTACAATATATGCGAAAAAGAGGAAGAAAAGTTAAATTTAAGAATCCCTCGGCTATCTTATTTGCGTTATTGTGTTTAAAAGACGGAAAGATTGTAAAAGGAGAGATATCCTCTGTTTATGAGAAAATGGCAAGACATGAGAAAATGACCGAAACGGATCTAGTTCGTTATATTTTCTTTGTCAAGGATGTGTTGGAGAAGAGGTGAGAAATAATTAGAATTGAATGACAATTTGAAAATGATATAGACCAAAAACACGTGTAGATTAAAAGGGATATCTCCCTTTTAATTTATATTTTATTTACATTATTTACATTATTTACATTATTTACATTATTTACAGCGAATTGTTTACTTATTTTTCCAATCTTCCCATTCTTTTTCAGAATTAAGACTCTCAGTGATATTTTTAACGTTTGCAAATGACATCTTTGAGTCATTAATTCTTACAAGTCTTGCTGGATCGAAATTTCTACCATAATTAAACTGAATAACCATGTTTTTAGAGTTTACCACCAATCCATCGCTGTATGACTTGACAAGATCTTCCATCTTCTTTACCAATTTTCTTTGAATATACCCAGACTTTGCTGTCTTTACGGCAGTATCAATAACTCCTTCTCTTCCACCTTCAGCGTGAAAAAAGAATTCTTGTAGACTTAATCCTTCCATATAACAATGTGAAACAAATCCTCGGCTTTCGTACAGCAATTTTCGTTCCATCTCTTCTTGTTCAGGAGAGGAATTGGGAGGACAGACGCCTTGGTTAAAAGAGTAAGAAGGATTTGTTCTTCCTCCAAAAGTAGTGGGGATACGTCTTCCGTCAACGTTTTGTTGACCAACAAGAACTCTGATTTGTGAATTATTTACATAACTTCCTTTTGATCCAGCACTAATCATAACATTCAATGCGTTCTCGTATTCAAACTCATTCTTTGTAATAAGCTGACCGATAGTTGTTGCACTATTTAGAGCATTGTTTACCTTTCTCTCTCGAAGTTCCAAATCATTTTCTGATGTTTCAATTGTTTGTGCCTCCATAAAGCTTTTAGAAATTTGATTTTGAACATCCTTTACACGAATAGGGAGACAGTCTTCGATACCGATGGAAAAACCTCTACTTTTTAAACAATGATTGATAAGCCACTGATAATAGCTAACAAAATCTATTGTTGTCTTTGCGCCGTATTCTTTTTCTATTTTGTGAACTATAGAACTATGACTGTCGCCGAGAACAGATTTATTCAAGATTCCTTTTAACAACACTCCTCTTGTAATTTCTACTCCACTTGGTTCAAATAAGTACTCAAAATCGTCTGGAAGAAGAAAGGAAAATAAACAGTGTCCTGTAAACGAGTAATCTAGAATTTCAGCTTCTGAAAAACCACGCCAACGGAGAACATCTCTAATATGATCCATTTTTTTGAAGATGTAATCACGAGTGTCTTCCGTATATGAGACAACAGTATCTTGAGTACGTGAGAGTCGACACACACGAGAAGAATTAGAGAACCAGTCTGATACACATGTTAATGCATCCCAGAAAATTTCTTTAGATATATAGTTTCTCGGATTGAAACGTCTAACATTCTTCCCATCTACCATTTCATTGTAATAAAATCCTCTTGTGAATAGATTCCCTCCAGTTAACGCATCTTGTGTAATAGACAAAAGCAGTCTTGCGGATTGACTACTTTTTAATAAGGCTGATGTTGAAGACAATAATTGAAGTTCAGCAACAGCCTCATATGATTGTGGAACATAAATGTTCATTTCGTCACCATCGAAATCGGAATTGTATGTCTTACACTGTGCTAAATTCATACGAATACATCTAATAGGTTTGTGATTATTTATACCAGATGTATTTTTCATTATTTTAATTTTTCTAGCAATCATTGATCCTTTATGGAGAGTAGGTTGACGTCCAAATAATACAATATCTCCATCCCTCAAATGTCTCTCTACAATGTCTCCAGACTGAAGTTTAAATACTCTCCTTTTTGAAACCGATATATTCTTTAGCTCTTTTCCACCTCTAATCACTCTATCCCCATTTCGTAGTTCAAAAGGGGTAACTCTTTCACTAAGTCTTGGATTTATACATTGTCCATCTCTGTAAATAATATCTCCTGATTCTAAATCAAATAGAATTTTTTCTGGTAGTTTAAATCCTTTCAAGATCTTTCCTCCTCTAGCTATCTTGTCCGACTGTAGAAGTGTAATTTCTCGTCCTACAGCCTCCTTGAATTTTTCAGGACTTATTTTTTTACCATCTCTAAGAACTATGTCTCCCAGTTGAATTACAAATCCTCCAGACTCGTATGTATTTTTTGGTCTTAAATTCTTTTTTAGATCGTAACTATCAATCTCTTTTGTAGCTGGATTAAGGCGTTTTACATAATTGGCCTTTCCGTTATTAACAAGTTCTTCTAACACTTCAATGTTGAGATCAAACACCCTCTCTGGAAATGTAAGCTTTTCAGAAAACTCTTCTGGAATAGCAATCTCATCAGCTCTCAAGGTTGGATCTGGATCAATAACTGTACGACCTGTGAAATCATTTCTCTTTCCAGATAAGTTTTGTCTAAATAATCCTCCCTTTCCATTCATTCTTTCACGAATACACTTGATAGGACGACCGTTAATCTGTCGAGCTTTGAATTGATAATTATACATAAGAGTTCTGATATGAAATAGTAAACCATCCTTCTTCTCCGACAACTCCTTTTCTTTTAGAATTTTTGTTTTTGAGAAGTGATGTTTTATAGAGTTACATCTCTTTACAATTTCAATATATTTAGATGTCAAATCGTCGTCACAAGGTCCTCTATTTGTCTCTACAAAAGGACGAGCACAAATAGGAAGAACAAGAAGAGAAGTAATAATAAAGTCTACAGGATCTATTTCCCTTCCTTTTTCATTCAACCCCATATCTTTCAAATCGCTCTTTTTAATTGATCCAAGCACGTTTTCAATCTCAAGAAATGACATTTCAGTCTTTTCAGATTTTTCACCCTTGTATTTATAGTATTTATATTCTTCTACGTAATATGACCATTTATCGGTTTCACATTTCGGATTTGGACACACTTTTACTTTGGAAGTGTAATCAATAATCGCCTTCATACGAGAAGCTCCTCTCTTTGAAAACATATTGAGTAGTTTCATCTCCTTGTTTGATACGAGAAGACATGAACATTCTCCACAAAAACAATTAAGATACATTAGAATTTCTTCTGGATACATTGGATGAGCAATCGGAACTGGAAGTTCAATATGTCCAAAATGTCCGGTACATTTATCATTTGATTTATTACAAGTAACACATAGAGCATGATTTTTCAAGACTCCCATTCTCGGATCGTAAACTGTTCCTTCACCAGAAAGTTTACTATCGTTTATTTCACATACCGAAATCTTTCTCACTTCTCGAGACGAAAACATTCCAAAGGCTACTCCTGTAAATTCAGTTATATTATCACCAGATGAGATATCATCTTCAGATATTTCTAAAAATTCCTCTTCGGTTTCCCAAGAATCATCGTTTGAGTGCGAACGTGCCATGTTGTTTTGGTTTTGTGCGTGCGTGTATTTGTATTTGTGAGTGCGTGTATTTGGTTAAGAGTAAAATTTAGGCGAATATTATAATATAATTCACTTTTTATATTATAATTAATTATCTAGGTTTGTTAACAATTTTTAGAAGAGAGTCTATTGTACCTCATTATACAATCATCTTTAAAAGGAGAGAGAACACACATTGAATACATCTCTTTTACATTTATATTATTTGAAATACATTTATCGAATATTGCTTCGTAATACTTCTGTCTACCTGATGTTTCGGAATCTCGTGTAGTCACGATATTATCACTTTCTTTGACGTTTGAAATTTGTTTTTCAGTTTTACATTCACTAGAACAAAATGTGGCGTGACAAAACCGACGTGATTCGCTAAAACATTCTGCCATATTCCTTCCGTACATTTCAGTATAATTCAAGATCTTATCAATCTCAGTTGGTAAGGAATTTAATTTTTGAAAATAAGACCCTATATTACGAATCTGAATATCCTGACAAGATTTAAGAATAAAAGAGGAAGAACAGGAATTGTGAACACATCTATCACAACTATCATCAATTGGATTTGTCCATTTGTAAAGGATAAATATAAAAAATACTATAATGTAAATAGGGGAAATATCTTGAATTCTCATTATGGTCAAGAGATACTATTGATGTTGTGTAAATGATATTTTTGTTCAATTTCACTTTTAATGTCGTTTTCATTTAATCCTTTTAATTCATTTAATATCTTTACAACGATATTAAACAATCTTCTCGCTTTTATTAATTAAATGAATAACATTTTAATTAATAAAAATGGTTGGATCTATTTCGTTGTCTAGAAAAATTATTATTTTTGGAGCTGTAATTCCAATTTCCTTTCTCTTTTATAAGGGAGTAAAACATTTTATTAAAAGAATAAGAAAAAAGAGTGGACCGAATCCCACAGTCTGAGAACATAGCTTACAACTTCTTTATCCCATTGTAACATTCATTTGAATATCTAAATCGCCATCATATTCAACTACGTATTTGATTGAACTTTTTAATAAATCAATCTGTCCCTTGAGAACGCTTATTTCTGACTTTTCAGTAAACTTTACACTCTTGGAAAGTGTGTTTGGAAAGAGTTTTGAAACCTTACGAGAGCTTTCCCTCTCGATATTGCTATCACCAAATGAAACAATATTTTTTTTACAATAAGGAGAAACACTCTTATCATTAATAAATTTTTTCATCGCTTCATATTTCCACATGTATGGATTTTTTGGGAAAGACACTTCATAAGTAGTTCTTGCTGAAATTATAGGAATTGTTTGAAGTATTGGTATGAGTTCAGGCATGAATTTTTGAGCAGACATTTGAACCCAGCACTCTTCAGCATTTGTCAGGATTACAACTTCCCCAAGAGTCTTTGCTGACGTTAAAATATCAATGATCGAATTTGAAAGAAGATCAAGATTCTTCCAATGTTCGTAAATTATTTTTGAATCGGTGTTTAGTGTAATATTTAATTCCATCAAGAAAGAACTACAAAGAAGTGTATCATCCCAGTCAAAAAAAATTATTGTGTGTTCTCGACTTATTTTTTCTGGTTCTTTTTTACACGAATCCAATGATACTTCTGTTAAAAACCAACAAATATTATCGGGAGAGTCTTCTAAATGAAAATCCATCATTCTATACTTTATTTATAACTAATAAATATTTATTAGTTATAAAGACACTTTTATTTACGTTAACTTTTCAAACCCTTTCACGTCAAGTCTTCAACTTCGTGAAAAAATATTCTTGTATAACTATCTATACTTATACTCTCTCCCTTATCGCTCCATTCTAAAATGATAGTTTGTATAAAATCCACAATAAATTTTTCCATCTTCATATAGTCAAACGATGGAGATATGTTGTTTTCTTGAATAAGTTGGATGTAGAGAGAGGCTATAAGATTCTCTCGGGAATAATAAGGAGAAATTTTTGATAAATGGTCGACAATTATCTCTCCTGATTTTTTTTCTAATTGCTTTTTAGTGATTAGTATAAATTTTTTTGGATAATTAATAGTTTCAATTTCAAGGATGAATAAAGAGTTTCCCATAATCGGTTAAATATAAGATGTTATTTTATTTTGTATTTTTATCGTTTCAGTGTGATTTACCACATTATAAAAGATAGATAATTTACAGAGGCTTTTCAACAGTTGTTTCGTTCATTTATTCTGTCGATTTCCATCTTGTATATGTCTATAAAAATCATCATCGCACTTACCAACCACATAATACTGAGAATCCAAAACTAAATTGTTAATTGTTAATTGTTACACAAAATTGACTTCTGATTAATAAAAATATAATATAGTAAACAATCCTGTTGACAACCATTAAGATAATATTAAGCAATTATAAAAATGTCTGATTATGAAAATTACTCGGAAGAGGAGTATTACTATTCATCTGATTCTTCATCTGATGAACGAGTCATTGTCCCTTTAACAATTATGTTGAAAAAAGATATGAATTCCGATGAACAAATTTCCACTGTAATTTATATCAGATTCTCAGACGCAAAAACTGCATTTGATGCGGAGACTGACGAATACATTGATCAAAAAAATAGTATAAAAAATATCATTTACTACAGATATCCAGAATGGAATATTTTTTCTATAGAGTCTGGACAATTTATAAGAAGCATCTACTTTGACATTGATGTAGAGTCAGATGTAGACTCAGAATGATGAATAAGAGAATATTTATACAATACCTCTAAAAAATGATTTATAACCATGTTATTGGTTACAAATTATCTTTATTATCTTTATTATCGACTATAACGAGATAGACCCATTGTGAGACCCATTGTGAAATAAATCGGAATGATTTCACAATTTACACCATCATCGTTTGAATCTATTTATGAAATTCTTCCTTCTTCACTCAACGAGGTTAAAATTAGAAAAGTTTCCGAATGTATTATTATTTGGTTTACAATATCTTTTGTTTGTATTGGCCCTTTGTTCTTATCCGTATACAGTATGTTTTTACTTGATAAATTTCTCTCTCTTCTTGTTGTATACGTTATTTTTTTATTTTTCTCTATTATTTTTGTATGTTCTATATACAATCTCGTATTAACAATACGTTATAAAAGTCAATTAGATATTCTAAAAAGTCTTCTTGACGAAGAGGGGGAATTTTCAGGAAATAGATGGGAGATGATGGATGATGTCAGTTTGTAAAACCCTTTGTAAAACCCTTTGTAAAACCAAACTCTGACAAAATTGATTTTAAAATACAATATTCAACACTTATCACACTTATCACACTTATCACACTTATTGTATTAGAATGGGTTACAAACAGGCAGTATTACGTGTTAAAAATATCGGAATTTCCCCTGAATTTTTAGGAAACGACATCGATGATGAAATATTTAAAAAGGCAACAACTCTATTAAAAGGAACTCAGACACGACATGGAATTATTCTCTCAGTTAAAAATTTAAAAATCGTTGACGAGGGAGAGATAAACTTTGATAATACTGGTTTTACTCGTTACACTGTTTTGGCAAAGGTAGATCTTTTTCTTCCAGAAACTGGAGAGATTTTACTGACAAAGGTAAAGGATGTTCCTTCTAATGGATTTTATGTAGACACACCAATTGATATCTTCGTTCATTCCTCGTCTCATTCCTCGTCTCATTCCTCGTCTCATTCTAATAATCCTCTAGAGAAAGTAGGTAAAAAAGTTGGGGATGAGGTTTCTATAAAAATAACCAAAGTGTCTTTCAATAGGGGGGAGTTTATGGTTCTCGCAAAGCAAGAATGAATAAAATGGATGGAAAAGATTCATTGAAATAACACATCTTTCTTTATAAAAAGTGAATTATATTAACATTTGAGGTAAACAATCAACTTCTTCGTTTTCAACTTCTTCGTTTTCAACTTCTTCGTTTTCAACTTCTTCGTTTTCAACTTCTTCGTTTTCAACTTCTTCGTTTTCAACTTCTTCGTTTTCAACTTCTTCGTTTTCAACTT